>Ga0316604_10003801_pt1 | contig 10399 bp, 12 predicted proteins | sample OWC_soil_day20_C_FD_207650 | JGI IMG/M metagenome (GOLD analysis project Ga0316604, IMG submission 207650) | Wetland soil microbial communities from Old Woman Creek delta, Ohio, United States - OWC_soil_day20_CT | ecosystem: Environmental > Terrestrial > Soil > Wetlands | place: USA: Ohio...
AAATTAAACAATATATGATCTACTACAATAACTACAGATATCAATGGAATTTAAAGAAGATGACTCCTGTTCACTACAGAAATCATCTTCTTAATATTGCATAGTCTTTTTTTAAATTGTCCTTGACTACGGGTACAGATTACAAGCCAAGTCTTCTTTATCTGTGCGTACTGCACTTACAAGTTTTTTATTAAATAGAAAAAAACTATTTTAAATACAAAGATACAAAGCCGCTATGCGGACAGAAAGGGGATATTTAAAAACAATTATTCTTTGCGCTTCTTTGAGACCTTTGTGTTTAATGTGGGTTTACTCTCTGCGTTCTCTGCCCCTCTGCGATAAATTGTTTTTATTATATGGGGGGAGTATCCTTCTGAGAAAAGATGTGTTAGTTATTGTCTGAAGGTAGATCTTTTTTCAAAATGCTAATCATGATTGCTGTAACGACAGTTCCGGCAGCGATAGCTGCAATATACATTCCTAAATTGCTGACAGCATTAGGAATGAGGAGTACGAAAATACCTCCATGCGGTGCTCTAAGGCCACAATTGAAAATCATTGATAATGCCCCAGTTACGGCTGAACCTGCCACAATGGAAGGAATAACACGTACAGGATCAGCGGCTGCAAAGGGGATAGCACCTTCTGTGATAAAAGAGATACCCATTATAAAAGTTGCTTTGCCAGCTTCTCGTTCTTCTGGAGTAAATTTTTTCTTAGCAATATAGGTAGCCAGTGCGAGCCCTAAAGGTGGGGTCATACCGGCAGCCATAATAGCAGCCATTGGTTCAAATACATTACTACCGAGTAGTCCAACACCAAAAGTATAAGCAACTTTATTGATTGGACCTCCCATATCGAAGGCCATCATAGCGCCAAGTAGGAGTCCCAGAAAACCTGCATTGGCTGAAGACATACCTTTTAATGTTTGAGTCATGATATCCATAATTGCTTTTACGGGGGTTCCGATTACATAAATCATTAAAAGACCAATCAATAATGTGGAAAAGAGGGGGATAATAAGCATAGGTTTTAAGCCTTCGAGATCTTTTGGTAATTTAATATAGGTTTTTATCCACAACGCGATATAACCAGCGCAAAAACCAGCGATAATACCACCAAGGAATCCGGCGCCGATTTTGGAAGCCAGCATCCCGCCAACTAGGCCAGGAACCAGGCCAGGACGATCAGCGATAGAATAGGCGATAAATCCAGAGAGTATTGGTACTAGTAGTGCGAAAGCTGCACCGCCGCCAATATCCATTAAAGCTGCCGCTAAAGTGCCTTGTTCTTTAAAGGCTTCAATACCGAATATAAAGGAAAGAGCAATGATTAAACCACCAGCGGCAACAAGTGGAATCATATGAGAAACACCATTCATGAGATGCTTATATGGGCCAGTTCGTGCGGTTTTATTTGGCTGCTGAGTATGAACAGCGGCAGTGCTTTTTTGCGAATTAGCAGCTTTCTCAATTAACCCTTTAGGATCCTTTATGGCTTCTTTTACATCAGAGTCGATAATTGTCAAACCTTGAAATCTCTCTCTATCAACGTTGGTATCAGCAGCAATGATAACGGCATGTGCTTCTTTAACATCTTCCATAGTGATTTCATTTTCCACGCCTACGGAGCCTCGGGTTTCTACTTTCATTTCGAAACCCATTGCTTTTGCCGCCATTTGCAGGGATTCAGCCGCCATATAAGTATGGGCAATCCCGTTGGGGCATGATGTGATTGCTAATAATTTCATGATCAAGAGCCTCCTTTTAATTTTTTATAGTATCAAAAATTAAAATTTTTAGGACTAGTATGGGAGGAGTAGTGATTGATCCGCAGAGACATAGAGAACACAGAGAAAAGATTGTAAATAGAAGATTAATAGTAACCCTCTGCGGTAAATCGTTCTTCTTAGTCCCTAAATGCGGCTAATACATCAGCATAGGTTTTGGCGGACAATAAACTGTCACGTACTTCTTGGTGCATAAGTTTGCGAGAAATGTACGATAACACTTTAAGATGGACATCATTAGAGTCAGAGGGAACGGCAATTAGGAAAAATAGATGAGCAGCAGTTTCGTCTAAAGATTCATAATCAATACCTTTCTTGGATATTCCTAGGGTTAGAGCAGCTTCTTTTACGCTGCTATCTTTGGCATGGGGAATAGCGATGCCCATGCCAATTCCTGTGGAAAATTCTTCTTCCCGGCGTAAGACTGCGGCTTTATACTGTTCTTTGTCTGAAAGTTTGCCATCGGCATCAAGGATGTCGATGAGTTCGTTGATGACATCCATTTTAGTATTAGATTGTAGGTCAAATTTCACCCTAGATGCTGATAATAAGTCTTGAATATTCATTTTAAATTACCTCCACTCTTGTATTTGTACTTTATTGATCAGTTTATTGACTTCAATTAAGGAGCCGGCTTGTGTACCAGGGAGTGCAACCGCTGCACCGGCAGCAGCAGAGGCTAGGCGAATACTGTCAGTAAGTGATAGGTTACGTGCTTGTCCTACGCTGAAACCGGCAACAAAAGCATCTCCAGCCCCGACAGTACTGCTGACTGCTACAGTGGGCGCTGTGGCTCTGAGAATTTGATTGCAGTCGGCAACCAAAGAGCCTTTCTCGCCAAGGGAAATAGCGACCTTTGATATTCCTTGGTTTAGTAGTTGTTTTATTGTCGCCAGGATTTCCTCGTCAGAGTCCATTGCCGAATTCATCAATTGGCTAAGCTCTGGTAAATTTGGTTTGACGGCAAAAGGACGGGCGGCAATGCCGGCAGCTAAAGCTGGTCCGCTGGTATCTAAAATTACTTTACAATTATATTGATGTAGCATGGTGATAATTTGGGCGTAAATATCTGTTGGCACTGTTGGTGGCAGACTGCCTGATAACACAAACCACTTATGAGACTCAGCTAGCTGGCGTAATGTAGTAATTAAGCTGTCAAGGTCTGCTGTTGTTGGTGTAATTCCGGGGAAATTTAATTCGCTCACTATATCATGAGTAGTATCGACAATTTTAATATTTACCCGATTTTCGCCAGGAGTTTCCACAAATTGATTACAGATGTCTTCACTTTTAAAATAATTTTGGAATACAGTTGAGTTATTGTTTCCTAAGAATCCTGTTACTAGTACAGGATGATCAAGGGCTTTAATTACTTTGGCCACATTGATGCCTTTGCCACCAGGATCAGTACGTTCGCTATCTACTCGATTGACTTGACCTAAGGTGAAGATTGGCAGATGCAATGTATGGTCAATGGCTGGATTTAATGTGACAGTGACAATTGGCGTCTCATGATGATTATTCAATAGTATCGACTCCTTTTTGCTTTAATGACTGTTCAGATATTAATACTTGGGTGTAATCTTGGAGGCAATTCAGGGTATCTTTGGTAATACCACTATCGGTGATAATCATTGAAACTTCATTTAAACTGCAAATTTTAGCGAAGGCCTTTTGTTCGAATTTGGAATGATCGACTACCAATATTGCTCTTTTAGCAGCTTGCAGCATGGCCTGTTTGGTTTCTGCTTCTGCTAAATTATGTGTTGAGGCTCCCAACATACAATCAACAGCATTGGCGGCGAGAAATAATTTGTCAAAGCAGAATAGTTTGAGCATGGAATTAGTCAAAGGACCAACAAGAGAATTTATGGATTTTCGCCACGCGCCACCTAATAATAACACCTCGATATCCGGCTCTTCGGCAAAAATAAATGCTATATCCATACTGTTAGTAGCTACTGTTAAGCGTTTGCCGCAGAGTGCACGGGCAATTTCTCGGGTAGTTGTACCTGCGTCTAATAGTATTGTTTCTCCATCTTCCACCATATTAGCGGCAGTCAGGGCGATTTGGCGTTTTTCATCGAGGTGAAACACTTCCCGGTCATGGAAACTGAGTTCGAGGTTTAGTTGAGGAGAGACGGCACCGCCATGTGTTCTCTGCAATAAACCTAAATTTTCCAGTTCCTGCAGATCGCGACGTATTGTAGCTTCAGATACAGTAAATAATATGCTAAGCTCAACCACCTTCACAGGATGCCCTGATTTTACTAATTGTATGATTTTGTTACGACGTTCTTCAGCAAACATATTATTGTGATCTCCCTTAGTGAATATTTTTTTATAATTCAGTAATGTTTGTATATGATCATTTTAATGTCAATATAGCAAAAAGTCAATCGTAAACAAACAATAGCAATCATAAATGGATAAAAAATATTTTTTCATAGTCTATTTTTACCTATTATTTTTCAGCATTTCAATTTTGTTACTATTTATACAGTCTGCTAGTGAAATAAGGTTGCGTATGGGAAGTGGGTATGCTACAATTGACTGGTAAAAACACAAGTGGTTTTAGAGAGAGGTGCAATAAATGAAAGAAAAAATTCATCCTAATTATGGTGAATCAAAAGTAACGTGTGGTTGCGGCAACACTTTTCTAACTGGTTCTATTAAAAAAGAACTACGTATAGATGTGTGCTCAAAATGTCATCCGTTCTTCACTGGTCAGCAACGTAATATTACTGCTGGTGGACGTGTTGAAAAATTCAATAAACGTTATGGTACACAGGCCTAAAAACCGGGTAGCAGAGCAGAGATGCTCTGCTACATTTTCTATAAAAAGGAGGGGATACCGTGAAACCTAAAACAAATATTGGCGGGCAAGCGGTCATTGAGGGTGTAATGATGCGTGGTCCGGGTATTATTGCGACAGCAGTCCGAGAACCATTGGGTGAGATTATTGTGAAAACAGAACTTTTTACACCAATTAGTGATAGGTATCCCATTTTAAAAAAACCAATGCTAAGAGGTGTTGTTGCATTGGTTGAATCCTTGGTGCAAGGGCTTAGGGCTTTGTCCTTTTCAGCTCAGGCAGCTGGTGAAGAAGGGGAAGAATTATCGAATAAGGAAATTGCATTAACCATGATGTTTTCTTTAGGGCTGGCTATCCTGTTATTTGTAATAATTCCTACCTATGCAGCAAAATATATTCATAGTGCTATTACTGATGCGCGGTTATTAAATTTGATGGAAGGTCTCCTCAGATTTGCTATTTTTATAGCGTATATTGGGGCTATTTCCAAAATGAAGGATATTCATAGGGTGTTTGAATATCATGGTGCTGAACATAAGACCATTCATGCTTATGAGGCTGGTGTGCCTTTAGATGTTGAGCATGTACGCAAATATAGTACCTTGCATCCCAGATGTGGTACTAATTTCCTGCTTATTGTGATGATTGTGAGTATTATTATGTTTGCTTTTTTGGGCTGGCCGGATTTATGGATTCGTATTGTATCACGGATTGTACTTATGCCAGTGGTAGCAGGTGTTGCTTATGAGATTATTCGCTTTGCAGGCAGCAGCGAGGCTGCATGGGTGCAGTCTGCCATTACGCCAGGTTTATTACTGCAAAAGTTAACCACCCGGGAACCGAGTGATGACCAGCTTGAAGTAGCCATCAAAGCCTTAGAAGCCGCCCGACCGGTTGCGGAATAACAAGTAATAAAACCCCATGTTTAAACACAAAGATACAAAACCGCTTCGCGGACACAAAGATTACAAAGGGAATATTTAAAAAATCTTTGCGCCCTTTGTGCTTCTTTGTGACCTTTGCGTTTAACGTGGGTTTTACCCTCTGTATCTCAAGGTTTACAATTCGTAAATATATAGAAAGTTTTTAGAGGTGAGACTATGCTCGATAAATTACAAGCCCTTGAAGATAGATATATTGAACTAGAGAATTTAATTAGTGATCCTTCTGTTCTTGCCAATATGTCCGAATGGCAAAAACATACGAAGGCCCATGCCAAAATCTCGCCTATTGTGGCTAAATTTCGTGAACAGAAGGAAGTTAATCAGGGAATTGCTGATGCGCTTGAAATGCTGGGTGAGAAATTGGAAAATGATTTTCGGCAAATGGTTACCGCTGAGTTATCAGACTTAAAAGCCAAGGCTGAAGTATTAGAGGAAGAATTACGGATTTTATTATTGCCTAAAGATCCTAACGATGAAAAAAGTGTAATTGTAGAAATTCGCGGCGGGGCAGGTGGGGATGAAGCAGCCCTGTTTGCTGGAGATCTGTTCCGGATGTACACGCGTTACGCTGACGACCATGGCTGGCGTACTGAATTGCTTGATGCGAATGCCCCTGATTCAGGCGGATTTAAAGAAGTTGTCTTTGTGATTGATGGTGAGGGAGCTTATAGCAGACTCAAATATGAAAGTGGCGTTCATCGGGTGCAACGCGTACCAACTACTGAATCAAGCGGCCGTATTCATACCTCGACAGTGACTGTGGCTGTACTTGTGGAAGCTGAGGAAGTGGATGTAGTCATTAATCCGAATGATCTTAGAATTGATACTTATTGTGCGAGTGGCGCAGGCGGACAGCATGTTAATAAAACAGAGTCAGCAGTACGAATTGTCCATTTGCCTACAGGCACCGTGGTACAGTGCCAGGATGAAAAATCACAAATGAAGAATAAGGACAAGTGTATGCGTGTTCTTAGGTCTAAAGTTTTAGAAATGGCCCAAGACGCACAGAATGCTGAAATGGCTGAGGAACGGAAAAGCCAGGTCGGTACAGGTGACCGCAGTGAACGTATTCGTACCTATAATTTCCCTCAGGGACGGGTCACTGACCATCGTATTGGATTAACGCTGCATAAGCTGGATTTTGTACTCAACGGCGATCTTGATGAAATTATTAATGCCTTGATTGCCACAAATCAAAGTCAACGTATGCAACAGGCTGATTAACATGAAAAAGAGTAAAGAAGTTTGGACGATTAGTGGGATTTTAAATTGGACCAGGCAGTACTTCGGTGAAAAAGGCGTGGAAAACCCACGTCTTGATGCTGAAGTGCTGCTTTCCCATATCCTAGAAGTAGACCGAATGTATTTGTATGTGCATTTTGATCAACCCTTAGAAGAAAGAGAATTGGCTGCTTTTCGCGTAGCAGTCAAGAAAAGAGCTGCCCGCTTACCTGTTGCTTATATCATTGGCAGTAAAGAGTTTATGGGGCTGGATTTTAAGGTTACGCCTGCTGTGCTGATTCCTAGACCTGATACGGAAATTTTAGTAGAGGCAGCTCTCAAACGGCTTGCGGCAGTGGACAGTCCTCGAATATTGGATATTGGGACAGGCAGTGGTGCTATTTGTGTCAGTATGTTAGCTAAACTACAGTCAGCCGTAGGCGTTGCTGTTGATATATCGCCAGAAGCCCTATTGATAGCGAAAGCTAACGCTGAGAGCCATCAGGTAGAGGAACGTCTTACTTTCTGTCAGGGTGATCTATTTGGACCTGTACAGGGGCAGGTATTCACTGCTATCTTATCAAATCCGCCTTATATTCCTGAGGCTGATATTGCTGGTCTTACACCTGAGGTGCGGCAGGAACCCAATCAGGCTTTAGTAGGTGGCAAGGATGGGCTGGATTTTTATCGTCGTATTATTCATGAAGGTAGAAACTATCTAGCAACTGGTGGATTTATCGCCATGGAGGTTGGTATTGGTCAAGCCCCGCAAGTCGCAGCCATGGCCGAGAAAACTGGATTTTTTAAAGTCAGTGAAATTATCAAAGACTATGGTGGCATTGAGCGCGTGGTTGTGCTTGAAGAAAAGTGAGGATTGTATATGCATACTGAATATTTTATTGTAGATAAAGATCAACCTGATAAGCAAACGATGCAGCGAGCAGCTGAACTGCTAAAGCAAGGTAAGTTGGTGGCTTTTCCTACGGAGACAGTATATGGTTTAGGGGCTAATGGTCTTGATAGTCAGGCGGTATCCAACATTTATCAGGCCAAGGGTCGTCCCTCAGATAATCCGCTGATTTTACATATTGCCAATCAACAGGAATTGATACCTCTAGTCACAGAAATTCCGGCGAATGCTCAGGTTTTGATGGATAAATATTGGCCTGGGCCTCTTACAGTGGTTTTTAAACGGACCAACATTGTGCCTGACATTGTCTCTGGTGGGCTGGGTACTGTGGCTGTTCGTCTGCCTGCTTCCACCGTTGCGTGTGAGCTGATAGCACTAGCAGGTATACCGATCGCTGCCCCTAGTGCTAATACTTCAGGAAGACCAAGCCCGACGAGTGCCCAGGCCGTTCTAGCCGATCTTGATGGACGTATTGATGCTATTATTGATGCTGGAATCTGTGATATTGGTGTTGAGTCAACTGTTGTTGATTGCACTACACCTGTACCTACGCTGCTGCGGCCAGGTGGTATCACCTTGGAAATGCTCATGGATACTTTAGGAGAAGTGGAAATCGATCCGGCTCTAAATGGTGGTACACAGTGTATCCCCCGATCCCCAGGGATGAAATATACTCATTATGCTCCAGCTGCCCCCATGATTTTATTTGAAGGAACATATCCCCATATTGCTGATCTTATCTTGAAAGAAATAGAAACAGCATTAGCAGCAGGGCAAAAGGTAGGCGTCATAGTTTCGGAAGAGACTGCTGAGCGTCTGCCTGCAACGGTAGTTTCAGCTGTATACGGCCTACGTCAACATACTGAGGAAATTGCTGCTAATTTATATACAGCTCTACGCAGTTTCGATGACAGCCCTGTTGATATCATTTATGCCGAAGGTATTCCAGAAGAAGGCTTGGGACTGGCTGTCATGAACCGTCTGCGCAAGGCTAGTGGCTACAAGATTATCAAAGAATAACATATCTCTAGTTCCCTTCACATATATATGAGCTGTGGAGGTGGGAATATTGAGTAGTATAGAACTTTTGATATTAAGCGTGGCCTTAGGGACTGATTTGTTTTCTGTTGCTATTCCTATTGGTATGAATCCCATGAGGCTTAGGGTTATTTTTCGCGCTTCTGTTATCTTTGCTCTATTTCATATTGTGCTGATCTTGTCAGGTTATTATATCGGACATTTTCTCGGAGCTGTAGTTGAACATATGGGGATTGCCAATCAGGATTACCCGATTATGACCGTACAAAATTGGGCTAGTATTCTAGGGGCATTGATTTTAACGGGGTTAGGTATATATATGATAAAGGAAAATTTGATTTGTGCTGTGCCAGATCAAAATAAACCTCATCCCTTGCAGGGAGGGGCTCTGTTCTTATTAGCAGCTAGTGTCAGCATTGACGCCTTGGCAGCTGGTTTTAGTATGGGTATGATGGACGTTGATTTAGTAAAATTAAGTTTTATTTTGGGTAGCGTGATATTTATAATTGCGGTGTTAGGCCTTAGTTTAGGACAGCGGGCTGGTCAGCGTATCGGCGAACGAGCTGAACTAATAGGCGGAATTGTGCTCATTCTACTGGGGTTGCATGTGCTCTATCGTATGCTTAGTTAATAAAATTCGGTTTGATAAGTTATACTACTGAGAAAGGATGTTAGCATTTTGATGCTAACGAAGCGACTCACGAAAAATCTTTTGCAAAAGATTTTGGTTCGCTGCTTCAAATTTATTGGATAAAAATTCTAGTTTGGGAAGGAAAAACCGATTTAATAGCGAAAAATGACTAATTAAAGTATTTGGAGGGTAAACATGATTGTAGCAATTGGTAGTGATCATGGTGGATTTAATTTAAAAGAAGAAATTAAAAAAATGTTAACACAGCAAAATGTGGAGTTTCGCGACTTTGGGACACATTCAGCGGAAGCAATAGACTATCCGGAAATTGCCAGCAAAATAGGGCAGGCAGTGGTATCCGGGGAGTGTACCCGGGGCATTATTATTTGTGGTACAGGCATTGGTGTGAGTATTGCCGCTAATAAGATAAAGGGTATTCGTGCCGCTCTTTGCCATGATGAATTTTCAGCCCAAATGTCTCGAGAACATAATGATGCCAATATTTTAACAATGGGTGAGAGAGTGATTGGAGCAGGATTAGCCTGTATGATTGTTGCCACATGGCTAAAGACTGATTTTGCTGGCGGTCGCCACGGTCGCAGGGTAGATAAAATCTCTCAGCTTGAAGCATAATGATGAATACAGATCTTGACAACATCAAAAATCAAACAACCCACATTGTAAACGAGCTACTGCAGACAGCGGAGCTTAGTTCAGGGCAGATTCTAGTAGTAGGTTGTAGCACTAGCGAAGTATTGGGTGCAAAGATTGGTTCAGGGGGATCGAGTGCTGTGGCTAGGGTTATCTTGGACAGTTTGCGCCAGGTATGTAACCGGCAAGGTATATATCTGGCAGTGCAGTGCTGCGAACACTTAAATCGTGCTTTGGTCATAGAACAGCAGGGTGCGATAATGTATAATTTAGATCAGGTCATGGTAGTGCCTGTGCCTAAAGCTGGTGGCGCCCTCGGGGCACAAGCTATGGCTGATTTTGAACATCCCGTGGTTGTGGAGAGTATTAAGGCTCATGCTGGTCTGGACATTGGAAGCAC
>Ga0316604_10003803_pt1 | contig 10389 bp, 10 predicted proteins | sample OWC_soil_day20_C_FD_207650 | JGI IMG/M metagenome (GOLD analysis project Ga0316604, IMG submission 207650) | Wetland soil microbial communities from Old Woman Creek delta, Ohio, United States - OWC_soil_day20_CT | ecosystem: Environmental > Terrestrial > Soil > Wetlands | place: USA: Ohio...
GCGGAAGAAGCCGCAAAGAGACTTTAATTGAAAATGGAGGATGTCATGAAGAAAAATGGAGTGGTATACTTAGTCGGTGCTGGGCCGGGCGATCCCGGTCTCATCACCCAAAAAGGATTGAAGCGGCTTGGCAGCTGCGATGCACTGGTTTATGACTCCCTTGCTTCGGATTATTTCCTCGATGAGGTACCGGACCATTGCAGAAAGATCTATGTAGGAAAGCGGGCAGGCGCCCATTCCATGAAGCAGGAAGAGATTAACCGGCTCTTAGTGGAACTGGCAGAGGAAGGTTTAAAGGTGGTCCGTTTAAAAGGAGGAGATCCCTTTGTATTTGGACGGGGAGGAGAAGAGATCCTGACACTTTCGGAGGCAGAAATCCCCTTTGAAGTAGTACCTGGTGTGACCTCTGCGGTGGCAGCGCTTTCCATGGCAGGAATTCCTGTGACTCACAGGGCGGTGAGCCGAAGCTTCCATGTAATGACAGGACATACTCTCTCTGAGAATGGAACACTTCCACCTGATTTCGATTCCTTTGCCAAACTCTCCGGAACTCTGATTTTTTTAATGGGACTTTCCAATCTTTCCCTGATTGTAGGTGGGCTGATTAAAAATGGAAAGCCGGAAGATACACCGGCAGCTGTGATTGAAAACGGAACCCTTCCGGAGCAGAGAACAATTCGTGGGACTCTGAAAGATATTGAGAGCAGAGCAAAACAGGCGGAGATTAAAAGTCCTGCCATCATTGTGGCAGGGGACGTAGCAGCCCTGGATTTTTCTTCTACCCTGAATCTGCCCCTGAAGGGCTGCAGGATTGGTATTACCGGAACCCAATCCTTTACCGGAAGACTTCATCAGGAGCTTGCAGAACTTGGAGGAATAACAGACAGTGTATTGACTTTAACCATAGACTCCTATCGGTCAGGGAAGGCCATGAATGAAGCATATCAAAAACTAAAAACCTACTCCTGGCTCATATTTACCAGCGCCAATGCAGTAAGAGAATTTTTCACCGGTCTTTTCGAGGGCGGTTATGATTTGCGTTCACTGGGAGCCATAAAATTTGCAGTGGTAGGAAAAGGTACGGAAAATGAACTGCTTAAGTTTGGCTTTCATGCCGATTATATTCCTGACTGCTATCAGGTAACAGATCTTGCAAATGGATTAAAAACCCTGCTGTCAAAAGAAGACCGGCTGCTCATACCCAGGTCATCAGGCGGATCGCCGGAACTGAACCGGGTTCTTGACGAGGCAGGGATTTGTTACGATGATATTGTTCTATATGATGTGGTGCTGAAAAAAAAGGAACAGGAAGAGCAGGGAAACGTATTGCCCCCTCTTCATTATCTGACTTTTGCCAGTGCTTCCGGCGTAGATGCATTTTTTCAGGGGGAAAGAGAGAAAAACCTGGGTTTGCTTTCCGCTTTAAAGGTAGTCTGCATCGGTGCTATCACAGCAAAGGCACTTTCCAGGTATGGAAGAGAAGCTGATTTAATTGCACCGGTTTACAGCGTATCAGGGCTGGCAGAAATCATTTGCCAGGACTGGTGTAAAGAAAAGGAGTAAATTATAATGAACACAGAAGAGTCAAAGAAACTATTTGAAGAATCCGGAAACTATTTCCCAGGCGGAGTTAACAGCCCTGTAAGAGCCTTTGGCTCTGTGGGGGGAGTTCCCGTTTTTATAAAAAAGGCGGAAGGATCCCGTATCTATGATGAGGATGGGAATGAATACATTGATTATGTGAATTCCTGGGGACCATGTATTCTGGGACATGGGTATCAGCCAGTGGTAGAAGCGGTGAGAGAGGCATGTCTTTCCGGCTTATCCTATGGCGCGCCTACGAGAAGAGAGCTGGAACTTGGAAAACTGATTACAGAATGTATTCCCTCCATGGAAATGATGCGAATGGTCAGCTCCGGAACGGAAGCTGTCATGAGTGCCATCCGCGCAGCAAGAGGGTTTACAGGGAGAGATAAAATCATTAAATTTAAGGGCTGCTATCACGGACATTCTGACGGTCTTTTGGTAAAGGCGGGTTCCGGAGCGCTGACGGGCAGTGCACCGGACAGTGCCGGTGTGCCTGAATCCTATACGAAACACACGCTGTTAGCCGGTTATAATCAGGAAGATACAGTGGAAGAGCTGTTTCGCCAGTATCCCGGAGAGATTGCAGCGATCGTGGTAGAACCTGTGGCAGCCAATATGGGGCTGGTGGCTCCAAAACCAGGCTTCCTTGAGTTTTTAAGAGACATTACAACCAGGTATGGAGCACTTTTAATCTTTGATGAGGTGATCACAGGTTTTCGTATGGCTCTTGGAGGAGCTCAGGAATATTATCAGATAAAACCGGATCTGACCACTCTTGGTAAGATTGCGGGAGGCGGCATGCCCATGGGCGTCTACGGCGGACGCAGGGAAATCATGGAAGTTGTATCGCCTCTTGGGAAAGTTTATCAGGCGGGAACATTATCCGGTAATCCCATTGCAACTGCAGCAGGAATTGCAACAGTAAAAGCCCTGATGGACCGGCCGGATATTTATTCCTCCCTGGAGAAAAAAGCGGATACCCTGGTGCAGACTTTAAAGGAGGTTCTCCCAAGCACACAGGTGAACCAGGCGGGTTCCTTATTCAGCGTATTTTTTGCAAAGCACCCGGTGGTGGATTATGAGTCTGCTTTAAAATCAGATACCCGGATGTATGCAAAGTATTTTCACTATCTCCTTGAGCATGGTATCTACACAGCTCCTTCCCAGTTTGAGATTCTGTTTTTGTCAGCAGCTCATACCCAGGAAGATATCGAAGAGACGAAGAGAATTATGATAGAAGCGGCGGCAAATTTATAATCAGAAATGCATGGAGGATGTTGCAGAAATTTAACTGTACCATCCTCTTTTTTTATTGTTATAAAAGAAGTAGTATAAATTCTAAAAGAACCATAAATTGTATTAACATTTACTCCAATCTATTGATAAATGTCCTGATTTGGTATATTTTATTGATAGAGGAGGCGAAATATATGGACTATTTAGTAGTGTATACAAGTAAAACCGGAAATACTCAGAAGGTAGCCATGAAGATATTCGAAGCGCTTCCGGGTAAATCGAAGGATATTGTTAATCTGGAGGAATATCGTGGAGAAGAAGCAGATACGTATTTTGTAGGATTCTGGAATAACAGGGGAATTTGTACAACAGAAGTAATTGATTTCCTCTCCGACCTCCATGGCAAAAAGATCGCTTTGTTTGGTACCTGCGGAATATTTGAAAATAAAGAATATTTAAAGCAGGTGGAAAATCAGGTTTCTGTTTTTCTGCCGGAAGATAATGAATACTTGGGCTGTTATTTATGCGGAGGTAAGATGGGACCGAAAGTACTGGAGAAATGCAGACAGATGCAGGCACAGCTTAATACTCCCCAGATCAGGGAGATGATTTTGGCCTATGAAGATGCCATGCTCCATCCTAATAAAGAAGATTTAGATCAGGCAGGTGCGTTTACGGAATCGGTGTTAAACCGGATTCAAAGGAAAAAGGAGGAGCGAGATGGGATTAAAAGATGATGGGGGTTCTGGAAAGAACCATAAAAAGCCATTTATTTATTATTACATGATTGTATTGGTCCTGATGATTATATTCAATGCCATGGCGGTACCTTGGCTTCAGTCAAAGGCTGTGACGGAGGTTCCCTACAGTACCTTTTTAGAGATGGTGGATCAGGGCAAGATTCAGGCAGTTGCCAAAACAGATACGGAGATTCAGTTTAAATCCGATACAGGAAAGAAGGACTGGGAAGGAAAACCGGTCTACGCTGTTTATAAGACGGGTATCTGGCCTGATGAAACTTTGACAGAACGGCTGATTTCCCATGATGTTGAATTTGAAAAAACAATTGTTCAGCAGATGTCACCGATAATTTCTGTTCTCTTAACCTGGATCGTTCCCATTCTGATTTTTGTATTTCTGGGTAACTTTTTATCCGGTCAGATGCAAAAGAAGATGGGGGGAAATACCATGTCATTTGGTAAATCCAATCCGAAGATCTACGCAGAATCTGAAACCGGAAAGAATTTCACTGATGTAGCCGGCCAGGAAGAAGCCAAGGACGCATTAAAGGAGATTGTAGATTTCCTTCATAATCCGGGGAAATATGCATCCATCGGAGCCTCACTTCCAAAAGGAGCCCTGCTTGTGGGACCTCCCGGTACTGGTAAGACCCTTCTTGCCAAAGCAGTGGCGGGGGAAGCTCATGTTCCGTTTTTCTCCATATCCGGTTCTGAGTTTGTAGAGATGTTTGTAGGTATGGGTGCTGCGAAAGTCAGGGATTTATTTAAACAGGCCAATGAAAAGGCTCCCTGTATCGTATTTATTGATGAGATTGATACCATTGGAAAGAAGCGTGACGGCGGTGGATTCTCCGGCAACGATGAGAGAGAACAGACCTTAAATCAGCTTCTGGCTGAGATGGATGGATTTGACGGTAAAAAAGGAGTTGTGATTCTGGCAGCTACCAACCGCCCGGATTCCTTAGACAAAGCACTTTTACGTCCCGGCCGTTTTGACCGCCGGATCCCGGTAGAATTGCCGGATTTAAATGGTAGGGAAGCCATTTTAAAGGTACATGGAAAAAATGTAAAGCTGTCGGATGATGTGGATTTTCATGCAATTGCCCTTGCAACCTCAGGTGCAAGCGGAGCCGAACTGGCCAATATGATTAATGAGGCTGCATTAAGAGCCGTGCGCATGGGAAGAAAAACCGTTACACAGATCGATTTAGAAGAAAGTGTGGAAGTGGTTATTGCCGGATATCAGAAAAAGGATGCCTCCGTCAATGTGGAAGAAAAGAAGATCATAGCTTACCACGAAGTAGGGCATGCCCTGGTTGCCGCGTCCCAGACCCATTCTGCACCTGTTCATAAGATTACCATTATCCCCAGAACATCAGGAGCTCTTGGATATACCATGCAGGTAGATGAAGAAGAACGCCATCTGCTTACGAAGGAAGCCGCACTCAATAAAATTGCCACTTTTACCGGAGGAAGGGCAGCAGAGGAGCTGATTTTCCAGACAGTTACAAGCGGTGCGTCCAACGATATTGAACAGGCCACAAGAATAGCCAGAGCAATGGTTACCCGTTACGGTATGACCGATGAATTTGATATGGTAGCACTTGAGACAGTAACCAACCAGTATCTGGGCGGTGACACATCTCTTGCCTGTTCTCCAGATACTGCAAAGCGGATTGATGAAGCGGTGATTGGAATTGTACGGCAGCAGCACCAGAAGGCTTATGAGATACTAAAAAGCAATCTGAACAAGCTTCATGAAATAGCTGAATATCTGTTGGAACGAGAAACCATTACAGGAGAGGAGTTTATGGAAATATTTAAAAGAGAAGCTGTAAAAAGCGTATGACTCCATGATTGATCCGATAGAACAGAAACAGAGGGAGTGTTGCAGTTTTGCAACACTCCCATATTTTTTGATCCTTTCAATGTAAACAACCTGTAATCAGGGTCTGATTAGAGAATACATTTTCATATCAATAATCTGCCCGTTTTTAACAGCATTGCTTCTAAGCACGCCTTCACATATAAATCCGTTTTTTTCAAGAATTCGGCAAGATGCAGTATTGTAGGCAAAGGGCTCGGCAAAAATCCGTATGATATCGGTATGTTCAAAAATGTATTTACAGGTTTGCTTAATAGCGCTGGTTCCAACTCCTCGTCCCCAAAAACTCTCTGCAATATAATAGCCCAGTTCCGCAGTTTGACTGTGGATATTATCTTTGCGGTACACCCCGATACTTCCAATTGGATTATCTTCAACAGTGATTGCAAAGATATAGGTTTTATTTTCATCAGCCTGGAGCGTTGCATGAATGAAAGCCTCAGCATCTTTTTCCGTGTATGGATATGGCAAATCTCTTAGATTATCAAGAATTTTTTTGTTATTCAAAACTGCTGCGAGGGCTGCTGAGTCCTCTTTTTTCCACTTGCGAATATTACACTCCATACCATTACCCCCTATTAACTGGAATATAATCTAAATTCCTAACAATCAACATCAGTTTCCCTGTTAATGCCCTTTGTTCAAAAGTCATAATGTGACCAAAGGCTGATAATTTTTACAACTCTTGCATCTTCATATACCTCATAAACAAGACGATGCTTTATATTAATTCTCCTGGAATATACTCCCTGCAGATCACCCAGAAGCTTTTCATAAGACGGTGGCGTTTTGTATGGATTATTCCTGATTAGATCAATTAATGCCTTGGCCTTATTTTCTAATTTAGCCATTTTTAACTTTGGTATATCATTTATTGCTTTCTTGGTATAAACAATTGAATACATTACCATTCCACCTCATTTTCAGGTATACATTCATCAAGAGGTGTATTCTTTCCTTCAATTACTTTTTCTCTCATACCCGGTATAGAATTAAGGTATAAAGTTTCCATTAGGTCATTATAATCTTCTTCGCTGATAATGACAGCGTTTCCATCCTTTGTACTTATATTGACGGGCTCATTGTATTTTATGGTTTGCTCTAACAAACCAAAAATATTTTTTCTGAAATTTGTAATATTTGTATTTAGCATTTCTATCACCTCCATAATGTACATTATAGCGTACACTTCTGTTTTTGTCAATATCATGTACATTATAATGTGCTTTTTCTATTTGCACTCCCTCTTCCCAATGGCGTATAACATAAAAAAATGAACCGATCCGGGTCATCATGACTCTAAGTATATAGATGCATCGAAAAAAGGAAAGGAAACAGGTTATGAACGAAGAAAAGAAGGCTTTGGTGGAACGCAAGATTGGAGGAAGGGGTTATTTATTCTTTAAAACCTCCGCATACATCCAGCCATTGTATTTAAACAGAGACTGGTCCTTCAGGATAGACATCTTTTTTCGCCAGTCTCTGGGAGCCTCTCCCATGATGGCAAGAAAATGCCGGTTAAAACTGGAGATGGAGTGAAACCCCACCCGCTCAGAAATGTTTAAAACGGATTCCTCGGTCATACGGAGTAAATCCGAAGCTTTTCTGATGCGGGTGGTATTTAAATATTCTAAGGGCCGATTTCCCATAATGGATGAAAACAGCCTTCTAAAATGAGCAGGGCTTAGGCTGCATAGGTCAGCAAGCTGCTCCATAGGAAAATCTTCCATATAATGATACCGGATAAAGTCCAGAGCCGGAGCAATGACCAGCGCATTTTCAGGCGTCTGGTCTTTTTTCTTATGGTTTAAGGATGCAGCTCTCATAAGATTGGTTGCCAGTGCCAGAAACAGCCCACGGACTGCGATCTCATAACCCTGTTCCTGTTTTTTCATTTCTTCTATTATTTCAGTGACAATGGAATAAATAACCGGATAATTTATTCTCCCCATAATCAGGTTTAAATGATGATCCAGAAAGGAGAAGAGTTCCACATTATGAAGATCTGCACCAGAAAAAAATGGGTGGAGCAATTCCCCCATATCTACAAACAAATAAGACCATTTGCTGTTGGTTCCGGGTGCACTGAATGTGGTGTGTGGGATGTCACAGGATATGGCAGTGATGTCTCCTGCGTAAAAAGAATAAGTGGAATCTTCAAATTTAATGGTTCCGCTGTCGGTCTCACACAGTCCGATTTCCAGGCAGTTATGAATATGAAGCCGTCGTGAGGGAACATCAGAGATACGCCAATGATCCCCAGTCAGAAGAAGTACGGGAAAATGTGCAGGTAAATCATAATCCCTGAATTCAATAACAGTCTTTTTCTTTTTAGACATTTATTCCTGATACCTCCTTCTTTTACTCCTATAATTATACATGATATCTAATTCTTATTTCAATCAATAATCTTTGAATAATTCCCCGATGTAACAATCAATAAGACCTTAATTCAATAAAATATGAAAGAATACACGAAAAATGGTGAAATAAGGCTATGACTCTTTTTAACCCGTAATAATAAATGATTGAAAATGCATAGTTTATAGATTGATTTGATTGGAAACGAAATTGTGCATTTTTTATAATATAGTTATAGAAAATTACTGAGATGGGGGGATATTATGTTGAAATCTGAAATAGAGGTGGGCTACGGTTTAAATAAGCAAAAAAAAAAGAATCGGTATCTTCGCTATTTACAGCGGGACTGGCAGCTATATGTACTCATGGTTCTGCCAATGCTTTTTATACTGGTCTTTAGATTCCTGCCATACAGCGGTCTGTCCATTGCATTTAAGGATTATAAGGTGGCAAAGGGGTATGCCGGAAGTTCCTGGGTAGGATTTTCCATCTTTCATAAAGTTTTTGGCAAACGGGATTTTGGTCAGGCATTAACCAACACTTTGTTGTTAAATATCCTGGATCTGGTATTTGGTTTTCCCATGCCAATTATTTTGGCCCTTATTCTCAATGAAATCAAAAACAGATACTTTAAAAGTATCATGCAGACACTTTTGTATTTACCTCATTTTTTGTCCTGGGTTATTATTGGAGGAATCGGTTATTCCATGTTCTCAGTCAGCAGCGGTGTGGTGAATGTTCTGATAAAGAATGCCGGTCATAGTCCGATTCCGTTTCTACAGGAGAATACCTGGTGGCTGATCAGCTATGTGCTCATTGGTGTGTGGCAGTCCATGGGCTGGGGAACCATCATCTATCTGGCAGCTATCACTGGTGTAAATTCCGAGCTTTATGAAGCGGCAAGAGTGGATGGTGCCGGAAGGTTAAAACAGTGTATTCACGTAACCCTCCCCTGTATACGAAGCACAATTGTAACACTGCTGATTATGAATCTTGGCAAGCTGATGGGGGGATCCTTTGAACGGGTATTTGCGCTGGCCAATGCCAAGGCGACACAATATACCACCACCATTCCGGTATTGGTGTACCGGTGGGGAATTGAAAGCGGAAAATTCAGCGAAGCAACTGCACTGGGGCTTTTTCAGTCCGTGATTGGTCTGACCCTTGTGGTTGCGGCTGATCTGATAGCCAAACGGCTGGGTGAGGATGGTCTGATATAAGGAGGGGGAAAAATGAACCAATATCAATATAAAAAGCCTCGGGCATGGAACAGGACTAAAAGAAAGGATTTAGTGGTTGATGTATTTTTTTATATGCTGCTCATTGCAATTTCTATGACATGTCTGCTTCCGTTCATCCATATATTTGCAAAGTCTGTCAGCAGAGAAGCATATGTAATTGCAAATAAGATCTTTCTGGTGCCAAAAGGAATCAACTTTGATGCTTACAGAAAAGTTTTACAGGATACATCGATTGTAAGATCTTTATATGTTTCCGTAATCGTAACAGTTTCTTTCACTGCAATCGGGACACTTCTTACCATAAGCGCTGCCTACGCCTTAAGCCGGGTTCAGCTAAAGGGCAGAAAAATCATGACATTTTTAATTATGTTCTCCATGTATTTTACAGCCGGGACCATACCGGATTATTTACTGATGAACGATCTGCATATGCTGGATACCTGGTGGTGCATGATTTTACCTTTGTCTTTTGCAGCCTATAATTTTCTGATTATGAAAAATAACTTTAAGGCCTCCATACCAGACAGCCTGATAGAGTCAGCCTTAATAGACGGCGCCAGCCATTTTAAAATCTTAAGCTATATTGTGGTGCCGCTTTCCAAACCCATTATAGCCACAATTTCTTTGTTTTACGCGGTAGGACGGTGGAATGCTTATTCCGATGCATTGTTTTATATCAAGCAAAGGGTGGATTTACGCCCGCTTCAGTTAAAACTTTACTATCTGGTGGTTGCTGCCAGTGAATCCTTTAAAGCAGAGGGAGGACTAACGGCTGGACAGATCACCAATCCGGAGGTCTTAAAGGCTTCCTGTATTATTTTTGCAACATTGCCCATTATCTGTATCTATCCCTTTATACAAAAATATTTTGTACAGGGAACCATGATAGGTGCAGTAAAAGGCTGATGATAATGGTAAGAAAGAAAAGGAGGATATTCATGAGGAAAAGGATGAGTTTAAAAAGGGCTGCGGCATGGGGGACTATTTTTGCAATGACAGCAGGGATGATGTCCGGATGCAGTGCAAAAAAGGAGGCGTCCGTCACTACCCAGGAGATGAAGAAAGAAGAAACCAGTCAGACGGCGGAAACTGAGACAAAAGCAGAGGGAAAAAGTTACACAGATTATTCCAAGGGCTTTCCTGAAAAAGTAACCATCAAGATCCCTGTGTATGACAGAGGCTTTGAAGGCTGGGATCCCGCAAATAATTATTACACCAACTGGATTCAAAAGGAATTTGGTGATAAATACAACGTGACAGTCCAGTATGTGGCAATCAACAGGCAGAAAGAGATTGCAGATTACATGCAGATGATCGCTGCCGGCAATGCCCCTGATAT
>Ga0316604_10003804_pt1 | contig 10385 bp, 10 predicted proteins | sample OWC_soil_day20_C_FD_207650 | JGI IMG/M metagenome (GOLD analysis project Ga0316604, IMG submission 207650) | Wetland soil microbial communities from Old Woman Creek delta, Ohio, United States - OWC_soil_day20_CT | ecosystem: Environmental > Terrestrial > Soil > Wetlands | place: USA: Ohio...
GGAGGTATGGATATGCAATCATTAGGCTTGGTAAATGGTAAATTGGTTGATCTTAATGAAAATGTTGTACCAATGGAAGATCGTGGTCACCAATTTGGTGATGGTGTTTATGAAGTCGTAAAAGTATATAACGGTAAGTGTTTTGCCTTAAAGCCACATTTAGATAGGTTGTATCGTTCATTGCGGGCAATTAGGATTCCTGCTACATATACCTACGAGGAGTTAGTTGAATTCCACGAACTGTTGATTGAAAAAAGTGGTATTAATGAAGGGGCAATTTATTTACAAATTACCAGAGGTACAGCTGCGCGTACACATCATTTCCCTGAGCAGATTGTACCATGTTTGACCATGTCTATACGCCCTACAGGCACAGTTAATACTCGTCCATGGGAACAGGGGGTTAAAGTAATCCTTATTCCAGATGAACGTTGGCTCAGATGTGATATTAAGTCTTTAAATTTGCTTGGCAATATTTTAGGTAAACAGCAGGCTAAAGAAGCTGGGTGCTATGAAGGTGTCATGGTCCGCGATGAACAAGTCACAGAAGGTACTAGCAGTAATTTTTTTGTGGTTAAAGATGACGTCATTTGGACTTATCCAACCACTAATTTGATTCTAAAAGGTGTTACCAGAACGATTGTAGTGGAAAAATTGGTTAAAGAATTGGGTCTCACTGTTTTGGAAAAGCCCTTTGATGTAAAATTTATTAAAGGTGCGTCAGAAGCCTTTTTGTCAGGAACTAGTACCGAAATTATGCCGGTTACAACTATCAACGGCACTCTGGTGGGGGATGGCACTGTTGGGCCAATTACTCGGAGTTTACAGGAAGCCTATACACAACTCATTGATGAAGAATGTGGACGTAAATAAAAAACGATTATATGTTATGTTAGTCGTTTCAGATAGCAGGGAGGCAACCCTGCTATCTCTGTATCTAGTATTAGAAAAGTTAGGAATTTTATTTTGTGCTGGAGGTTAATTTATGCGGGAAAGGTTAAGGCAGTTGGGATATTATCGGTGGTTGATTTTTGGCGTGGCTGTGATGGGGACATTTATGGCTGTGTTAGATTCTAGTATCGTTAATGTAGCTTTACCTTTGATTGCCCTTAACTTAGGTATAGAATTGGCAGTGGTACAGTGGGTGGTGTCAGCATATTTATTAGTTATCACCATCTTATTACCGTTGTTTGGTAAATTTGGTGATATGTATGGTCGGCGTATAATATTTCTGCTGGGATTTATTATATTTACTTTAGGATCATTATTTTGTAGTATTTCTAGTTCTATTTGTTTTTTGGTAGCAGCGAGAGTTGTACAGGCCATCGGGGCTTCTATGTTGATGGCTAACTCGCCAGCCATTGTCGGTATAACTTTTCCTGGCAAAGAGCGAGGAAGAGCATTGGGGATGATTGGTACAGTAGTGGCCTTAGCTTCAATGGTTGGACCAAGTTTAGGTGGGTTACTGGCAGGTATATTCAGTTGGCAGTCCATTTTTTATATTAATTTGCCGATAGGTCTATTTGCGTGTCTTCTAGGTTATTTCATTTTACCTGTTGAAGAAAAACATCAGCAAGGATCATTTGATTTTGTGGGTGCGATATTGTTTGCTATAGGCATGACAGGTTTCTTGGTCGTATTAATCAATGGACAAGAGTGGGGTTGGGGCTCATATATTGTAAATGTTATTGGTATAATAACATTTGTGCTTCTTAGTATTTTTGTCTATTATGAAAGTCTGATAGAGCATCCTATGATTGATTTGTCATTATTTAAATGCTGGCCCTTCTTAGCGGGCAATTTATCAGGGTTATTGTCCTTTATGGCCATGTTTTCCAATAATATGCTATTGCCGTTTTATTTGCATTCAATATTGTTATTATCACCAACTGAGATTGGATTGGTAATCACTCCTTTTCCCTTGCTAATGGCAGTGACTGCACCAGTTAGCGGATACCTATCAGAACGGATCAGTCCTGTAATATTAACCTGCAGCGGTTTAACGATTATGATGGTGGGATTGCTATATTTATCAACACTTGATGCTCAAGCTGTTATATGGCAAGTAGCCATAGGGCAGGCAGTTATGGGCCTTGGAACAGGCATGTTTCAGTCACCTAATAATAACAGTGTTTTAAGCTCGGTGCCCCAGAATAAAGTAGGATTAGCGAGTGGAATGAGTGCTTTGATGCGTAATGTAGGCATGGTAAGTGGTATTGCAGTAGCAGTATCTGTGTTTGAAAGTAAACGGCAGCAGGAATTAGCCGGAATTGTGATACCTGATCAAGTTGTGTATATTAGTGCATTTTTATCAGCATATCATACTGCCTTAATCATTGGTGCCTGTTTTGCTGGAGCTGGTGCCATTATTTCTTTGAGCAGAAAAGGTCATGCGCCTTTAAAAACATAGTGAAATAGAAGCAGTTGTGGTAATATGAATATAATTAATACTTGAATAATATTTGGAGGGGTGCGAAAGTGAATAAAATATGGTTGCAAATTTTTGCGGCAATGATTGGCGGCAGTATAGTCAAATCTTTTTTTCCTAATTCATTGGTATGGGTGTGTGTTGATATTGCAGTGCTTGGTATTTCCTATCTGATTTTACGTAGGCATTCTAATATAAATCTAAAAAGTAGTATGATATTCTTAGGTGGATTAACAGTTGTTTCTATTCTTACAGATCTAGGCATGATGAGCGATATGATGAGTAGTCTTTTCGTACTGGCGCTATTGGGTTGGATGATGTATGGGCGTCGTCGTAATGATAACCCTAAACCGCCTGAGATTCGCCATAAATGGCATAAGTGAAAATAGGATTTATTTTATGATTAAAAAATATATAATATTGACGCGAACTGCGTTATTACTGGCTCTTACTTTGGTATTTCAGTCACTGCGTTTTATTATTCCTATTCCTGTCTTTGCATCTACATTTTTGATTGGTAGTTTGGTGAATGCTTGTTTATTGGTTGCCGTGGAAACTGTGGGCGTTAAGCCTGCACTGCTTATTGTATTAGTAGCGCCAATCGTTGCTTACTTTCAGCAATTGCTGCCATTGCCCATTTTCATTATACCAGTGGTCCTGGGCAATGCTATTTATATTGGGGTATTTTCCATAGGTAAAAGGTGGAATCCATGGCTGAGGATTGGTGTTGCAGCTTCAAGCAAGATGGCATTTATGTATGCTGCTTTTAGTTGGTTGCTTACGTTAATTGACATTCCGTCAAAGCTTGCTGCTGGCTTGATGCTTGTGATGAGTTGGCCACAGTTTGTTACTGGAGTAGTCGGTGGTATTCTAGCTAGTATTATAAAAAAGCGGTTACAATTGCTTCCTTGAAGTAATTGTAACCGCTTTTCTTATATTTTTATGATCCCGGAAGGATTAAGCTATTTATGTTAATATGGGTATATAGAAAAACTTGTCTGTAAATAACGAATTTTTAGGTGTGCGAACAATCTTATAATGATCATTCAATTGCAAAGCAGATTAATAAAATGGCTATTTCTATGTTAGAGAAGCCATTTTTCTTATGTTATGAGCTATTGCAGGATTGCTGCTATTCTGGTAAGATACTTATTTTTTTTTATTGGTGAAAGCGTTACTTTTTCTCTTACATGACGTTTATATAATTGGAATTATATAGAAGTTAAAGAAAAAACAGGGAGGGAAGCAATGTGGCTCGAATCAAATTGATACGAAGAGTGGTGGTGACATTAGTAGCAATATTCTTGGCGGTACCTGGTCTTACGTGCGGTAAAGGGGCGATAGGGGCTATGACAACGTCAGAGCCAGATTTCCACAGAGTGTCGCAAGATAGTCAATTGCTACAAACTAGTGCCGCCGTGATGAGCCTGCAGGCAGGCTTCCTATGCTGGCCATGGGGAACGCAGTCAAGTGGCTTGGCAGGTATTAAGTATATTACAGACATCGCCCCAAATCTAGCGGTCTACAGCGTCGATGAAGATGTGTCTTCCTTACTGGGAACTGTAGATACCGATGCCAACCCTCGCCTGGTTTTTGACAAAGACGAGGGATTAGTTTTAGTCCATGTTGATTTTGATGGCACAGAGTATAATCTGGTACAGAAGTATTTGACCCAGTTGTTAGGGGAGGGCAACTCGATTATATACGAGTTGAGAGCCGCAAAGGTTGATTTTGGCGATTACTCCGAGTGGCGGGTGGGACAAAACACTAGACTTGTCTTAGTATCCCACGGGACAGATGCTTACATTGAAATAAGCAAACGAAATTTTTTCTTGTCGGAAGGACGCGATTTTACCCAGGAGTTTGCTATGGTGGTACAAAAACAGGCTGAGATGTATAAAAGGCAAAATCGTATTCTGCAGGCGTCTTCGGCCTGTCAAGAACTTCTGAACAGCACTCGATCCTACCACTTCTTTACCCAGACTGCAAGTGAGGAACTTGTGAGATATTCACGGTTGCCAGAGGCGGTGGATTATCTGGGGGAAGACGGTGGGGTTGCAGTTTGCCGATTGAAAAATACCCTTGCCGATAGTGACAAGCGGCTGTGGGTGAGAATAGACCTTGACGCTGTAGCCCAGGAAGCGCTGCAACAGCAGCGTCCAGCAGCGGTTGAGCTGACAGATAAGCTGATAGATATCAGAGCGGTTTTGTGCCGGGTGAAGCTTGCACCCGATGCAGGTAAGTATATAGTGATGGAGCAAATATGGCTGGATGGCTTAAACCAGATTATTGGAGGTAGACGGTTGTGGGCGCCTCAAGCTGTCGGTTGGCCTGTGATCTACATTAAGTCAGCTTGTGAGACATTTATGGAAGGATGGCTGACAGTAGGAAGTACAAGAGGATCTGCCATGATTTTTGCCGATTAAAGGCGGAGAAGTAATATTTAGATGAATCATTCATGATCCTTAATTCTTCATAGAGCTACATAGTTCTATGAATGCGTTAATTGTTGGTGATAACCATTTTTCTCGATGCCACATGATTTGTGTTTTTACGTCAAAACTAGGTCCCTTCCACTCTAACTCTATAAGTTTTCCTTGTTGTAAGTCATCTTTTGCTGCTATTTGAGGCAATATAGTGACTCCTAATCCGCAAATCGCACATTCTTTTCTTGCTCCAATACTTGAAAGTTCCATTATCACACTCGGCTTGAGATCGTATTTCTCTAGAACCGCAAGAACAATTGGTCGATAGCCGCATCCTTCGGAGCTGAGAATTAGACACTGACCAGATAAATCTTTGGGTTCTATTATTTTTTTCAGAGCGAGTGAATGTGATGGGCTGACTACAACAACCATTTTCTCATTAAAAAGGGTTCTTCCGTCCAGATCTAGTTGACCAATTTCGTTGGTCAATGCCATAGCTATATCGATACTGTTATTCCGAATGAGGCCAAAAAGCGGCTTGTAGCTTTCTGTTTGAACCCGTATTTCAACGAGAGGATATTGTTTGCGGTATTCAAACAATAATTTCGGAAGACGATAAACGCAAAGAAATTCAGCTGCCCCGATGTTTAGAATACCTCTAAAAGAATCTGGCGAAAATTCACTTTTTGCTCTTTGGCATAGTTGCAGTATATTTTCGGCCTTTTTTAAGAAATCTTTTCCTTCACTTGTTAACTCTAGTCTGCGTCCCAATCGATCAAATAATTTAACATTTAATTCATCTTCTAATTGTCGGATTTGGCTTGTTATATTGGATTGGACATATCCTAATTTGATAGCTGTTTTTGTAAAGTTGAGGGTCTCGGCTGCGATGCAGAATATCTGTAGTTGCCTTAATTCCATAAGATAACCTCTTTCAATTTAAGCAATTAGATTGACCTTAATATATAATATAATTTGTCTATATTATATGCATATAAATGCTATGCTGCAATAACAGATAAGTTTGCAGAATATGATTCATTATGCATTATACTGTTTTAATCCAATAAAGTATACTGTATAAGTGTTGCCCTAGGGAGGCAAAAATAGTTTTAAAATGATATAATACAAAATAATAACATACAATAAGATTAATGATTAAATTTAGTGTATGATTACAAAATGATCCTTTTTAGAAGAGACATCGTATTTTGTAAAAAGACTTTAGAGTGGGGGGAAGGCAAATGTCATACCAAGCTCAAGATTATAGTGATCTTTTTGGAATGCAGGGATTTAGTGAACAGTTACTTAAAAATCATTTTACCTTATATAATGAATATGCAAAAAATGCCAATGAAATTATGGAGTCCCTTGACCGCTTATTAGCAGAAGGACAGGCAGAGACCTTGGAATTTGCTTCTCTTAAGAATCGTATGGGCTGGGAATCTGATAGTATGAGTTTACATGAACTATATTTTGAAAATTTGGGTGGCCGGAGTGCTATAAGCCTTGACTCATCATTAGTGAAAAAAATCGAAGAAAATTTTGGTAGCTATGAGGCATGGGAAGCGGATTTTAGGGCTACAGCGAGTATTGGAGGTGTTGGCTGGGCTATGTTGTGCCAAGATAATAGTACTGGAACTTTGAATAATTTTTGGATTGACGAACATCATGTTGGACATTCTGTAGATCGTACGCCTTTGTTAGTGCTAGATGCCTGGGAGCATTCTTACATGTTGGACTATGGTCTAAAAAGGCCAGATTATATTGAAAACTTTTTAAAAAATATTGATTGGGATGTAGTCAATAAAAGAGTAAAAGGATAAAACATGTTTTATACAACTCAGGGATTTTGTTCCCTGAGTTTTTTGATATTTTACTTTAAAATATTGATATAATGTTAGAAGGATATAAGAAATAGGATTAATAATACTCAAATGATTTGTTATTTCTAGTATAAGTTAGCCAAGGAGGTAGTTAATATTGAAGCCACTACAAAAGGTAGCCGTTTTTCTTGTCATAATTGGTATAGAAAGAGGTAGGAGCATCATTTCATTGATGGACAGTGATGAGATAAATGCTGTTATTCCTGAAATACGCAATCTGATGGGACTTTCGCAAGAAATAAAAAAAAGTGTTTGGGCAGATTTTGAACAATTGGGTTACGAAGACAAGATGAAACCTTTTGAAGCTTTAGGTGTTATTCGATTGTTATTTAATGGTAGTAAAATTAGCGATAAAAGTAGAAGGAGATTTTTCTGATAGAAAGAGAGTCACAAGGAGGGAGTTCAGATTCTAGATCTGGGCTCCTCCGTTTTTAATCTTTGATTATTGAGGAAAGCTTGTTCTGCTAGATCTTTATACACCTCAAGCGGACTCCTTGTTTCAGGTTCGTTTTCAGGAAGTCGCTGATGTGTGATTTTTTTGCGATATGAACCGTTCCTCTGATCTTCGAATAGGCATATATTATTATGGGAGAGCCGTATCTGGGGCAAAAGCAAAAGGCTACCATTCGTAGACTAATGGCTAAAACATTGCAGTTGGGATTAGTCTTTTGGCCTTCGGAACTGCTCTCAAGCGTTCGTTAAGATGCGCTAATAATTTGAAGAGAAGGGCAGATAGTATGTCGCAGAAGATTATGACGGTTTGCGGTCCGATCACACCAGAGCAGCTTGGTTTCACATCTATGCACGAACATATCCTTTCAGACTGCTCCATGTTTCGCAACCGGGTTAGAAAAACATGCTTTGTCCCAAGTCGCCGGGCAGTAAAGTCACAAGACAAGTTGACACTACAAAATCGTTCAGCCATAAGGCATGACATAGCTTCATCGATAGATAACATGAGATTAGATGATGAGCAGATGATGACCGTTGAAGTCGCCGATTTTAAAGCCGGCGGCGGTGATTCAATTGTTGAAGTTAGCGCACCAGGTATTCGAAGTTCATCTGATGATCTCATTGCCATTCGTCGGATCGCCGAACGCACTGGCGTTCATATTATAGCTTCCACAGGTTTATATGCAGAAGATACCTGGCCAGATCGTTATCGCGCCATGACTTTTGGACAGTATGTTAATTTCCTGCATAACGAAATTACTCAAGGCATTGCTGATACGGGAATCTTGCCAGGTCATATTAAGGCAGCTTATGAGATATACACTCAGCAGCTGGATACCTATTTGCATGCAGCGGCCTTGGTTGCGGGGGAAACAGGCTTGTCGTTACAAGTTCACCTAGGTCCAGATGTCACGCGAAGCGAGATGTGGCAAAATGTATTGCAGCCACTCTTTCGAGGCGGGTGTATTCCTGAAAGGACAATTTTGTGTCACGTCCAGTTGCTGATGGGTGTTCTATCCATTGAACAACTTGTGAGCAATCCTGGTCGCGTGCCCTTCGACATCAGTTTGCACAGAGAGTTGCTTGATATGGGATTTGTACTTTCCTTCACTCCGATGGGATTTGAGGCGGACAATGAACTTTTGGGGATTGCCCATTACCCTGACTGGTATACTTTGTCAGGATTGGTAGCATTGATTAGGGATGGCTATGCGGGGCAAATAGTTATCGGGAATGATGTATTTACAAAGCTAGCTACTCGATTAGGTGGGGGGGAAGGTTATAGACGTCTTGCTGACTTTGTTGTACCAGCACTAAAAAAATGTGGCGTTTCTGACAAGGACATTAACAAGATAACAGTAGAAAATCCGGCCCGGATTCTAGCTTTTTAAGAACTTGACTGGTGTTGCGTCTCTTATACCCGATATATGAGACCGTATAATTGAATTGATAATAATACAAAACTCTTGTCAACTTTTCGCAGAAGATTGGCAAGAGTTTTGTATTTTGGAATCAGAAAGGATAACACTTTCTGATTCTAAGTAAGGGCAATTAAGGCTTGGCACAAGCCGAGTCTTTTCTTATGTGATAAAAATTTTAAAATTTAATTGATGAAATACAAGAGGATTTATTGATAGCCTTAGTTTATAATACAATTAAGGAAAAATTGCATAGGGGGGATTACTTTGAAGCAAATATATGCACCAGGCTGTGCTTTGATGATATATAAGCCAGAACTTGCAGAAAAGGTAAACTGTTTTTTAAATATAGAATTGGGGGATATGCCTGAGCATTTGACTTGTTGCCGACATGAACCAAAATTAGAGAGCGGCACGCAGATTATCAACATATGTGCAGGCTGTGATAGGCGATACCGAGAACTTTATGAAGGAATTACTACCATTTCTCTTTGGGAGATATTGGCTGATAGTGAAGATTTCCCTTTTCCTGACTATAAAGGTGTAGAAATGGCTATACATGATGCTTGCCCTACACGTACAGAGGAAAGAGTCCATAATGCAGTTCGTAAATTGCTTGATAGAATGAATATAAAAGTTGTTGAGCCAAAGGCAACACGCGCTAGCGCAATTTGTTGCGGGGACAGCTTTTATGGAACGCTGCCAATAGAGCAGCTGAAGGAGCAGATGAAAAGACGTTCGAATCAAATGCCTTGTGAGGACGTTGTAGTTTATTGTGTTTCCTGCATCAAAGCCATGTATATCGGTGATAAAAAGCCACGCTATATTGTTGATCTTTTATTTGGAGAAGAGACTATGATTGGTACGTATGAACCAGAACAATGGCATGGTGAATTACAAGAATTTATTGACAAACATTAAGGAGACGATTTCATGAATATTTGTTTTTATAATACGGTTATTGGAAAAATAGGCATTGCTGAAACAGGTGGCAGCATTACAAATGTATATTTTGAAAAGGATATCCTGCCACAGAACGCAACGGAAGGGGAAACAACTTTGCTGGTAGAAGCATCGCAGCAACTTGATTGGTTTCTTATGGGCAAATTAAAGCAGTTTACACTGCCCCTTGCCCCTGCTGGTACCCCCTTTATGAAGCAGGTTTGGGCACAGCTTTGTGATATTCCATATGGACAAACAGCTACATATAAAGATGTTGCCATAAAAATGGGCAATGGAAAAGCTTCCAGGGCAATTGGACTTGCCAATAACCGTAATCCTATTCCGGTCTTTATCCCCTGTCATCGTGTTATTGGATCAAATGGTACCTTAACAGGCTATCGTGGAGGGCTTGGAGTAAAAAAAAGATTGCTAGATATTGAAAGGAAACAAGATAATGATTTTTTTTGAATATGGACAAGTCGAAATTGAATACCTGAAAGGTCAAGATAAAAAACTGGGAGCTGTTATCGATAAGATCGGTCTTATACAGCGGGAGGTAACGCCTAATGTGTTTTCTGCACTTATCCAAAGTGTTTTAAGCCAGCAAATATCCACTAAAGCGGCACAAACGGTGTGTAATAGAGTGGATACTCTACTTAACCATGATATTACACCACAAAGCATAAGGATTGCTGGTCTGGATGCCATAAAGGGCTGTGGTATGAGTCAGCGAAAAGCGGGTTATATATTAGGCATTGCAGAGGCTGCTTTGACTGGGGTTGTTGATTTTAATACGCTCAATACCTTAACCGATGCAGAAATAATAAAAAAA
>Ga0316604_10003807_pt1 | contig 10375 bp, 7 predicted proteins | sample OWC_soil_day20_C_FD_207650 | JGI IMG/M metagenome (GOLD analysis project Ga0316604, IMG submission 207650) | Wetland soil microbial communities from Old Woman Creek delta, Ohio, United States - OWC_soil_day20_CT | ecosystem: Environmental > Terrestrial > Soil > Wetlands | place: USA: Ohio...
TCCTGCTGGGTGCGGAATGCCCGGTCGATCAGGTAGCCGGTATTGGCGCCATGCAGATCTTCCGGCACACGCTGGCCGTTGGTGACGAAATGCAGCGGCAGGCGGTGGCGGATGGCAACATCCAGGCAGCCGCCAAAGGCCATGGTTTCGTCCAGCTTGGTCAGGATGCAGCCGACCAGATGGCTGTTGCGGTAGCGCCGCGCCACATCGTCGAGCGTAGAGGCCTGCGCGTTGGCCGAAAGCAGCAGCAGCGTGCCGATGTGGTCCAAGTTGAACAATGCCAGTTGTTCGCCGATGCGCTGGTCGCGCTGGCCCATACCGACTGTGTCGATCAGCACCAGGTGGCGGTCGGACAGATCGGACAGGGTCAGTTCCAGATCGGTTTCATCCTTCACGTCATGTACCGGCACGCCGAGGATGCGACCGTAGATGCGCAGCTGGTCGTGCGCACCGATCCGGTAGCTGTCGGTGGTGAGCAGCGCCACGGATTGCGCGCCGTGTGCCAGTGCGCAGCGCGCCGCCAGCTTGGCTACCGTGGTGGTTTTGCCCACGCCGGTGGGGCCGATCAGCGCGTAGACCCCGCCGCGGGCGATGATGTCCTGGTCGGCGCCGGGGGTGGGCAGGTTGTGCTTGAGCGCGGCCTTGACCCAGTTGATTCCCTGATCGATGCCCAATCCTGCCGGCATCTTGTCGATCAGCTGGCGAGACAGTGCCGGGCAGAACCCGGCGGCAAGCAGTTGGCGCAGGACTTCGAGTTTTTCCGGCGCGTGCTTGGCCAGCTCGTTCCAGGCCATGCCGGCAAGCTGGCTTTCCAGCAGGCCGCGCAGCATGCGGATCTCGCGCGCGATGTCCTGCGCGGCTTCCTGGTCCATCGCCGGTGTGGCGGGCGCCGTGCGTTCCTCGAAGTCGAAGGTTGGCAGCGGTTTTTCGGCCAGGGTAACCGGTCGGCGCGGCGGTGGGGGCGGAGGCACTTCGCGCGGCGCGTAGGCTTCCGGCGCAATGGCAGGTTGCGGACGGGGTTGCTGGGGTGCGCTGCGGCTGCTGCGGATCACCAAGGGTGCGGCGGTGCCCAGATCGTCCAGCGTTGGATCGTGATCTTCGTCGGGAATGGCATAGGCCCGGGCTACGCTGCGGTTGGCCGGGGCTTCTGTCTGGGCCGACTGCATCAGTCGCGCACCGTTCTGTGTGGCGCGCGGCGACGGCTTGGGCGAACTGGCGGCCTCCGGCATGCTGGTCAGCACGGCGACATCGGCCTCGGCCACCGCCATGATCTCGAAGCCGCCCCCGGCCACCTGCCGGTTCGACAGGATGAGCGCGTCCGGACCCAGTTCATCGCGAACCTGGCGCAGTGCATCTCGGGTGGTGGCTCCGTAGAACTTTTTAACGACCATAATCCGCTGCCGAATGGAATCTGCTTATTATTGTCTGATAGCGCTGTTCAGCACAAATATTGCGGGATCGAAAATCAATCCTGTGGTGTAAAGCTTGCTGCTGTGTGCGGGATTTTGCCGGGCAGGTCTTGTTCCCGCCATGTCCATACCTATACTGGAAGTTGCCTGTGTCCGCAGGAGTGAGGCAGCATGCCGGATCGCATTTTTCCGCTGGGCTCCGATCAGGCCTACCGGATCGCGCTGACATTGATCGAAGGTTTCGATCGGCACTACAGCATTTTCCGCGAATGTAGCCGCCAGGCCGCTGCGCGCTTTGAAGCGTGCGATTGGCCGGGCGAATTGCAGGCGGTGCGCGAACGCGTCCAGTTCTACGACCAGCGGGTGGCGGAAACGGTGCAGCTTCTGCGCACCGTCTTCCATGCGCAAGCGCTGGATGATGTGACCTGGCAGCAGGTGAAACTGATGTACATCGGCATGCTGATCAATCACAAGCAACCGGAGCTGGCTGAAACTTTTTTCAATTCGGTGTCCTGCCGCATTCTGGACCGTGCCTATTTTTATAACGACTATCTGTTTGCCAGGCCGGCCATTTCCACGGCCTACATCGTTTCATCCCCGCCCAGCTATCTCAGCTACTATCCGCAAGAGCAAGGTCTGCCCGAGACCATACGGCGCATCCTGCTCGCGGTGGGCTGGCAGGTGCCGTTCGAGAACCTGGAAAGGGATATCCTGCGGGTGATGGTCACGTTGCGCCGGTATCTGAAGAAATGGCCGCAAACGGAAGTCAATTCCCAGCTACAGGTATTGTCTTCGCCGTTTTACCGCAATAAATCGGCCTGGCTGATCGGCAAGGCCGTGAACGGCTATCAGGAATATCCGTTTGCGCTGGCCGTGCGACACGGGCCGCAAGGGCTTCGTGTGGATACGCTTTTGCTCGAATCCTGGCGCATTTCGCTGTTGTTCTCGCTGTCGCGTGCCTATTTCATGGTCGACATGGAAGTACCGTCGGCGTATGTGTTTTTCCTGCGTTCGATCATGCCTGCCAAGCCGACCGGTGAAATCTATACGATGCTGGGGCTGGGCAAGCAGGGCAAGACCATGTTCTACCGGGATCTGTGCAGCCACTTGAAGCACTCGAATGATACCTTCATCGTGGCACCCGGCGTGCGCGGCATGGTCATGGCGGTCTTCACGCTGCCTTCCTTCCCGTATGTATTCAAGGTCATCAAGGATCATGCCTATATCCAGAAAGACATGGCGCCGGCGACGGTGATGACAAAGTACCAGATGGTGAAGCAGGTGGACCGGGTGGGGCGCATGGCCGATACGCTGGAGTTCTCCCATGTCGCCTTGCCGCGAGACCGTTTCGAGCCGGGGTTGCTGAAGGAATTGCGCGAAGTGTGCGCGCAAAGCCTGGAGGACGATGGCGAGCGTCTGGTGATCAAGCATGTCTATATCGAGCGCCGTCTGACGCCGCTCAACCTGTACCTGGCCCATGCCGATGCGCAGCAACTGCGCGACGCTGTGCGTGAATACGGCGATGCGATCCGGGAAATGGCGCAGGCAAACGTATTCCCTGGAGACATGCTGTCGAAAAACTTCGGCGTGACGCGTTATGGGCGGGTGGTGTTCTACGATTACGATGAAATCGAATACATGACCGATTGCTGCTTCCGGCATATTCCTCCACCTCCCAATCCGGAAGCGGAAATGGGCGCCGAGCCCTGGTATCCCGTCGGCAGGATGGATGTGTTTCCAGAAGAGTTCGGTCGTTTCCTGATGAGCAGCCCGCAACTGCGCGAAACTTTCCTCCGCGACCATGCCGATTTGTTGACACCGGAATTCTGGCAAAACACGCAGGCGCGTATCCGGGCCGGGCTGGTGGAAGATTTCTTTCCCTATCCGCAGGAATTGCGTTTTATCCGGGTCTTTGACGGGCACGAACAAACGATCAGTCGCAAATTCCTTGGGCCGGATCGGGTTGATCGCCGGGAATGAGACCGGTTCGAGATGGCTACTGCCCGCCGAGCAGTCCGACAATCCGGATGGTCTTGTTGTCCGGAATTTCGGTATGGGCAATCACGCGCAGACCGGGGGTGGAACGGCGCAGGAAGCGCGACAGCATCGGGCGCAGTTGCGCCGGGCAGATCAGTACGGTGTTGAGTCCCTGGCTTTCCATGTTTTCAACCACGGCGGTCGCTTGCTGCAGCAGTCGCTCTGCCAATCCCGGCTCCAGGCCGCCTTGCGATTTGCCCGAAGCCGCAGAGAGCAGGATGTGCTCGAGCTGTGGTTCCAGCGCAACGACCTGCAATTCATCTTCGCCCGGGAATAGCTGGTGCACAATGGCACGGCCGAGGCTGACGCGCACGGCGGAGGTGAGTTCGTCGATATCTGGCGTGCGCACGATATGCTCGGCGATGGTTTCCAGGATCGTGCGCATGTCGCGGATGTGCATGCCTTCTTCCAGCAAATTTTGCAGTACTTTCTGCAAAGTGCCGATCGGGATGACCTTCGGAACCAGGTCTTCGATCAGTTTCGGGGTTTCCTTGCCGGTATGGTCAAGCAGCTGCTGCACCTCTTCGCGGCCGAGCAATTCGGCGGCGTGGTTTTGCAGGATGTTGGAAATATGGGTGCCGACCACGGTGCTGCCGTCGACGACGGTGTAGCCCATGGCCTGTGCCTGGTCGCGCAATGAGGCATCGATCCAGACCGCGGGCAGGCCGAAAGTCGGATCCTGCGTGCGTGTGCCGGCCAGGCTGCCGGCCGCATTGCCGGGATTGATCGCCAGCCATTGCCCCACATAGGCTTCCCCGGCGCCAACATCCACCCCCTTGAGCTGGATACGGTACTGGTTGGGCTTTAGTTCCAGGTTGTCGCGGATATGCACGGCCGGGACCAGAAAGCCCAGTTCCTGCGCAATTTTCTTGCGGATGCCACGGATGCGGCGCAGCAGTTCGCCATCCTGTGCGCGATCGACCAATGGAATCAGACGGTAACCTACTTCCAGCCCGATCGGGTCGACCGGCTGGACATCGGCCCAGCTGACATCCTGCAGCGGCGCTTCGGCGGCTGGTTTGGCTGCGGCGGCGGGGGCTTGTTTGGCTGCGGCTTCTTTCTTCTTGGTGTCTTGCACCAGCCACCAGGCCAGCCCGCCGGTGCCGGCGGCGATCATCAGGAAGGCAAAGTGCGGCATGCCGGGCGTGATGCCCAGGATAGCCATGACGCCGGCAGTGACGTACAGCACCTGCGGTTTCCGGAATAGCTGGCCGAGCAATTGTTCGGACAGGTCTTCGTTGTTGCTGACCCGGGAGACAACGATACCGGCGGCGACGGAAATGATCAGTCCGGGAATTTGGGCAACCAGGCCGTCACCGATGGTGAGCTGGGTGTAGGTGGTGCCCGCTTCGGCGAAGCCAAGGTTGTGTTGCAGCATGCCGACGGACAATCCGCCGACAATGTTGATGATCATGATCATGATGCCGGCGACCGCATCGCCGCGCACGAACTTCGAGGCGCCGTCCATCGAGCCGAAGAAGTTGGATTCCTGCGCGATCTGGGCACGGCGCTTGCGGGCTTCTTCCTCGCCGATCAGGCCCGCGTTGAGATCGGCATCGATCGCCATCTGCTTGCCGGGCATGGCGTCCAGGGTGAAGCGGGCGGAAACTTCTGCGATTCGCCCTGCGCCCTTGGTAATCACGACGAAATTGATGATGGTCAGGATCACGAAACCCACCAGGCCCACCGTGAGGTTGCCGCCGATCAAGGCGTGGCCGAACGATTCGATCACCTTGCCGGCCGCATCCGGCCCGGTGTGGCCTTCGGTCAGCACCAGTTTGGTTGATGCAACATTGAGCGAGAGCCGCATCAGGGCGGTCATCAGCAGCACGGTCGGGAACGAGGAAAATTCCAGCGGCTCGCGCGCGTAAAGGCTCACCATCAACACGATCACCGAAATGGCAATATTGAAGGTGAAGAAGAAATCCAGGACGATCGCCGGCAACGGCAGAATCATCATGCCGAGGATCATCAGCACGAGAATCGGGCCAGCCAGCCGGGTGAGGTTAAATTCGCGCCACACGCTTTTCGGTTCGGGTCAGGTTGTTCGGGGGTGGATCATCCGGCGGCTTCCGGATCGAGTTCGGCAGGCACCGGCAGGTTGTCGTTCAGCTCGGGCGCCACGCCGCCTTGGCGCTGGTATAGCTTGAGCTGGTAAATATAAGCCAGTACTTCGGCCGCCGCAGTATACAACGCGGCAGGAATTTCTTCGCCAAGTTCGGCGTGGTGGTAGAGCGCCCGGGCAAAGGGCGGGGTTCGGACAATGGCTACCTTGTGTTCCTTGGCGATATCAATGATGCGCTCGGCCAGCAGAAAGGAGCCTTTGGCGACAACTTTGGGCGCGCGCATGCCGGCTTCGTACTGGATCGCCACGGCGTAGTGGGTCGGGTTGGTGACGACCACGTCGGCCTTGGGAATGGCAGACATCATGCGTTTGCGGGCCGCTTCGCGCTGCAACTGGCGGATGCGGCCCTTGATCTCGGGCGAGCCCTCCATTTCCTTCATTTCCTGCCGGACCTCTTCCTTGGTCATGCGCAGGCCCTTGTGGTAATCCCACAGCTGGTAAGGCACATCGATCAGGACGATAGCCGCGATGCCGCTGACCGACATCAGCAGCGTGAAGCGCACCATTTGCCACAGGTAAAGCAGCCCGCTGTCCATGGGCATCATGACGAGGGAGAGGAACTGGTCGCGCTCGTGCCAGAGGGTGGCTGCGGCCACGCCGCCGACCAACCCAGATTTCAGGATGGTTTTGAGCATTTCGACAATGCTGCGGACCGAGAAAATCCGGCCGATTCCACTCATTGGGTTCATTCGGCCAAAATTGGGCGACAGCGTGTCAAATGAAAACAGCCATCCGCCGATCAGGATGGGGGTCAACAGCGCGGCCAGCGTAGTGGCCAGAAAAATGGGCATGAGCACCAGCAGGGCGTCACGCATCGAGGAAATGAAATGCAACGGCATCTGGCCCGGATCGGCCAGCGAGGCATGGGAAAAACTAAATTCGGCGACGATGATTTGTTTGATGGCGGCATAGAGTGCGGGTCCGCCCCAGAATGCGGAGAGCAAGCCTGTCATCAGGACCGCAAAGGTGGTGAGTTCGCGCGAGCGCGGCACCTGGCCCTTTCGGCGGGCTTCTTCCAGCCGCCGGGGCGAAGGGGGTTCGGTGCGTTCGAGATCGGAATCCTCTGCCATGGACCAAGTTTAACATGGGTTTCTGGTGCGGCTGGCATCGTCCTTGCTTGATGGCTGTCGGCTCAATGATGTTTAGAGGTAATTCCATGTCCGCTATTCCTGCTGCTCTTCTGTCTTCCGCTGCGCCTGCTGCGCGTGCCGGCGATACCCAATCGGCTGCGCCGGATGAATCCGTGCAGCCCTTCGAGGGCGTGCTGGCCAGAGAAATCGGCCGGCAGGAAAACGGAAAAATGCCACCGGGAGAAACCACGACGGCTAAAGAACCCGTTGCCGGCGAGCCGGAACCGGTCGCGTCCGCGAGCGATCAGCAGGCCGCCGCCTCGCCGTGGTTGCTGATGCTGCAGCAGTTTGGATCCTCTTTGCCGGTCGAGCCGTACAATGCATCGCAGTTGACGGAAGCTCCGGGTGATGAGACCGCTGAATCGGATGCCGGCCAGCCCAATGCGCTGTTGCAATGGGTGCAGCAAAGCCTGGCAGTGACTCCCGCGGTGGTTGCAGACGGGCAGTCCCCTGAGGCGGCCATTGTTGCGGAACAATCCGGTTTGCCGGAGGTGGCCATTGAACAAAGTATGCCGCAGCTGGCGGCAAACGTTTCCATCGGGATCGGCAAGGAATTGCCGCAAGGCTTGGCCAAGGTCGGTGAGCAATCCGGTTTTGCCGATGAGTTTGGCGATTTGCTGAATAGAGCGGGCGATGCGCAATCCCAACAGTTGCTGCAGGCGGCTGTCGCAAAAGTTGAGCAAGGTTCCACGGTGACGCATAGCGAAATCGGGCAGCACTTCGTCAGCGAACCGGTCGGGGACGCACGCTGGGGCGAAGTCGTGGCACAACGGGTGAACTTGATGCTGGGGCGGCAGGAGCAGCAAATGCAGATGCAGCTCAATCCGCCGCACTTGGGACCGATGGAGGTTCAATTGACGCTCGGGTCGGATCAAGCCAGCGTAGTGTTCACCTCCCAGCATGCCGCCGTACGCGAAGCCTTGGCTGCGGCCACGCCGCGCCTGACCGCGCTGTTGGCCGATCAGGGGATCCAGCTGGTCAACGTACAAGTGGCTTCGGACAGTTTGCAGCAGCAGGCCCAGCAGCAATCCAGGAATCAGGCGGCTTTGCCTGGCCGAAATGGCGGGACCGGCGAATTTTTTGGGCAATTGCCGGACTCTGTCGTCGAGAAGCGCTCGCTCACCGGGGTGGGCCTGCAGGTGGCACGTTCCGGCGTCAGTCTTTATGTCTGACGGTGCAACATAATCGAAGTGATATCTCAATACATTCTGCTTGTCGCTTGTTTTTAGGGGGTTTTTGATTTATAACCCCGCTTAAGTTGCGCCGGTTTGCTCCAGAGCGTATGGTTTGTGGTGTCTGCTGTTCCGGCTGCGGATTGGGATGACAGCCTAATTTAAGAGAGAATGAGATAAATGGCGGAAGCTAAGGCGGACGGTGCTCCAAAGAAAAAAAAGCTGATGTTCATCATCATCGGGGTGGTTGCGCTGGTACTGTTGATCGGCGGCGGCCTGGCTGCATATTTCATGTTGCGCTCGGACCCCGCCGCGGAAGAAGCCGGTGCAGAAGCTGCCCACGGAGCTGCGCCCAAAAAGGATGCCAAGAAAAAAGATGACAAGAAACATGTCACCGTGTTCGAAAAACTGCCGGTGTTTACGGTTAATCTGAATTCCGATACTGGCGAGGTTATGCAGACCGAGGTCGTGATCGAGCTGCCCGATGCGCATGTCCAGGAATCCGTGAAGCAGGTCTTGCCAAAGGTTCAGGGCGGCATCAACAAGCTGCTTAGCTCCAAAAAGCCGGAAGAAGTAAAAACCCCTGATGGGCGCGACAAGCTGGAAGTTGAAATCAAGGAGATGGTCAACAAGATCATCGGCGCGGAAGGCGAAGAAGGCGTGCTTTCTGTCAATTTCACTTCATTCATCGTGCGCTGAAGCGTTATAACCGTTTTAGTAGTTCTAAAAAACCAGAAGAATCATGGCCGACGATATCCTGTCCCAGGAAGAGGTCGACGCGCTGCTGCGCGGCGTGACCGGCGAGGAAGACGCCACTAGCGAGGAATTTGACGCCTCGTCGGTGCGGCCGTACGACATCGGCCGGCAGGAGCGCATCGTTCGCGGCCGCATGCCGACCCTGGAAATTCTCAACGAACGCTTTGCCCGCAATTTACGTATCGCGCTGTTCAATTTCATGCGGCGCAATGCCGAAATCTCGGTCGGGCCGATCAAGGTGCAAAAGTACGGTGATTTCATCCGCAATCTGGTGGTGCCGACCAATCTGAATTTGATCCACATGAAGCCGTTGCGCGGCACCGGGTTGTTCATTTTTGATCCGGATTTCGTGTTTCTGGTCGTGGATAACCTGTTTGGCTCGGATGGCCGCTACCACGTTCGGGTGGAAGGGCGCGACTTTACCCCGACCGAGCAGCGTATCATCCAGCGGCTGCTGGATGTGGTGTTCGAGGAATACCAGAACGCCTGGAAGCCGGTATTCGAATGCCAGTTCGAATATGTGCGCTCGGAAATGAATACCCAGTTTGCCAATATCGCCACACCAACCGAAGTGGTGGTTTCCTATACCTTCAAGATTGAACTTGGCGCAGGCGGGGGCGATTTCCACGTCTGCCTGCCATATTCGATGATCGAGCCGATTCGCGACCTGCTGTATAGCTCGATGCAGGCCGACCGGATTGAGGCGGATAATCGCTGGCTCAACTTGTTGCGCCGGCAGGTGCAGCAAGCCGAGGTCGATCTGGTTGCGCATTTCGGTGGCACGCAGGTCACTCTTGGCGATGTAATCAATTTGAAAGTGGGCGATGTGATTTCGCTCGATATTCCCGAGGCCGTGGTCGCCGAAGTGGATGGCGTGCCGGTGCTCGAATGCAAATATGGTATTCTCAACGGCCAGTACGCCTTGAAGGTGAACAAGATTCTGAGCACGCCGGAACTGATGACCGGCCTGCCGGAAGATGATAGCCACGGAGAGCCTAATGGCTGATGAGAATAACTTCGCCGATGATCAGCAGGATGATGCCGGCGTGATGGATGACTGGGCCGCGGCATTGGCCGAGCAGGAAGTCGCAGAGGCAAGTGCCGCCCAGGCGGCCTCACCCACGGTCAAACCGGCCGATATTTTTGAACACTTCGATACGGTGGGTTCCCGCGCGGGGCCTGCGCAAAATATCGACATGATCATGGACATCCCGGTCACCTTGACCGTGGAGCTGGGCCGAACCAAGATCGCCATCCGCAGCCTGCTGCAGCTCGCCCAGGGGTCGGTGGTTGAGCTGGATGGCCTCGCCGGTGAACCCATGGATGTCCTGGTTAACGGCTGTTTGATCGCCCAGGGCGAAGTGGTTGTGGTGAACGAGAAGTTTGGTATCCGGTTGACCGACATCATCACTCCGGCGGAACGAATTCGCCGTCTGCACAAGTAAATCCATGCGTCCTGTCCTATTCGTCCCGGTGCTCGGTGCCGGCTTGCCCTGTATGGCTATGGCCGCTGCATCCGCGCCGGCCACGGAAACATCAATGGTTGGCAGTATGGTGCAGGTAGTGTTTGCCCTGGGCTTGGTGCTGGGCTTGATCGTATTGGCGGCTTGGCTGATGCGGCGGTTTTCACTGATGCCCCGCGCGGCGGGCGGTCTGTTGCGTGTGGTTTCCGGAGTGATGGTCGGGCAGCGCGAACGCGTGGTGGTGGTTGAAGTGCGCGATCAGTGGCTGGTGCTGGGGGTGACG
>Ga0316604_10003808_pt1 | contig 10374 bp, 9 predicted proteins | sample OWC_soil_day20_C_FD_207650 | JGI IMG/M metagenome (GOLD analysis project Ga0316604, IMG submission 207650) | Wetland soil microbial communities from Old Woman Creek delta, Ohio, United States - OWC_soil_day20_CT | ecosystem: Environmental > Terrestrial > Soil > Wetlands | place: USA: Ohio...
CTGATGATTTCTCCGTGGAGGATACTTCCGTCGCTGAATTCGAGCCTGAATCTGATGATTTCTCCGTGGAGGATACTTCCGTCGCTGAATTCGAGCCTGAATCTGATGATTTCTCCGTGGAGGATACTTCCGTCGCTGAATTCGAGCCTGAATCTGATGATTTCTCCGTGGAGGATACTTCCGTCGCTGAATTCGAGCCTGAATCTGATGATTTCTCCGTGGAGGATACCGAAGCGGCGGAACCACAGGATTTCACGCTTACGGACAGCAATATTGAGGGATCTGCGGCGGAGCAGTCTCCGTCGGCTGAACAGCCCCTCTCCCAAGAGAGCTCTTCTCTCTCCCCTTCCGACTCTGGCCCGGCTGCGGATTTCCGCTCCTATCTTCCATGCGAATCCTCTGACAGTTTCCGCACTTTTCTCACCAACAGCTCCACCGCGGAATTTTGCGCGTTTCTTAACCGTGAAGCCAATGATCGATTCAATTATCCAGGAGGAGCTGAAGAAACAGGCAGCGATCCCCAATAAACACCAACACAAACGAAAAAAGCGGTGACTGCGGCCGAAAAAACGCCTCCTCCCGCACTCAAGGCGGCAGGGGGCGTTTTGATCCGTAATGGAACCCGTTGTTTTACAGCCTAAACCGCTCCCCCAACTTCAATCAGCTCAATCAGCACGCCCGAGTTATCCCGGATAAAGCAAACCAAGTCGCCACCCATGGGAAAGGGCTCCTTCACCACATCCACGTTCTCTCTGGCAAACTGCCCCGCCAGCTCTCCCAGATTGTCCACCGCGTAGGCAACGTGCTTGGTTCCGCAGGTTTTAATGTCCTCGTTGGGTTCCCTGCGCTCCACCGGCAGCGGCTGGCGATCTCCTCCCATGTACTGAAACAGCTCCAGTTGAAATTCCCCCATGGTCAGAAACACAATTCTGGCGTTCAAAAACGGCACCTGTACGTCGGAACAGACCTGACAGCCAAAGATTTTTTGATACCATGCGATGGAAGCGTCCATATCCGGTACTGAAATGCCTTGATGCAATGGTTTCATTGTCATTTCCCCATTCATAATTGAGATCATACGGCATTGCCGCCACATAAATCCAGTGGTTTTCAGGCATGATTATAGCATGTCCGTCCGCAAAAGGAAACCACAATCCGCATATAGGAGAATTTTTATGATGAATTATGGAAAAGCCGTCTTCCTGGGAGCACTGATGCTCTCTCTGCTGGGCGGATGTACGGGTGCCGGTTCCGCAGCCGAAACCGACCTGACCACGGCAACGGAGATCAGCAGCACCACAGAATCCGCCTCCAGTCAAACGGACACTTCGTCCTCCTCTGCTCAATCCATGAGCCAAAGTGAAATTCAAAGCAGTCTGGACGCCGAAGGCAACAAGGTATATGACGTTACCTGGTCTCCTGACAACGCGGCAGTTGTTTTTATCAGACAGGATACGGAGGCAAGCAATATTTACGTGTGGAAGACAGGAGAAAGCGCAGCGGCTCTCCTCTATGCCGCCGAGGATACTACTTCCGGCTTCTTGTGGTCTCCGGACAGCAATTATTTCTTAGTCGACGTGGGGCACATGGGACCTGGAACTATTACCATTACCTTGATTGACGCGGACAGCCTGAAGGAAGTTGACTCCAATATTACAACCTCCTCCGTTTCACCGCCGGTTTGGAGTCCCGACAGTCAAAGTCTCGCCCTGTCGGTTGAGGCAGAGGATGGAAGCGGCACCGTATATCTGATTGTGTACTCGGTTCAAACCGGCAGCTCCGCCACACTTTTGGAGCAAACAAACGCCTATGGGCCGTTTGCCGTCACCTCCTGGGATGCGGATGGCACCATCAGCTATACTGAAGTAACCGCCACTGGAGACCGGACAACAGCCAAGACCATTCAAGCCCCAACCACCTGACACAGCATACAAAAGGCGCGCTGCAAGCATTTGCGGCGCGCCTTTTATCATGTCTGAAAAATCATTTGTTTCCATCATGGTTCATCAACGTAATGTACCATAGATTTACGACACGGCGGAGAGCGGCAATGTAACGTTGTTGTCACCGGGCACCAGATCATTCCACAGTCCGTCTAACACATACTTTTCTTGCGCGTAAACAATCCTGCCCCAAAGATTTAACTGGCTCTCATCCACATCCACCCGCTGAGACGACTTCTCGTCACCTTGATAGTGACTCTGAAACGCTTGGGATACGGCAATAGCAATGGCATCTGCATCATGATCAGACAAAAAATACCGTTTCAGGGTTCGATACGCATCGTGATAAACGGTGCTTTTCACGAAGTCCAACGCCTCATTCACAGATTCCGCGCTGCCGAAAAACTGATCCGCCAACGTTTGCGTCCTGATGGTAATTTTGTTATCGGAAATGGTGCAAAATCTCATGGCACAGGGCGTGGTAATCAGAGAACCGGTCTCCACATCATAGAGGAATCCCAAATCACCGTTATCCTCCAGCGTAATATCCTGGGCGTGGTAATGACCGGTGAACGCCAGCCGCACGCCATAGGAGGAGAGCAGCTTCCCCACATGCTTGTAATCGCTGAGCAGATAATCGGGCTGAAGCTTGCTCTGTCCCGCCCAGTGCTCCACAACTCCGTGATGCTCCAGCAGGATGACGGCTTTGTTGTTCTCATTGGCCTTCTGCAAAACCTCCTCAAGCCAGTCAATCTGATCCTGGGTCAGCTCCCCCGCCACGGTCTCCCCTTTGCCTTCCTGATTTTTTTCATACTCACAGGAATCCATCGCCACAATCCAAAGGCCGTCCTGTGGTTCCGCCACATAACTCAAGGAGTTTTCATCCCGCATCACGGCATCGCCATATCCGAAGTTCCGATACAGCACAGAGAAATCCCATGGGGACACATTCTGTACTGCATGAGTCTCGTCTCCGTCGTAGGAAACTGCGCCGGGATTGCTGACATCATGATTGCCGGGCACTACATAAACCTTAATACCTTTATCCACAAGACGCTGAAGCTGTTCTATCAGCTTCTGATGGTTGATCAGCTCCCCATCTTTGGTGAGATCCCCGCTGACCAATACAAAGCTGACGCCTGAATTCAGTATCGTATCCACAGCAAGCTCGATGAGGCTCGCGCTCTCCTTCAGGAGCTTTCGGTCGGAAGCGAGCGCCGCTTCAAAGGCGGAGCCGCTTGTTCCGAGAGAGGTATCATAATAATGGAGGTCGCTAATCACCGCAAAACTGGCATCAGGATATGTCACCAATGCCTGCGAGGCCGCACTGCCGTAAGTGTATGAGTATCTTGTCTGTCCGGCAAGCCATGAGAATATAATTGCTCCCACCGCTATCACTGCCAGAATGGCCAGCAGCGCGGTTTTCACGTTTCGCCTCTTGTTCACGGTTGATTCCATGGTAACGCCTCCTGCTTTTCTCAAATCAGAAACCGCGCGTTTCCATCCTGCTATGTGTCTGAAACGCGCCGCAAGGAGCCTGCAACCATTCCATCTCCCGCTTACAACATCTTTACTCAGGCAATGGACATTCTATTCCTATTCCGCCTCCGTCAATCGGCATATTCTATCGTCTGCTTATGTTGATGCAACCTTCATAAATGAAATCTCCGGCGGGCCTCCTCTCTCAAATTTGGAACACGCCGCACCACTATCAGCGGAACGACAAGCGCCGCGGAGGTCGCCAGCACAGCAATGGACCAGGTGGGATGATACGCACCGGTGATCCAGAAATCAATGAACAGCTCCACGCCAAACAGAAAAACGCCGATGGTCCCGATGACCAGCGTCATTCCGGACAGAATAGAGCGTCCGCCGCCCATGGATATACCTAAAAACAGCATTACTGCCATCAGCAGCGACAAAATCGGCAGGGCAAGCCCCATAAACCAATTGATGCCATCCAGATCAACGGCAATCAGAAACACGTAGGTACCCACGGCGATCACATCCAGAAACAGCCGAAACCAGAGAGGAATATTTTTCAAAAGCGGCGGAACGCTCCAAACCCAGAGAGTAAGCACCGCTCCGATGATATAGAGCGACCAGATGCGCTGCGTACGCAGAAACAGATTCAACAGCCCGCAGCAGAGCGCCACCGATACAAACATGACGGTTATGAGCAGAGCCACCTCCCTCCTGCTGGCCATAGACACCTCCGCCCGGTTCGTCGGAAAGGGCTTTGACGCCGTATGGTTGACAGGATAGCGCGGATGGTACACCTGTGTTTCGCACAGCGGGCAGACACCAGCGGTTTCATCCAGCTCGACACCACAGTTGACACAATAGGACATAAGTCACTCCTCCCGGTTACTGATCATTTTAACCTTCAGACCCTGCCGGACCAAAAAGCGAAACAGCTCCCGTTCAATATCCCTCTCACGAATGTTACCCGCAATGGTGAGCTCCATCACGTTGCCGTATGAAATGGAGGCGCAGTTTACCCGGTTTCCGTAGGGCTGTCCCAGAATAACCTCCATCCGCTGGATATGGGGCTGCATCTCGGTTGGAACCGTAAACGCACCGGGGTTGGTATAGGTCGCGGAAACGGGATAGACCCCCGCAAACCAATAACAAAACCCTAAAATCGGATTCTTTAATACGCAAGGTATTATCTGAAGCAGCCGATTGCGCTGAAATCTGACATTGCCGGTCAGTCTGGCCTGCAAAAGCTTACGGTTGACGTTCAGCCGCATGTAATGATGCACCTGCGTGACGATTTCCTCAAAGGTGTAGTCACCCAAATTGGGGTCAACCGACGGGCTGACAGTCAGAATAAAATTCCTCAGTGTGTCCGAGGGAAACCATCCCCGCAGATTAATGGGTATGGCCAGCGCCACGGGAAGCTTCTTCTGAAATCCCTCCCGCCTCTGTCGTTCCAGCAGCACATAAATGAGCGCCGCCGCCAGATATTCCGTCACAGAGACCTTCTGCTCTTTCGCTTTGGCCGCCAATGCGTCCAGAGGGATCAGCCCCATGGTCACATTCAGCGTATAAAAGGGTTCCGGCGTTCCCCCCGCGGAATACGCCTTTCTCGGAATTCCTCCATGAGCGGCCACGCTCCCCGCATATCTCTGGTACGCATCCTCCTGCTCCGCCGCGGAAGCAGACGCACTCATATCACATACACCACATTCGGCCGGAATCCGGTATCCCAGCTCCCGGAGGTAAACGGCAAGGAGCGTACGAAACAGAGTCAGCGCTCCCGCTCCATCCGCCAGTGCGTGAAAGCATTCTATGGAAATGCGGTTTTCATAATAAAAAAAACGGATCAGCCAGTCATGATCCTCCTTAGCCCGCATGGGCTGGCAGAAATTTGAGATATCCGCCTTTAAAAAGGGACCTGGCGCATCATTTGGTTCAAAATAATACCAAAATACTCCCCGTTTCATTTTGACCCGAAAGGTGGGGAAACGAGGTATGGTAAGCGCTATGGCGCGTTGAAGCACATCCGGATTTACTTTCCCGGTCATCACGGCGGAGAAACGGAACACCGCCGAATAGGTATTGCGCTGGATGGCGGAATACATCAGAGCCGCGTTGTCCAGGCGGTACCATTTGCTTTTATCTGATTTTGACTGCTGCTCGGATGCCACTGTCGCACCTCACTTTTCGGCTTATGCCTACGGAAACTCAAGTATCATTCAAAAGCCGGGATGGTTGAAGAAACGCTCTTATTTGATCTATTGTACCCGACCGGTAATAATTTGTAAAGGCGAAGTTCACACTCCGGCCTGGGTTTACACCTTCTTCACCGTTTTTCACAGATCCATAAAAACAGAGCCGGAAAATCAATGATTTTCCGGCTCTCACAAGCTTGTGTTTATTTCGTTTTAAAAAATTACTTTGCGCCCATGCCCTTAGCTACGGTGTAAGTGGTGCCCAGAGCGTGAAGCTTCTCCTTCTCGCCCTCCAGATACTCAACAGTAACCTTGTCCAGCGCTGTGACAACTGCGTCGTGATCCAGGGGCTTCAGGCCCAGCAGCTCACGAGCCTCGGCAGGAGTGGCAATCTCATTGCCGAAAGCCTTGATGGCGTTGGCAGCGCGCTCCACCAGCATCATGTTGGTAGCCATGATCTTCTTGCCGTCCTGGCCCACGCCGTAAACGACATTGTCTTCCATACCGACGCGGATGTGTCCGCCGTTTGCCAGCGCGGAGAACATGACAGGCAGATGGCCCTTGCCGATACCGAAGGCGCTCCAGGTGCACTCCTTGGGTAGCAGGCCGTCGGCCTGAAGGTCATGCATCTCGTTGATCAGGGTCTGCAGGGACTTGGGTGTCGCGTCCATGCCGCCTACAACGCCCAAGCAGAACTGGAAGTGCAGAGGAGCCTTTACGATTTCCTTCTTGCAGTAAATGCCCACAGCGCGCAACGCGCCGAAATCGAAGATTTCGAACTCAGGCTTAATGCCGCGCTCCTGATACATCTTGCCAGCGGTGGTCAGGAAGTTGGGGCTGTTGTGGAACACGCCGCCGGGGATGCCCCAGTTGAAGGAGCTGGCGTCGAACGTACCCATCTCAATACCGGGAACGGTCTGGTGATGCAGCAGACGGCAGGCGTTGCCATAGGGGCTGTCGTCAGAAACGCGGTTATCGCCGGAGGAGGTGCAGTTGACAATGACATCGCAGTCCTTCTTGGCGCGGATGTGCTTAACCGTCTCATAGAACTTAACGGGGTCCATCACACCGGCGCCGTCGGCGTCGCGCATATGGAGATGGACAACGGAGGCGCCCAGCTTCCAGCACTCATAGACCTGCTCTGCAATCTGCTCAGGGGTCTCGGGGATGTTGAAGCCTGCGGGGGTAACAGCACCAGTCATAGCTGCGGTAATAACTGTCTTTGCCATAATAAATCTACTCCTTGTATATATTATTTGTTTATTGTTCTAATTACATCTTCTCGTGCATTTTCAGCACGTTGATGATCAGATTATCGCGGAAGGAAGCGATCTCGGGTTTAGAATGACCAATAACCTTGGGGAAATTCTCCATGAGGGGTCCAATCTCATCGCCGGACTGATCAGCCCAGCTTGCAGGAACCTCTTTCATATCAGAAATGTCGGCAAACACAGCATTGGTCATGGCGCCGAACTTGATCGCGCAGCCCTTCAGGCCCAATGCGCCGCCGCCCAGCTCATAGTTCATGGCAGGGCCAAACGCGGCCAGACGGATGCCGGGTCCAAAGGTCCAGGCATCGTCTGCGTCTGCCATGGAACACACACCTTCGTTAACCAGGGCGATCTCTTCACGCCACAGAGCGTGCATCAGACGGTTGGCAATGAAGCCGTTCTTCTCCTTGTTGAGGACAACAGGAGCCTTGTCGTACATGCGGTAAAATTCGCGGGCCTGCTCCGTCACCTCTTTGGAGGTTTTGTCACCACCGGAAATCTCGATCAGGGGCAGCAGATAGGCGGGGTTGAAGGGGTGACCGACAATAATGCGCTCAGGATGTGCGGCCTTGGCTGCAATGTCGGTAACTTTCGTTCCAGAGGAGGAGGAGGCGATGATTCCGTCTGCAGGCATGTATTTCTCCATGACAGCCACCATCTCATGCTTCTGCTCCAGATTTTCCGCTCCGTTCTCCTGCACAAAGTAAACGCCGGTGAATGCCTCGGCGGGATCGGTGGTGATCTTAATCTTGTCCCAGATCTTCTTGCCATCGTCGATGATGCCGTACTTCACATAGGAGTCAATGGGCTCCTGGATTTTGGGGATAGCGCGCTCCTTGGAGTCCTCGGAACGCACAAACACGTTCACATTCAGACCCTTCAGTGCGAAGTAAGCGGCAAAACCGCCGCCAATGGTACCTGCGCCATACATGGCAATTGTCTTAATGTCTTTTACATTCATGAAAAAACGTCCTTTCCATATATATATAGTTACCTCACAGCCTGATCATTGGCATGGTAAGGGACCGACCAAATCAACACTCCAATATGTCAGGAATCCCTAAGCATACCGGAAAAAGCAATTAGACGTAATCGTACCAGCCGTGGCCGTTCTTGCGGCCGAACTTGCCGTCTTTGACCAGCTGCTGCACGGCCTCGGGGCACTTCCAAGTAGTCACAGGCAGAGCTTCCAGAGTCTCGGTCACGTGGGGGAAGGTATCCAGACCGGACATATCCATCATCTCGAAGGGGCCCATGGGGTGGTTCAGGCCAAGCTTAATGGCGGTGTCAATATCCTTGGTCGTGGCCACACCCTCCTCATAGCAGTGAATGGCCTCCAGCATAAAGGCAAACAGGCAGCGGTTGACAATGAAGCCCGGAGTATCGGTTTTGCATTCCACAGCAACCTTGCCAATACCGGCGGAAACCTCATAAACGGCCTTGACAGTCTCGTCGCTGGTCTTGGCGCCGCGGATGACTTCCACGAGCTTCATGGCGGTCACAGGGAAGAAGAAGTGCATACCGGCACAGCGCTCGGGGTTTTTGCAGTTGGCCATGATCTTCGTGATGGACATTGAAGAGGTATTGGTGCACATAATGCAGTCGGGGCGGCAGATCTCGCCCAGCTCCTGGAAGATGCTCTGCTTGATCTCCAGTACCTCGACAGCCGCCTCAACGACCATGTCGCAGTCCTTCAGGTCGGCCATATTCTCGGTGGTGCTGAGGTTCGCCATGGTCGCGTCAACAGATTCCTGGGTTGCCTTGCCTGCCGCTACGCGCTTCTCCAGACCAGCCTTCATTTTCTTAAGAGCGTTGTCGCAGAACTCCTGCTTGATATCACGAAGAATCACCTTGTAACCGTTGGAAGCGGCGATCTGTGCGATTCCGGAACCCATCTGGCCTGCGCCCAGAACGCCAATGGTTTTGATTGCCATTTGTATTATCTCCTTTTTGTTAAAGTTTCATGAAAATCTATTTGTTGCGGATGAAAACCAGTGTCCCTTTCTCCATCATCACTGCCGCTCCATGGCATAAACGCCGAGAGACGCTCCGACTTGGACATGCCGATGACCGGAAGTAAATTCCGGTCATTTTCGGCACATTCGCGCCGATCATAAGGGCATATTCCAGAGAAAGCAACTGATTTCCGATTAGTTATGGGTAAAAACCGGTGTTCTTTTCTCCATCATTGCCGCCATGCCTTCTTTTTGGTCATGGGTATTGAAGAGAAGAGTAAATTCTGTGGTTTCCTGAGCCTTACCGGCGGCAACCGTTTCAATAGCGGCCTTGTTGATGGCAGCCTTGGCGGACGCCAGAGCGCAGGCCGGTTTTTCCATCAGCTGTCTTGCAACTGATACAGCCTTAGCATATATCGTCTCAAACTCGCACTTGGCAGCGGCGCTCTCCGCGGCGTTAAACGCCTTTTTGGCTTCCGCAATGGCAAGGTCGTCCCCGGATTTCTTGGCCCCCTTCAGCGCCTTTTTGGCGGCTCCGGCAGCCTCGTTCAGTTCGGCACAGTCGGGGGAATCCACATACCAGTTCAGAAGCCCCAGCTTGTAAGCCTCCGCACCCGGGATCATAGGGGTCAGCATGACCAGTTCTTTTGCCTTGGCCGGACCAAGAATAGCGGTTGCGCGGGCGCAGCCGTTGGCTCCGGGGATGATGCCAAGGCCCACCTCCGGGAAGGACATGGTGGTGCGGGGACCGCCCACGCGGAAATCACAGGCCAAGGGCATTTCACAGCCGCCGCCGAAGGAGAATCCGGCTACCGCCGCGATGGTGGGGATGGGAAGACTCTCCAGCAGATTGTTAATCTCAATGGCGAGACCACAGAACTCCTTGGCATAACGAGGTGTGGCGTCAGCCATCTCCTTAATATCCGCACCCGCCGCGAAAGCCTTTTCGCTGCCGGTCAAAATCAGTACGCGGACACTGGAATCGGCCTGAACCAGCTTCAGAGCCTCCATGATATCCTTGTTGATCTCGCTGTTAAGGGCATTGAGCGCCTTTGGCCGGTTCAGCTGAATGGTTGCGATGCCGCTTTCCACTTTATAAATGATATTTGCAAACTCCATTACTGTTTTCCTTTCATCATTCCCAGCGGAACTTTTTATCGGCCGATGGTCTGACCGCCGTCAATGACAAGTGTGGTGCCGGTCATATAGGAGAAGCAGTCGGAGCAAAGCGCACAGACAGGACCCGCGATCTCCTCGATCTCACCCAGGCGGCGAACCGCTGTGTTCTTGGCGGACATGTCATAAACCTTGGTGTGGGAGCCGTCCTCCGCGATGAACACGTCCTCGTTGAGCGGAGTTACCACGTAGCCGGGGCATACAGCAATCACATTGATGCCATCGCGTCCGAACTCGTTGCCCATGGTCTTAGTCAGGCTGATCACGCCCGCCTTGGAAGCACCGTAAGCCACAACGCCTGGGCCGCCCACAATACCGCCAACGGAGGCAACGTTGATGATTCTGCCGCCCT
>Ga0316604_10003810_pt1 | contig 10373 bp, 5 predicted proteins | sample OWC_soil_day20_C_FD_207650 | JGI IMG/M metagenome (GOLD analysis project Ga0316604, IMG submission 207650) | Wetland soil microbial communities from Old Woman Creek delta, Ohio, United States - OWC_soil_day20_CT | ecosystem: Environmental > Terrestrial > Soil > Wetlands | place: USA: Ohio...
TTCAACAAAGCGGCGTAGCATACAAATAGCATACAAACATAATAAAAGCCTCCGCACAAAGTCTGCGGAGGCTTGATTTTACTGGTGTCCCGGGCGGGATTCGAACCCACGACCCACGGCTTAGAAGTTCAATATTGACCGTTTTATCCAATCCACGCAGTCCATAAGCCCAGTGAAATCAATACTTTTACTCATTGATAAATTCCACCTAATCCATAAAATCCACGCCATGTTACACCATATTGCCTTCCTAAATGCCTTCCTGACAAAACCGCTAACTAATATATTCACTGAAAAATAGAAATATGTACTGTTTTTCATATTTACTATTTACTCACATCCATCAATAATAGCCACGTGCAAATTACAACAATGCTTTTGGCAGCTAAATAACAGACTACTTTTAAGCTCGCATGCATGAATTGCAACCGGAAAGGCAATCGCCAGATGGCTCCATTTGTAACGCTCCAATACATACGTCTGCATGAATTGCAACAGCAAGGGCTTAGAGCCTAACATCTATATAGGTTGTAAAAGGCAAAAGTGCGAAAGCATGTATTGTCTAGTGTTATTACTAGAGTTTTTGGCTGTAGCGTTGCCTACTATATTACGAAATAGGTACTTCTCGCCTTACGGTTAAACGAGCAAAACCGAAATGTCCTTTTGAGCGCGAACCCCCTGACGTTTTGTGGTCACTTGGCTTTCGCACTTCTATTAGACGCGGATGAATCTAAAGTTTTTGAAATAATTTCCTCTATGTTTCCTATTGAAAGGTTGCGAGCTGCGTTATAGTCTGCATTGATAATTAGATGTTTAGTGTCTTCACCACATTTTTGGCAAACTCCGGATTCTTTCTGTTTAGCCCCACAAGAAAAGCAATGATGCATATCTCCGTAACCACATTCTTTGCAGATGAAAGTGGCTTGATCCAGGCGATTGGTATGGTCGATATATCCGCAATTACTACAGCGTTGAGAGGTATAATTGGGTTTTACTTTTCGTACTTCAATTCCGTATTCAGATGCTTTATTAATGATTTTTGTTTGCAGGTCAAAATAAGGCCAGTTTTTTAGAAATTTACTGAGGTTGTTAATCCCAGTGAGGTCTTCCATTTGGATGATGCCGCATTTAGCTTTTAAGGCCTCATCTACAATATGTCGAGCATAACGATGATTACAAGTATCCCGGAAGTTGGCTTCTTTTTCTTTCAGAGTTTCAATTGGCAAAAGCCGCCGATCTTTACCGTGACCAATTCGGCCTTCACCGCAATATTTACCCTGGTTCTGAATTTCGATTCGCCGTTTTCTCACCCGGCGCCTAAACTCTTCAATCTCACTGCCTTCTATGTAGCCTCGTTTGTTGGAAGTGTTAAAGGCCCAGTAAGCAGCTTTTGCAATGCCTAAATCTACTCCCATGATGTTTCTTTTATCTATGTCATAATAGGTTGGCTCGAATTGATAAGGAATAATAAAGTACCATTTGTTCTTTCGGTCTTTTGTTAGTTGGGCTTCACCTTGAATATATTCTCCGGTCAAAATACGATTCAATATAGTCCGAGTTGAATTGTCATTTGCAGCTACGCAAAAGGAGTAGCGTGTGGGAGCGAATTCCTTACTGCGAAGCTGAGCATCAATCACGTAGTTGTCATCTTCTTTGATTAAATTATAGCTTTCGTTGTGTAAATGAACGGGGAAACCTTGCTTAAAAGTTGGCAGTGATATTCTGTTATTCAACACATCTTTTTTGTTTCTTTTCCAATTTGCATTTACCGCTTTTTCTGTTGCGCTTAAAATGTGCCTACCTACTACAGGGAACATTTCAGTTAGTTGCGGATAGAAATATTTCTTTTCCATACTGTTGGTAATCGTGTAAATATAATTCTCTCGCATTACATAGTTAGCTGCTCTAAAGGAAACATAACAAAGATCCCTAAAAACTTTTCCTAATTCATCCCATGTAATATCGTTGCAGGGTTTTATGACGCGAAGTTTTATACATTTTCGCACTGCATCACATCCTCGCGGAGTATGTTACAAGATATATTTTTATCAATAGCAAAAATTCAAAACCAAGAAAAATAATCCATTATAATTAGAACAATATTCTAAAGCACGCTTTTACACTGTCCACTAATATTGCATAACAAAACGGTCTACATCACTGTAGACCGTTTTGTTCCCCACTGCTCAATAAGCAGTAATATATCTTTTAGTAAATAGTAATTTCACTTTGCTCAGCTCTTGCATCTTCTCTTTTTGCATCCCTTAGCCACTGATCGGACATACTTTGAAGAATCGCAGCGGTTCTTTGCCAACGAGATTTTACTAATTGATTATACTTTTGATATTCTTTCGCCAATTCACGTTCTTGTTGTCCACCTTCAAACATTGCCTTAGTTACCACGCCTCGCAAATTACGCTTTCCGATTAATAATCCCCTCTCCATATCAGACGATATTCTTTTTTCAATCACATTACGGACCGTTTTGTGCGGCCATCCACCATCATCTGGATCATTCGGAGAATGAGCTAATAATTCTCCAATTTTATATTCAGCGATAGTATAACGATCCATTTCATGGGCCTTTATTCGAACTGCATCAATCCATTCAAGCAACCCATTTTCATCAATTGTCTGATCTTCCTTCGCACCCGGAATTTGATCCATTCCCTGTAACAAAGTATATGCATTTCTGGCCCAAGCTTGTTCTTCAGGTGATAATTCAGAGCGATCACTATCTTTAATATTTGCAGGTAAGTACGCTTTACAAATAACTTCAACAAAAAACAGTGGATTCTCTGCCATATATTCATATAAGGCTATTCCTTTAGAATCTATCGATGATAGTAGTGGTAATATATTAAATTCACACTGCATAAGTTGTTGTTTAGTTATATCTGTACGCTTACGAAGTATACCTAGATACTTCTTTATGCTATAAGAGTCTACGCCAAATGTATTTACTTTCCCTGAGTTAGCATTTTGTATAATTTCTTGCAAAGTTGCATTAAATATTTTTATTAACAAATCAGTTGAAATCGATTCATTTTCATATCTAATTATAGTAAAAAGATCGGATGCACGCCCATTCTCAATTAATTTACCAATTTGAAATAGTTGATCACTAGGATTATGGGTCAATTGTATAAATGGTTTTTGCCTCCAGTATTCACTTACAACCGCATCCCCAAATTCTTCAACAAAGTTCCAAATTTCTTTTTTTTCTGGTAAACATCTGAGTAACATTGCTGTTTCATTAGCAGATTTTATTAATGATGTCTTAACTATTATCCTTATTTTTTCCAGCCAGTCATTCTTAAACAGTTGATATGAATATCCTGATATCTGCCCTCCAAAACTGATCCCTTTTTCACCGTACCCAATTGTCTGAATTATAAGCTCAGCCAATCTATTAATATCATTAATTTCTAATACTGCTATTGAAGCAACAAAATCTGAATAGCTACAATCCGTTCCTAATTTAATAATTCCACCAATCCCACGTTCATCTAAAATATTTTTTATTGTCTCTTTTCTTAATTCTTCAACTTTAGTTTTCCGAATATCAAAATCTTCCTCCATATCTGAAATTTCCGGTACTACATCATTAAATAACCATCGGTTCTTCTCTACAATATCGCTCGGATCAAAAAATTCAAGAACTTTTTCTATCCGCTCTACTATTTCTAACGGAAGAGCCCATTCTGCACTTATAAACGAGCGCTGATGAGTAGCAAATTCACGTATCATATTCCAAAATAAAAGTCTCTGATCTTGGGTTATTTCTTCCTGTGATAATTTTTCGAAAGAGCTGACAACCCGCTCTCTTTGTTCGTTTTTAAACGCCCACATCGATTCTAGCAATGTATTCCATCTTTTCACATCGCATCCTAAATAATCAATAGCCCGATTAATTATTTCTTCTAGATATTTATTTCGCCCTTTGCTCGATAAGGAATCCAAAGATAAATCGCCAAAATCTGCCCAGCGTGGTTTAGGTGTTGGCGAAACTGATAAAGTTCTCCCGGGCAACAAAAGTTCTAATAAACTCCACCCAACTCCAGGGTAAGTCTCTAAAATTGAATCAATTGCACTAAGTCGGTGATCATTATCAGCATTTGTTCCAGGATGCCACCATAAAAATATATCTCTTAAACTATTAATAGGTCGATTTAATAATCGCCCTCCTGGATCAATGCTTGCAAGCTTGGCCAATATAGATGTTACCCGTAGCAAATAATCCGGACTCCATGCTAGCATCTCTAACGCCCATAAAATGTTAGTGTGCATTGAGCCGCCGCCAAAAAGCCCATTACCCTCTGCAAATAATTTCTTAATGTCATCACAGTTCGCCTCGAGTATATGCTCGAGGCTATTTAGCAAAGGGCGGGGAGCAGCCTCCATTATCAATGTATACTGATCTCGAATACTGGCGAGAATTCGCCAATCATTATTTAGATCAGGAATAGCACGCACGATTTCTTCAACATATTCTTTAGGCGATTGATTCCCGGGTAACGGATTGTCAAATGAACATTCTGCAATCATTAGCAAAGACTCAGCTAATCCACTTCTTAACCACTTTGACGTGCCTCTTTTTCCTTTTATATCACTCATTAGCCATTCATCAGGCGGCAATTCAACTTTAGGGTCTATTTCTGCAAATACTTCAATAAAAGTCTGCTTAAACCGTTCAAATTGGGTGCGTGTAATATATCTAGCTCCTAACTGAAAAGCATCAATAGGCGCTGTCATAACCCACATTTCATTGATTTTTTTCAAAGGTGGTTCGTCCACTAACAAAAATGGTTGCAAGTTTTCCTCAACGCTTGCGTAGTCTTTTACATTAGATAAACTACATAACACTTTTTGATCTGCTTCAATGCTCTCGTCCCATCGTATAGCTAGTAATGCTGGAATTAACTTATCCATCAAGGGGTGGGCAGCCCATATAGGATAACTTGCATTAGCTGCCGGCATTAGTCTCTGGAAAATAGTTGTGCTTAGAGCACATTCCCGAGCCTTTTGTTTTGCTTCCTCTTCACTCAAGTTCATCGCCTGTAATCCTTTAACAAATAACTGGCGATCCGCTCTCGGCAACTGAATCACATCTCGATTTGTCCGAGCACTATTCCCTTCAGCAACAATCACATAATTACCAGCTCTAACTAACACATTAGAAATCTGATTATTTGCTTGTTTCACAATAATAATATGTCCGTGTAAAGTACTAAGCCGACTTGCAATCGCCTCGTCATTGGCTATAACAACGCGAGAACAAATTTTTTCTCGCTCTTCATCTGTTAATCTTCGTAAAACAGCTAAAACAAAGCCCCAAGCTTCACGCGGAGAGTCTCCTCTCACTGTAAAAATTCTGTTTGTGTCGCTTAAATACGTTATCACTTCTTTTTCTTGTTCTGCGCGTCCCGCAACTACTACATCTTCGATCAGTTCTGGATCACTATACCCTCGCCACTCTGCCCAAGCCTGGTCTATTGATTGTAATCCTTCATTTATGATTAATGAAATTTCTGCTGCCAAATCTAAACTGACAACTGGCGATTTCATTAGCCACTCTTCTAAATCAACGCCGTCTATTACAATAATATTCTTCCATACCTTCTCTTTTCTGCGTTCTGCAACCCATTCATTTTTGTTTACCCAAACATACGGCGTAACAAATACAAACGTGACCTCATTCTTACTTACTACATCCGTTGCTGTTGTAATTTTATCTTCATCTTTTTTATTAGAACGCTTAGAATAATCTTTATTAGCCTTTGTAACATATGCTGAATCTGTTCCCATTTCCCAAACGGAAAAGCCAGCAGGCACAAATTGAGTTCCTTCCTGACTAATCACAACCCCATCAAAGCCCGGCACCCAACTAGCATCCCCTGAGGGCATGCGTAAATACTGAACTAATGAAGTTTCATTGATGAGACCCTTTATTACATGTGGAAATCTACTATTTGCCGCCACCGTACTAGCCCACTGTTTTAAATGACTTGTTTCAATTATACGCATAATAATTTTCCCCTTATCTACTTATGCTTCAGTTAAAACATTATCTTTTATTTTCCTACCATTTAAATTAGTTTTTTCTGGAACTGCTATACAAATTCCTTTCTTTTTTTACGAACGTCTGGACTTTGACAAGAGAATATATCGATAAGAGTAACCATACTGTAATAATAAACGTGATATATTAACTAAAATTTCCGTTTTATATAACTAACAAACAAGCCAGTAATTAGCGTGGCTTGTTTGTTTTATTTCCATATTTAACATTTTAAAAAACCTTTTTGTAAATTACCATCCACAACAATCACTCACTCTATTTCGTAGCTTTAGGGAACATTGATTTTTTCTCTCTTTTTTAAATATAAGTTCCTGATGTTCCCTGAAATCTCCTAATCGTTTCTTAACAAAGTCAGTAAATTCAAAGGTTTTACGGCCTGTTATTTCCCACCATATTGCATATAATCTAGAATGTTTTAAGGTATATTATCCCACAAAATAGTGTTTCCCTCAGTCTAAGATCAATGTTTGCCGTTTTTATTACATAATAGTTAATTAGCCCTAGGAGGATTTCCTATAACTTGAGGAAATACAATCACATATACATATTCTTAGAGGAGGGAGCAAAAATTGGGTACAGTTATTAATCGCTTTCGCTTTCACGGTATCCGAAAGTTAAACTGGATTGAAAGATATCAGGATACTTCATATGAGGACCATTTGCGAAATACGGGTCTAGATCAATGGATCGACCTTAAGCCACTTACTATTATCGTTGGCCCCAATGGTGGCGGAAAAAGTACAATAATCGATTTATTCCTGGCCCTTTCCGACGCTACCCTGTGGCCAACACTCCCCCGCGAGAATTACCCAGATCAAGATTTCTCTGGTTTTGATATAGATGGGCCTAATTTTGTTATATCCGCCCGTTTTTCTAGAGCATTACCTAAAGATTATTCGAACTTTGATTTTTCAACGCTTACTATTCTTGCCCAAGGAAAGAATCTCGCTTGTAAAGAACAATTCCAACTTCCTAAGTATATGCAGCAAATGGGGAAATGGAAAACCAAAATACAATCTATCCTAGACAAACTTATTGACTTGAAAATTGAGTTCTTTCCAGCAATGGGCCCACTCCTAGCCAATACACTTACCGACAACGAACTTATCGAGATACTTAATGAGCTAAGTCCGCACTTCCCATCTGTTTATGCTAATCCAGAAATAAAACCATTTATAATCTTCAACGTGAATGATGCACCTAATCCCGGTAAGATCGGAGTACTATACAAAGACGATCTAGGACAGCATTCCTTTGTTGATCGCAAAACTCTCCCATTGGGATGGTTACAACTTGTGTCGCTTCTCTACTTCATGCGCGGCTGTGAAGATGGTTCTTTGATACTTCTTGATGAACCGGACCGCCATCTTCATTCTAGCCTCCAGCGCGTTATGCTCGATATAATTCATAAATATCAGGAACAAAAAAAAATACAGGTCATAATTGCTACACATTCTTCTGTTCTTTTGAATCCAGAACTTATAAAGAATTATAATGCCAAACTCCTTCTAGCTGCCCGCGGACAATTATCCGAGTTAAGTGATGCACGCCAAGCGCTTGATGATTTAGGAGTTGTGTCAGGCGATCTTGTCCAGTCAAACGGTATTATTTGGGTTGAAGGGCCTAGCGATAGAATCTATATAAATACTTGGCTAAAGCTATACGCTCAAAGCAATAATTTACGAGAGCTAATAGAAGGGGCCAACTATTCAATTGTTAGCTATGGTGGAGCTTTAATAAAGCATCTAACCATTGCAGATAATGAACCAGACAAAGTCAACATTAGAAGAATTAACAGTAATTGGTATATCGTCATTGACAGTGATTTGACAAATCCTGAGCAACCCCTAAAGGAGGAAAAGAAACGGTTCTTTGATGAAGCAGAATCTATAAAACAAGAAAAGAATATTTGGATTACTGATGATTATACTATTGAAGCCTATCTTCCTAACGAATTCGCCCCCTTTATACGAAGGGAAAATGGCCGCCTGATTGTTTTAGGCACAAAAGTCGAGTTAGCAAAAAAATTCCGAAACCAAACAAAAAACTGGGAAAATAGTTTCAGCGGTATCGAGATTCCAAAACGAATCGGAGAACTTTATAATACAATTAATAACTGGCAGACCCCTCATGAAATAATAGAACCGATATATTCGCTACCGCTCTCAATCAAGTAGACCGGAAGTAGAAAAGTACATATTGGTTAATAAAATTATACACGAAAGGAATGGGCTAACCCATTCCTTTGTGTATTTACCCCATATTCAACACCTCTAAAGCCTTAACCGCGGTCTCCTGCATGTCTGGCATTAGATGACTATACGTATCCAACGTCATAGTTACTGTGCTGTGTCCTAACCGTTCGCTAATTACCTTAATATTTACGCCTTGCTTTAACAACAACGTGGCGTGTGTATGCCTTAAATCGTGAAACTTGAAACTACGATCTAGCCCAGCCTGCACAAGCATACGTTTAAAAAACCTGGTAGTAAAATTACTGGTATCTGATGGCTTGCCGGTTACACTGGCAAATACTAATCTTTCCTCATTTATAAACTTGTCCCCCATAATTTTAGAGTACAAAGTCTGCTCGGCCTGGAATTTTACCAGCGCCTTTTTTATTTTTTCCGTTACGGATATGCGACGCTTAGACCCTTTTGTCTTCGGGTCCTCAAATATCATTCCTTTTGTTGAGCTTGATACCAAAGACCGCTGCACATTAATGGTATTCTTATTAAAATCAATATCTGACCACTTCAAGCCGAACACTTCTCCCAATCTCATCCCCGTATTAAGAGCTAACAAGACAGCGGTATAGGCCATTGCCTTATGATATTCACTTGCTGGTGATGGCTTCCGGCGCTGATTGCATCCTGAATAGAAGTATTCGCCATCTTTGGCGGTCTTGAGTAGCTTGTCGGCCTGTTCTACCGTCAACGGATGGATTTCTGACTTAACTAACCGAGGCGGGTCTGTAGCAACTACAGGGTTCTTTAACAATACACCTACCTGCACAGCCTTATTAAATGCCATACTTAAATATCTACGAGTGGCCCTTACCGTAGAAGTTGACACCCCCTTTCCATCAACTCCACCAGTAATCAACATTTCATTAAATACTCGTTGAATATCTGGTGCCTTTAACTTAGTTACAATAACCTCACCTATTGTCGGCTTTATGTATGACCTTAAGCAGCTTTCATATTTTTCATAAGATTTTATTCTCACAGTAGGCTTTATATAATCCGTCAGCCAACGATCAATCCAGCCCCACACAGTCAATTTATTTGAATCGGGCAACAACCCATCTTCTAGGCTCTTTAAAAAAGCCTTTCCTTTTTGAGCGACTTCCTTTTGCCCTTTGCCCGTTATAAGTTTACGTTTAGTTTTTCCAGTATATGGGTCTATGTAACTAAATTGCCCTTCCCATCGATTACGCTTAATATTTTGATATATAGTGCCCTCACCGGCAGCCCTAGATCTCGTTTTCATTTTCTCATCTCCCAATTTTATAGTTTTAGGGCACATTGGGCCGTTTTTAGGGCACATTGATTTTTAAACTGCCCTTTCAAAAACCCAGTATTCATGCACTCTCGCGGTACGTAGGGCACATTGGGCACATTGTCGCCACATCTTACATATACGCGTATGCGTATGTATGTTATATATATATATTTTTTTTTATTGATTTTTTCTCTCTTTTGAAAAAGAAGTGCCCATTGTGCCCTAACGCTTGATACTACTGGGTTTAATGTGCCCTATTATCTGCCCTTAAGTGCCCAATGTGCCCTAAAGTGGTAATTCAATAAAGCTACTTAAATACCCAACAGCTTAAACAAATTATCACCGCTCTGGCTTTTTATGATCCCAACATTCTCCGTGTCCATCGCTTTATTGATCTTATTATTGATATCGGCAACAGAATTAGCACCAACAATATGTACCAAGCATTTGTCACCATCAACATGGTAGATTAACCCGAATGATTTCATTTTACCTCTCCCCTTTGGAATTTTAAATTTAAATTATTATTTTTTATAGAAAACACAACAATGCTTATTTTCTCATCCGTAATACCGCACAATGAAATAGTAACGTTGTACAATGGCTGGGCTTTTGCCCGGGTTTCTTTCATGTATTTATTCCTCCTCATCCATTAAACCACCAGAACAGCGGGACGATTTAATGGGTCACACCGTCCCATTTTCTCGCGTCCTGGACAAAGTATCACAAAGTCAAGGCAATAAGCGGCTTTCCTGTCTATTTTAATAGCCAAAAAATGCGATACTTT
>Ga0316604_10003811_pt1 | contig 10372 bp, 5 predicted proteins | sample OWC_soil_day20_C_FD_207650 | JGI IMG/M metagenome (GOLD analysis project Ga0316604, IMG submission 207650) | Wetland soil microbial communities from Old Woman Creek delta, Ohio, United States - OWC_soil_day20_CT | ecosystem: Environmental > Terrestrial > Soil > Wetlands | place: USA: Ohio...
TGTTGGTATAGCCTATTATTGTGCTTCGCGTCCCCGCATCATGGGTGATAAGTCCGAACAAGAAGTTGCGGATATGACAAAAGTCTTGGCAGGAAAACCGTTGGTCGGTTTTTGCAGTTTCGGTGAACAGGGAGTTGCTGATAATGGAGATAGCCGACATAGTAATTCTGCAATTGCTTGTCTGGTTTTTGGAAGCCAATTATCGCAGGCGGCTCGGATTGCTTTTGAAAATGATGAACTGTTGGCAGAAGTAGAAGCGCAGAAGAAAATGCTGATCAAAGCCAATGAGGCGTTGCTACAGGAAATTTCTGAACGCAAGGTTATCGAAACGGCCTTGCGGGAAAGTGAAACAAAGTTAAAAGAGTTTGTTCAGGCTGTGCCTGACATTAGTCTGATTATTGATGAGGATGGCCGATATGTCGAAGTATTTGACAGTGGTTATAAGCAGCTAAAGAGGCCTAAAGAAGAATTGAATGGACGTACACTTCATGAGAGATTTCCAGCAGAAGATGCTGACGCTATACTAAGACAAATACGGGAGGCTATTTCATACGGCACTCCGCGGTGTTTTATTCATAAAGTGACGGTTGGAGAAGAAAAACGATTTTTTGAAGGAAGGATAGCGCCAATGAGTTACTTGACCAATGGCAAAAAGACGGTAGCTGCTGTAGCAATTGACGTTACAGAATGGTGGAAAGCAGAGAGAATGCTTGAATTCGCCTATGAACTGCAACGCAAAAGCGATTTTTTCAATGATATCATTAATGAAAATATAATAGTAGATGAACGGGCTATAGCTACTGCTAAGACTTTTGGAATCAATTTTTCCGTTCCGTTGTTTTACTGTTTACTAATTGTGAACAAAATTGCTGGGGCAACGGCAGAAAGCAGCAGCGACACTAGCAAGATTCAAATACTTAAGAATAATATCATTGAGTTATTAAGTCGCGATTCCAATTATTTAGTATGGGATTGCCATGAAGGGATAGGCGTTTTATGCAAAGCAAAGGACATTGACGATGAGTGGGAAGATAGCATGCAATTCGCTTTTCAGCTTCAAGAAAAGATCAACTGCTACGATCCTGAACTTGCGGTAAAAATTGGCGTCAGCAATATTCACACCGGAACTGATAGTATAAACAGAGGTTATCGGCAGGCGTGGAGCGCGGTTGTCGCAGCGCGATGCCAGGGTGAATGCAGCAAGGCAATCACTCATTTTCGAGATATAGGCATTGCTCAATTGCTGGCAAGCATGGACGAAGGACAGGCAAATGAATTTATTTATGAAAAGGTTGGTAAGCTCATTGATTATGACAACAAAAAAGGAACGGATCTTCTGCTTACTCTGGAAAACATTCTACAAAGCAATAACATGAAAGATGCAGCGGAAAAAATGTATATTCACCACAAGACGATTGCCTTTCGTAAAAAGCGTATTGAAAAAATATTAGGGGGTTCTATCGATGAGTTTGAGATAAGACTTGTCCTTGCAGCGGCAGTTAAATTGTACAAGCTAAGTAATATTTTCAACAAATAGGTTATTAATAAACATAGGTTGTTATCCTCTGAGGATACAACCTATGTTTTTTTGCAAGAAAGATTGGGATTTCAAGATAATGGAAATTGTAAAAAAGATAGCTTATAATATAAAGGCATGAAAATATTGGCAAAAAATATCGATAAATGCATATTAATCAGCGATGAACGTACAATTTGTAAACTTCATTATTGCTGCTTTGTTAAATGTACTTCTACAACTAGGCGGTTTTTTATACCAACTATAATAAAAAATAAAAGGAGAAAAATTATGTCAAAGAATGTATTGCAGCGCTGCAGTCAGTTTATTATCTTTGCAACTTTATTATGTTTGCCGATGTTTGCTTTATCTGCTGAACGCCCCGATGCTGGCACAACAATCGGCAGTCTGAGAGAACAAAAGCTATCGTCCGCAGAAAAATCAGCTCTCGGCATCGAAGTCGATTCTAAGCAACAGAATCCTGCACCCGCTCCCAGCGAATCTAAAATCATGGTCAACGGTATCCGGATCACTGGTCAAAATATATATAGCGAGGACAAGCTGCTGCCCCTCGTCAACGATGCTGTGGGCAAGCCGCTTACTCTGGGTGAACTAGAAATCTTAGCAAGGCAGATCAGTACATATTTTCACGACCATGGCTATTTTCTTGCCAAAGCGTTGATCCCCGTCCAAGACGTTAAAGACGGTGTAGTGGAAATTACCGTTGTCGTCGGTCGGTACGGTAGAATCGACATTCGCAATCAATCGGCGTTGAGCCAAGGCACTATAAACGGTCTCTTGAGCCCCCTAAAAGGCGGTGATTACATTCGTCGGGCCCCCTTGGAACGGGCACTTCTCCTTCTTAGTGATGTTAGCGGCGTAAGCCTCAAGACCACGATCGCGCCAGGGAAAGAACCTGGCACATCAAACTTGATTCTGGAAATCAGCGATACCGCTAGATTTACTAGTCAGCTTTATGCCGACAATTGGGGCAACAGGTTTACCGGTGCCATCAGGAGCGGTATGAACGTAAACATTAACAATCCTGGTGCTTTGGGCGACGTCCTCAAAATAGGTGGAATTTACGCCGGCTCCGGTCTCAATGATCTTGATCTCGCCTACACATTACCTGTCGGCCCACAGGGCGCTAGGATTGGGGTAGGTTATTCCTGCGTAAACTATCTTTTGGGTAAGGATTATGCTGATTTGGATGCCAGCGGTCAAGCGAAAGTAACTACCATCTACGAAAGCTACCCCTTGATCCGGTCCCGCGACTTTAATCTCTACGGTCGCATCGGCTATGACAGTAAAAAACTCGAAGACAGAATTGATTACGTTGGTTCCAACAGCAATAAAAAAGCTGGTGTCTTAAGCATTGGCCTCAGCGGTGATAATCGCGACAGTTTCGGCAATGGTGTCACCGGCTTTAGCCTCACCTTTGCTAGTGGCAAGCTCACCATGAACTCGGCGGATGCGCAGACCAACGACACCGAAGCCCAAACTGCAGGTAATTACAATAAAACCACCATCAATCTGCTTCGACAAAAATACATGAATAAACGCTTGAACTACTCCTTCTCGTTTACTGGTCAGCTCGCCAGCAAAAACCTCGACTCCTCGGAAAAAATCTTTCTCGGCGGGGCCAGCGGCGTGCGGGCCTATCCCCAAGGGGAAGCGGCAGGTGACGAAGGCTACCTGGTTAGTGGCGAACTGCATTGGAATTTGCCTACACCCCAGTTTCAACTGGTCGCCTTTCTCGACAACGGTCGGGTGATCTTGAACAAAAACCCCTGGGACGCGTCCGTAAATAAACGCATCCTCACCGGAGCGGGTCTTGGTCTCATCTTCAGCCGTCCAAACGACTATACCCTCTGTTTTGACTATGCCTGGAAACTTACCTCGGATTCTGCCGTTTCAGATACCGATGAAAGCGGCCGATTTTGGGTGCGTGGGATCAAATACTTCTAAATGGGGACGGATGGTGAGAAAAACTGACTTAATTTTGGAAATGTTATCCGCAGTGAATTTCCCCTCCTGCAAGGTAATAACTAAGTTTAAAATTGTTGGCAGTAATATGATTTTTCAGATACGTAAGGAGACTTTCATCGTGCAGAGAAAATGGAAACGACAGTGGCAGCGCGCCGCCGCAAAACTCATAATTTCGCCAGTCGTGGCGGCAGGAATTTTTTTCAGCGCTTACGGCATTAGCTGCGCCAATCCGACCGGCGGTACGGTTAGCACCGGTTCCGGCACCATCACCACCAGCGGCTCTACTATGACGATCAACCAGACGACGGATAAGCTGGGCATCAGCTGGACGAGCTTCAGCATCGCCAGCGGCGAAACGGTAACGTTCGTTCAGCCGAGCTCATCCTCCATCGCCCTCAATCGGGTAACCGGCAGCGATGCCTCGGTCATATACGGCACACTTTCCTCTAACGGCAAAGTTTTTCTCATTAACCCGAACGGCGTCCTCTTCGCCTCTGGCTCGTCGGTGAGCGTCGGTGGCATCGTGGCCTCGACGCTTGACATTTCCGATAGTGACTTTGTTAGTGGCAGCTATACTTTTAGCGGCGACGGAGGTTCTGTTGTCAATCAGGGCACGATTACCGCTAGTGACGGCGGCTATGTAGCTCTCCTCGGGTCTCAGGTCAAAAATGAAGGGATCCTCGTCGCCCAGCAAGGTACAGTAGCCCTGGCCGCTGGCAATGCCGTAACTCTAGATTTTTCAGGGGACGGCTTTCTCAACCTAGCGGTTGATCAGTCGGCGCTGGGGGCATTGGCTGTTAATTCCGGTCTTATTCAGGCCGACGGCGGCAAAGTTTTTATGACCGCCCGGGCAGCGGACGCCCTTGCCGATACGGTTGTTAGCAACAGCGGCGTCATCCAGGCTAGAAGCATTTCGAGCAAAAACGGCACTATCGTCCTCGATGGCGGCACTAAGGGCACAGTAACAAACAGCGGTATGCTGGATGCCTCCGGCATGGCCAGTGGAGAAACCGGCGGTACCGTTAAAGTGCTGGGCGAGGCGGTGACCTTAGCTGATGGAACTACAATCGACGTCAGCGGCGATGCGGGCGGTGGCACCGCCCGCATCGGAGGCAGCAGCCAGGGTGGCGGCACGGAGCAGAATGCTACTACGACAACGGTGGCTGCCGGCGCGACGGTGAACGCCAATGCCCTTACAACAGGCAACGGCGGCACGGTGGTGGTGTGGGCGGACGATACGACCATCTTCGCTGGGACGATTACTGCCAATGGCGGCAGTATAAGCGGCGACGGTGGCAGCGTTGAGACATCGGGCAAGAAGACGCTCAATCTTAGCGGCAGCGTTACCGCCGGGGCGACAAACGGCAGTAATGGCAGTTGGCTCTTAGACCCAACCGATTTTGATATTGACGCAACAGAAGCGGCCAGTATTGCTACCGCTCTGAATAGTAATACGGATGTGACGATCACGACCGCGGCGGGCACTACCTATGATGGCGATATCAACGTCAACTCTACCATCGGCTGGACAAGCGCGGCTACGCTAACGCTTTCTTCTTACGCTGATATTAACGTCAACGCTGCCATCACGAATACCTCCAGCGGCAATCTGATTCTCCGGGCTGACAACACCGGTAGCGGGACAGGTACGGTCAATTTCGGCAGTGGCGGCTCAATAAGTTTGACCAGCGGTGCGGCTTCGATCTATTACAACCCTGATTCCACTATAACGCTGACCATCAATGTCGACGGCACAGACACCGATTACACCGTCAGCGACTATACTGACGCGAAGGATTATTCGGCCTACATAAGCGGCGCATATACCGCTTATATGCTAGTCAACACCGTTTATGACCTGCAGGCCGTTAGCTGCAACCTGGACGGCACCTACGCCCTGGGTAAGAACATTGATGCCAGTGAGACGAGTACTTGGAATTCGGACGATTCAGGGGGCTACTATGGGTTTACCCCTCTCGGTAACGGCAACAGTAGTTTTAACGGGATTTTCGACGGCAACAGTTACACTGTCAACAATTTATACATCAATCGTTCGTCAGAAAGCTATGTCGGCCTGTTCGGTTATTCCGGCGGGATTATCCGTAACATTAGCCTGATCGATGTAAATATAACTGGCAGTAACTACGTCGGTGGGCTGACGGGATTTAACACCGGCAGTGTTACCGATGCAGCTGTCACGGGGACGGTGAATGGTGTTGGCTATGTCGGAGGCTTGGTGGGGGTGAATTCCGGTACCATTACAAGTTCCTGTAACATTGGATCGGTAAGCGGCAGCGGCAATAATATCGGCGGGCTGGTGGGAATGAACAGCAGCGTCGGCAGTATCATAAATTCCTATAACACTGGAACGGTAAGCGACAGCAGCGGTAACAACATCGGCGGACTGGTGGGGGTTAACTTCGGCAGTATCACAAGTTCCTATAACATTGGATCGGTAAGCGGTAGCGGCAATAATATCGGCGGACTGGTAGGGATGAACAGCAGCGGCGGCAGTATCACAAGCTGCTACAACAAAGGTGATGTAGCTGGTAGCTATAGTACTGGCGGACTGGTGGGGAAAAACTACTACGGCACCATTTCCAGCTCCTACAACGAAGGAATGGTGAGTGGCGACAATAGCATCGGTGGATTGGTGGGGTATAGCGACAGTGGCAGTATTACGAACTCCTACAGTACAGGAGAGGTGACTGGCACCACTGACGTTGGTGGGCTGGTGGGGTATAGCTACAGCGGCAGTATCACGGACTCCTATGGTACAGGATCAGTAACTGGCATTACTAACGTCGGCGGGCTGGTGGGAGAAAACGACACTGGCAACACTATCACCAATTCCTACAGCACGGGAACAGTAAGCGGTGGCAGCAGTGTCGGCGGGCTGGTGGGATATAACAGCGGCACCATCACAGACTGCTACTGGGATAGCACCACCTCAGGCACGACCACCGGCATTGGCAGCGGCACGGATAGTGGAGCCACCGGATTGACGACTGAAGAGATGCAGCAATCCAGTTCCTACACAGACAGTTGGGACTTCACCGACACCTGGCGAATTTACGATGGTTACAGCTACCCGCTCTTAAAGACTTTCCTGACCAAACTGACGGTTACGGCGGACAGCGTCACCAAGACGTATGATGGAACAGCCTATACCGACAGTCTTACTGGGGTTACATATTCCACCACAATAGATTCCAGTCTGCTATTAGGAACGTTGTCTTACGGCAGCAATAAGAATGCGGGTACTTATAGCCTCTGCGGCTTGTATTCCAGCAGCCAGCAAGGCTATGACATCACCTATGCCAGCACCAGCATCCTGACAATTAACAAAGCGACACTGACGGCAGCCTTGAGCGGCACGGTGGAAAAGACCTATGACGGCACGACAACGGCGACGCTGGACAGCGATAACTATACCTTAAGCGGCGTGATAACCGGTGACAGCGTGACGATAGCAAACACCAGCGGCAGTTATGCCGACAAGAATGCTGGAACTGGCAAGACGGTAACCGTAACCGATCTAACGCTAAGCGGGGATGATGCGAGTAATTACACTATCGCCTCCAGCGTGAGTGGCAATGTCGGGATTATTGACAAAGCGACACTGACGGCAGCCTTGAGCGGCACGGTGGAAAAGACTTATGACGGCACGACAACGGCGACGCTGGACAGCGATAACTATACCTTAAGCGGCGTGATAACCGGTGACAGCGTGACGATAGCAAACACCAGCGGCAGTTATGCCGACAAGAATGCTGGAACTAGCAAGACGGTAACCGTAACCGATCTAACGCTAAGCGGGGACGATGCGAGTAATTACACTATCGCCTCCAACAGTGTGAGCGGCAATGTCGGCGTGATTGACCAAGCAGCTCTAACAATTACCGCCAACAATGTCACGAATACACTGGGAGACGCCAACCCGAACTTTAGCGCCACCTATAGTGCATTAGTGATGGGCGACACAATTGCTTCGTTAGATGGGACATTGACCTTCTCCACTACGGCGACGACTTCATCTGAAGCTGGTAGTTACGTCATCACAGCGTCTGGTCTGTCTTCAGATAACTATGCCATCACCTATGTAAACGGCGTGTTGACGGTGACAGATTCCAGTAATGAGACGACGTGGAGAACAGAGCCTTATAATGGGGCGGTCATCCACGCCGACCAGACTAGTTTTCAGGGCGCAGCGAGCAAAAATTCCGGTAGGTTTAGCGGAAACGCGCCAGTGACCATTGTTGACTCCGGTATAAACATCAGCGGCTATGCGCCGCTGAGCGAACAAGACCTGCCTAAAAAGCCGGTGCTTGAAAAAGATAAAATCAGTATCGAAGTTGTAAACTTTAATACTGATCAGGATACGATCCCGCCGCAAAATTACCCCATTCTTGACGAGGTTGTAGAAATGGCCAGCCAACATCCCTTATGGAACTTTCGGCTTATAGGTCATACAGATAACATTGGCAGCGACGAAAATAATCTTGATCTGTCTTGGCATCGGGCCATAGCGGTTAAGAATTATCTAGTCAGTAAAGACGTTTCTGAAAACCGCCTGATAATTGAAGCAAAAGGTAAAAGTCAACCGCTAGCAAGCAATGAAACCGACGACGATCGCGCTAAAAACCGCAGAGTGGAAATTAGAGTCAAATAAAGTTTCTCGGATTTTCCGAAAGAATACTTAACGATACAAGGAGGATAATTATGAAGGAAATTTTCGCCGACGGCATCAGCGCCGTTCATGTCACAGGTAACCTTGTCCGAATCGACATAATGACGGTGCAGCCACACCTTAAAAGCAACAACGGTAAGCCGGTAGTTGATATCAGCCAACGGATTATCATGCCGCTGGAGGGATTTGTTCAATCCTTGATGGTTCAGGAAAATATCGTAAAACAGTTGATTGAGACCGGGGTGCTCAACAAGAACGCTGGACTGGAGGCAAAAACTCCAGTCAAAGAAAACTAACAGAGCTTTTTTACTGAAAAGTTACTATGAAGGAAGGGTAAGTGAATTGATGTATATGTTGAGAATACGGTTTTTCCCTGTAATACTTGCCACATGTTTGTTATTGGGAGCTTGGGGCACAGCCCAGGCTGCTCCGGTAGCCACTGCATCGGTAGGGTTTGTTGATTTCATTTATCTGGTCAATCAGCATCCGGATACGCCGAAGGCTAATGAAGTATTGCTGGCAGAACAGAATGCGTTGAAACAGGAATTAGAGACGAAATTAGCTGGTCTAGGTGATAAGGAAAAACAGGAGTTTGGTCGACAAATAGGACAACAATTAGAGAAAAAGCGGATGGAGCTTTTAAAACCGATTTCGGACAAGGTTGTGGCTGCTGCCAATGAAGTGGCCTACGAAAAAGGCCTGTCGATCGTGATCGGGAAAAACGAAGTCATTTGCGGTGGGGTAGATATAACGGCGGATGTGCTGAAGAAGATTACCGGGAAGTAATGACTTGTCAAGCTAATCGGAAATCGGAACAGGTGGCCTCAAACATTTCGAATGTTGTCTTCCCGCCTAGTCATTTACGAGGGAAGCCAAACGGCTGAAGTACATTCGCTTTAGAAACGTTGTTAGTAGGGAAAATTCACTAAATAAATTGTAAAGCGAAATTTTCGTTCTTTTTTAGGAGTATCATCCTACTGTAAAATACTGAATTGGTAACGAGTAGGAGGTATTGCATTGAGAAAATTGGCACTTTGTTTAATAATATATTGGGTAATCTTGGGATTTTGGTCTATTGCTCAGGGGGAATCTTATCTTTTGGCACCACGAGATGTGATTAGCATTTCGATATGGGGAGGGGATGAGTTTCAAGTGAAAGATGTGACGATTCGTCCTGATGGCAGGATATCGGTACCTTTAGCTGGAGAAATGCAAGCTGCCGGTTTACCAGCGGATGGTCTTAGCCAAATGGTTCAGACTGCATTGCAACGCTATATTAAAAATCCTGTTGTAACAATCAATATTGAGAGGTACCATACGACTCGAGTCTATGTGTTTGGGGAAGTCGCAAAACCTGGTTTATATGAGATTGAAAGGCAGCATAATGTGCTGGATGCCGTTGGGATAGCTGGCGGGTATACAAAATATGCCGCCAAAAAAAAGGTATTCATAATCAGAAAGGGGCACACTCGCGACGAGGATATGATTAGGGTTAATTTATTGCAGATGCTAAATAAAGGTGATACAACGCAGAACTATTCTCTAAATGAGGGAGATGTGCTATTTATTACTAATAATGGAAAGATAACTTTTTATGAAGATGTTTTACCCTGGGTTACTGCAGCCTTTCAAATTAAAACTGGATTTAATCCTGTGGATACTTATGGAAATAGCAAGAATTAATATTTGATATATCGATTTTGGAAGGGGGGTGAGAAAACCGTTGTTATTACAAGAATTAGCACAAGTGATACTGAAAAGAGGATATATTGTGCTATGTGTATTCTTAGGAGCCGTAGTCAGTACTTGGACTATCAGTTCGCTGACTGTTCCCACTTATCAAACAGAAAGCACCGTTAGAATTAAACCAAGCAAAGGATTAGCAAATTCTTTACTTAGCGCAGAAACTACCAATACAGACACAATTAATAAGCCTTTAATATCTACTTATGCCGAAATTGTAAAGAGTCGATCGGTGATTGATACAGCAATCCAGAAAATGGAGGTCAGTGGTTATAAAGGCATTACCTATGAGAATGTAGTAGGTCGAATCAGTATTCAACCTGTGAAAGAGACTGAACTACTCAAAATTAAAGTTCAATCTCAGTCGCCGACTGAGGCTCAGGTTCTGGCTAATACCTTAGTAGCTACATTTAATGAACGGATAAACTTTCTTT
>Ga0316604_10003812_pt1 | contig 10372 bp, 4 predicted proteins | sample OWC_soil_day20_C_FD_207650 | JGI IMG/M metagenome (GOLD analysis project Ga0316604, IMG submission 207650) | Wetland soil microbial communities from Old Woman Creek delta, Ohio, United States - OWC_soil_day20_CT | ecosystem: Environmental > Terrestrial > Soil > Wetlands | place: USA: Ohio...
TCGTCCAACGTTGCGCGCATGAAGCAGCTTTTTGATCTGTTCGAGCAGAAAACCTCGCTGCTGCAACTGCTTGAGCTGGGCAACCGTGCGGCCGGGGTGCAGATCTATATCGGCAACGAAGCCGGCATCGCCCCGCTCGATGAATGCTCGGTCATCGCCGCGCCGTACCAGGTGGACGGTGAAGTCGTCGGCACGCTGGGCGTAATCGGCCCGACCCGCATGGCGTACGACCGGATCATTCCGATCGTGGATATCACAGCGCGCCTGCTTTCCAGCGCACTCTCACACTAAGCCTCACCGGAACCCATTTTGAAAAAAACTTTTGCAGCACTCGCCCTGTGCGCCAGCAGTCTGTTCGCCCACGCCAACGAAACCCTGGTTGCCCGTCCCGAAGTGCGGGAATATCTGGCGGCCACGGCGCGCGAGCACGGCTTCGATGAAACCGAACTCGTCAACCTGTTTACCCGCATCGAACCCAAACCCGGCATCCTCGCCATTTTCGACCGACCATCCACAGGCCGCCCCTGGCATGTATTCCGCACCGATTTCGTCAACACCAAGCGGATTAATGTCGGCGCCGCCTTTTGGCGCGAGCATGAAAAAGACTTGATGGAGATCAGCAAGGCATATCAGGTCGATCCGGCCGTGATCGTCGCGATCCTCGATGTGGAAACGCTGTTCGGCAAGAACACTGGCAGCTTCCGTGTACTCGACGTGCTCGCCACCGCAGCGTTTGACTACCCGCGCCGTGCCGAATTTTTCCGCAAGGAGCTGACCGAATTCCTGCTGCTAGCGCGCGGTGAGAAAGAAGATCCGCTGTCATTCAAGGGCTCTTACGCCGGTGCGCTGGGGTGGCCGCAATTCATGCCCTCCTCGTTCCGCGCGTTTGCGGTGGACTGGAACAGCGATGGCCACCACGACATCTGGAACACGCCGGTCGACGCGATGGCCAGCGTCGCCAGCTACCTGGCTTTGCACGGCTGGCAGGCCGGCGGCGACACCATGGTGCCGGTCAACGTTTCGGGCAATCAGGTCGACGAGCTGATCGCCGACAAATTCAATCTGCACTACAGCGTGGCCGAGCTGATGGCCAAAGGCGTCGCCCCGCTGCGCGAGCTGGAAACCACCCAACCCGCCGTGCTGTACTCGTTGGAAGTCGCGCCGGGGCAGACGAACTACTTCCTGGGTTTCAAGAATTTCTACGCGATCACGCGCTACAACAAGAGCACGCTGTATGCGACGGCAGTGCTGGAATTGGCCGAGGCGATCCGGGAAGCCAAGGATCGCCCGCCGGTTGAGCCGGCTAAACCTGCGGCAGCAGCCAAGCCCAAACCCAAGAAAAAACCGGTCAAGCAGGTGGAGGCGAAGAAGTCGGTTGCAAAGAAAAAGGTGCGGTAGGCCTAGATTCCTACTCTCGTACTGACGGGCTAAAAAAACAATGTTAGAACTACGCGAAATTTATCAACCAGATGACAACGAGTTAATAAGGTTTCATGTATCGCTAGGTAAAACCGTTAGCGAATTTCATAAATTTGAATACTTACTAGCAGTTGTGCTGTGCGTGGTGAAAAACGAAGAGTTCAAAGATACTGAAGATGCTTGGAATGCCCTTGATCGCGACTTCAAGATGGTTCTTGGAAAGCTAAACACGCAGCTTAATGCCAGCGTTTATTTTGTGGATACTTTCCGATACCACATTGCTGAGATTGTTCGCGAGAGAAACTGGATTGTTCACAAACTTCCAGGTGCTATGTATTTATTTACGAAGGAAAAGCGAGAATTCGAAAGACTTATATCTCGCTTAGATATGACACGAAACTCTTGTTCTAGTATCAGACTAATACTCGAAGAGTGGTTTTTTAATCATGAAGAATACAAAGTGAAAATACGAAGCCTTCCTGTAGAGGTTTTGGTTAATTTTCAGGCCCTAAAAATAGTCTAACTTCCTTGTCAGGCCTTATGCGCCTTCGGCGCGTATTTTGGGTGCCGGTCCCGCCCGGCATGGCGTGATACTTTCTTTGCTTCTGCAAAGAAAGTATCCAAAGAAAGCAGCCCCCAAGCGGCCGCCCCTCCGGGGTTCCCTGCGTCGGTCGCGAGCCAATTTTGTAAACAAATTTGTCTCGCTCCACTCCTCTGCGGCCTTACAGGGGATGAGGGTGGTTTGCATGTAGCTGTGATCCCTCATGCCGGTTGGAACCGCCCCGAGTCTCCGAAACCAGCTGAATATCGCGGTCACGCGGTAAAAAATTTACTTCGCCCCACGCTCCGCCAGCATCTGCCGCTGGCGCCGACTTTCCGCCAGCACGATGCCGGTCGCGACCGACACATTCAGGCTTTCCACCGTGCCATACATCGGAATCGACACCAGCGCATCGCAATGCTCGCGCGTCAGCCGGCGCATGCCGTGACCTTCGGCACCGAGTACCCAGGCGAGCGGCCCGGTCTGCTCGAAGTGGTAAAGATCGCTGCTGCCGTCGGCATCGGTACCGACAATCCACACGCCGGCATCCTTCATGTCGCGCAGGGCCCGGGCGAGGTTGGTCACCATGATGTAGGGCACCACCTCGGCCGCGCCGCAGGCCACCTTGGATACCGTGGCATTGATCGGCGCGGATTTATCCTTCGGGGCGATGACGGCGTGCACGCCCATGGCATCGGCCACGCGCAGGCAGGCGCCCAGGTTGTGCGGATCGGTCACGCCATCGAGTACCAGCAGGAAAGGCGGTTCATCCAGGTCTTCCAGCACGTCTTCCAGCGCCAGGAAGCTCTTGCCGACATCGATCAACGCAGCCACGCCTTGATGGCGCGGCGAGCCGGCCAAGCCGGTCAGACGATCGTTGTCGAGCGCGTGAACTTTTCGCCCCTGCTTTTCGGCCAGATCCACCAGCTCGCGCATGCGTGGATCGTTGCGCCCGGCGTTGATGTAGAGTTCAAGCACGCTGTCGGGCAAGCGACGCAGGCGGGATTTAACGGCGTGAAAGCCGAAAATGGTCTTTTTTTGCATGTTTCTTCAAACCTATATCGGAAAGTCCAGCGTCTTCAGCGCAGCGGGCAGTTTGTCTGCGGGCAGAGGACGGCTGTACAGGTAACCTTGGGCAACATCGCAACCGATGCTGCGCAGGAAGCTGGATTGTTCTGCAGTTTCAACCCCTTCGGCCACGACGGCAAGCTTGAGCTTGCGCGACATGGCCACGATGGCCTCGACAATGGCCGCACTGTTGCCATCATCAGGCAGGGGCGAGATAAACGCGCGGTCGATCTTCAGACTATCCAGCGGAAAAAGTTTCAGATACGCCAGCGACGAATAGCCGGAACCGAAGTCATCAATTGCGACCCGCACCCCCATCTGGCGCAGTTCGGTCAAAATTTCACGCGCTTCATCGGGATTGTGCATGATGATGCTTTCGGTGATTTCCAGCGTCAGCCGCTCCGGCGGCAAGCCGGCATTGTCCAGTGCATGCTGAACCGTGTCGACCAGTTTCCCGCGCTGGAACTGGCGCGGCGAAAGATTCACGGAAACCTGGCGCGGATCAATCCCCACATCGAGCCATTCGCGAATCTGCCGGCACGCCTCGTGGATCACCCAGGTGCCCAGCGCCTCGATCAGGCCGGATTCTTCCGCCAGCGGAATAAAGCTGGCCGGCGGCACCATGCCCAGTTCAGGGTGATGCCAGCGCACCAGCGCCTCGACGCCGTAATAATCTTCGCCGGCCAGATCGTAAAGCGGCTGGAAGTACAGCACGAACTGGTTGCGCCCCAAGGCGGAGCGCAGGTGTCCTTCCAGGTGGTTCCGGGCCGACACCTGGGCACTGATGTCGTTGGCATGGAACTGGAACGTGTTCTTGCCTTGGTCCTTGGCGCGATACATGGCCATGTCCGCCATCCGCATCAACGCGGTGGCATCCTGTGCATCGCCGGGGAAGCGGCTGATCCCGATGCTGCAGGTCACAAACAATTCATGCCCGCGCACGATGCAGGGCCGGGCGATGTCCGCGATGATGCGCTCGGCAATCACGGCCAAGTCGTCATCGGACGGTGCATCTTCGATGATCACTGTGAATTCGTCGCCGCCAAAGCGGACAATGAAATCCCGCTCCTTCAGGCAAAAACGTAAACGCAGCGCAACGACCTGCAATAGCTCGTCGCCAACGGCATGGCCCAGGCTGTCGTTGATCACCTTGAAGCGATCCAGATCGATGAAAAACAGCGCGACACGTTCACGCGCGTGTTTGGCACTAGCCAGCGCCGTATCGAGCTTGCCCTGCAGCGCACTGCGGTTATGCAGCAAGGTCAGCGGATCGCGCTGCGCGAGGAACTGCAGCCGATCCTCAACCTCCTTGCGCGCGGTAAAGTCGCTGAACACCGCCACGTAATGGGTCAGCCGGCCATCTTCATCGCGCACGCCGCACAGGGAACCCCACGCCGGGTAGACCTCGCCGTTTTTCCGGCGCCCCGGCAATTCGCCCTGCCACATGCCGTCATTACGCAAACGGGTGCGAATCTCCCGCTTCAGGGAAGTACCGTGTTCAATATGCCGGAATGCGTTGCAGGTCTTGCCAATGGCCTCTTCGGCGGCGAAGCCGGTAATCCGGCTAAAGGCCGGATTCACCGCATTGATCTTGCCGCGCGCATCGGTCATCACAATCCCTTCCGAAGCGCTTTCGAACACTTGCGCGGCAAGCCGCAGTTGCTGCTCGGAGGCCAGCCGGTCGGTGATGTCGGTCGCCATGAAGCAATCGCCGTAGTGCGTCCCTTGGTCATCGCAAAGAGTCAGACTGTTGCAGACCAAGGTGCGGGAATCAGCCCCGGCATTCAACGTGCACTCAAAATCTTTCCCGTCCGCAGCTGGGGGAATCTCGGGCAGGCCCAGTTTCTTGCGAATGGGCGCACTGGAAGTATTGGTCAGCTCGTCCGCCTGGCACCCTGCCAGCCGGGCAAACGCCTGGTTAACGTAAACCAGGCTCCCCTCGGTATTTTCCAGGTAGATGTGGGCAGGCAAGGCATTGAGAATCGCATTCAGTGTATGGCGTTCCGAGGCAATTTCGCGCGTGGCGCTGGTTTCCTCTTCGGACAGGGCGGCTAGCAACAGCCCGGTCGCAGCGAGGTTCAGCAAAAGAAGCTGTGACGGCAGTGCCGTTGCACCGGGCATCTGTGCAAAAACTGGCCCCAGGCACAGCGCCAACGCAAGAGTCACCAGGGCCACGCCGCCCTGCCCCAGCCGCAGGGCAATCCAGATCATCATGGGGAACAACAAGAAATGCCAGCCGCCCGCATCCACGCCATGGCTACGGAAGAGCAACCACGCGCCAACCACGGAACCCGCCAACGCGATGCCAAGCTCAAGGCTGCGCTTGCGCCACACCGCCACCCCGCCCTCGTGCCAGAGCATAACCAGGGGAAAAGCCACCAAATAACCCAACACCTCGGCCATCCAGCCGGAAAACAGTTTGTAGCCGGTCAAGCCCACATGCGGGAATCCCTTGACCCAAAGTTGCATCAGCGATGACAACCCGACGGTCAGCACCGCCAGCACGAGTCCGCTCAACAGCAACTGCAGCGCCCCGCGCAGGCGCAAACGGCCGCGTATCGCCAGGGAATGGAACAAATGGGTCGCGAGAAAAATGGTCGCCAGCGAGGTGATGCTTTTTCCGGCCACCACCGGCAGCGGCTGCCCATCAAGCAGTGGCAACAGGATGAGCGCAGGCAACAGAAACGGCCAGAAACGGTAGCCCAGCACCAGCAACAAGGCGGCCGCAACACCATGGGTCGGGCAAATGAAACACACACCCAAAGCAGGATAACTGATCCGTCCAACCAGCAAAGCCAGACATAGCAGTCCACCGCAGATCAGCCAGCCGGTTTGCCAAAAGTTGTGTTTTGCGGTCATGAAGCCTGCGTTGAAAGGAATGCGTGTAAGGAAGAGCTGGCCGCACATCCTTGCCGATTCCTGGTAAAAAATCAACACCGCCCTGGCAATTCGGCAAAGCCGTCGCGCCCGGTTGCTATAATGGCTCCCCTTTGTATCAGTGTCGGCATCATGCATCTCCCAGCCCTGCCCCATGCGCACGAGCGCCTGCAAATCGCCACGCCCCACGGCTCGGCCGATAGCCTGTTCCTGGCGCATTACGCCGGAAAAATCAAACCCCTGGTTATTCTGGCAGCCAATGCCCAAGCAGCAGCGCGACTGAAAGAAGAGATCCGCTGGCTGGCGCCGACCAAATCGGTGGTCATGCTGCCCGACTGGGAAACACTGCCGTACGACCATTTCTCGCCGCACCATGAACTGATTTCCGAGCGGCTGGCGAGCCTGTGGCAGATACGGAACAACGAAGCCGATGTGCTGATCGTGCCGGTGCAAACCGCCATGAGCGTGTTGCCCCCGCTCGAATACCTGACCGCCTATTCGTTCTTCCTGAAAAAAGGCCAGAGATTCGACGCCGACAAGCTGCGCGCTGATCTGGCCTTTGCCGGCTACAGCAACGTGACGCAGGTTTACGGACCGGGTGAGTTCTCGATCCGCGGCGGCCTGGTCGACCTGTTCCCGATGGGCTCGCCGCTGCCTTACCGCATCGACCTGTTCGATGACGAGATCGAAACCATCCGCACCTTCGACGTGGACAGCCAGCGCAGCCTTTACCCGGTGCCGGAGATCCGCCTGCTGCCAGCACGCGAATTTCCGCTCGACGACGGCGGACGCAGCAAATTCCGCCAGCGCTTTCGCGAAGAATTCGAGGGCGATCCATCCAAATCGCGCCTGTACAAGGACATCACCGCCGGCAGCACCCCGGCCGGGATCGAGTATTACCTGCCGCTGTTCTTCGACCACACCGCAACGCTGTTTGACTACCTGCCCGCCGATGCGGTGATTGTGCTGCAAGGCAACCTGCACCAGGCCGCCGAGCAGTACTGGCTCGATATCGCCGAACGCCATCGCCTGAATATCGGCGACAAGGACCGGCCGATCCTGCCGCCCGCGCAGCTTTTCCTCGCGCCCGACCGCCTGTTCGGCGCCATCAAGAACTACCGCCGCATCGAGTTAACAGCAGGCGAAACCAGCCTGACCGATCCCCTGCCCGACCTGGCCGTAGACCGTCGTGCCGAGAATCCGCTCAGCAAGCTGCAGCACTTCATCAGCCTGCACCCGGGCCGGGTGCTGATCTGCGCCGAAAGCCTGGGCCGGCGCGAGACCATGGCGCAGTATTTCACTGAATACGGGCTGAAACCCAAGCTGGCCGAATCCTGGGCGGAATTTAACGAAAAAACTGATCCGCTACTGCTGGTCGCCGCCCCGTTCTTCAATGGTTTCCTGCTGCGCGAAGACCAGCTTGCAATCATCACCGAAGCCAATCTCTACCCGACCGTTGCCCAGAGTCGCGGCAAGCGTCAACAAAAACGCAGCAACACCGATGCGATGCTGCGCGACCTGTCCGAGCTGAAAGTTGGCGATCCGGTCGTGCATGAAGCACACGGCATCGGCCGCTACCAAGGCCTGATCTCGATGGACCTGGGAGAAGGCGCGAACGAGCTGCTGCTGATCGAATACTCGGGCGGCGACAAGCTCTACGTGCCGGTATCGCAACTGCATGTGATCAGCCGCTATTCCGGCGGCGCTTCCGATGCCGCGCCGCTGCACAAGCTCGGCGCCGGCACTTGGGAAAAGGCCAAGCGCCGCGCCGCCGAGCAGGTGCGCGATACCGCGGCGGAATTGCTCAATCTGTACGCGCATCGCGCCGCGCGCGAGGGCTATGCATTCGAGTGGTCGCACCACGATTACGAGGCATTCGCCGAAGGCTTCGGCTTCGAGGAAACCGCCGACCAGGCCGCCGCGATCGAAGCCGTGCTGGTCGACATGCGCGTGGGCAAGCCGATGGATCGGCTGGTCTGCGGCGACGTCGGCTTTGGCAAGACCGAGGTCGCGCTGCGCGCCGCGTTTGCGGCAGTCGCAGGCGGCAAGCAGGTCGCCGTGCTGGTACCGACCACGCTGCTCGCAGAGCAGCATTACCAGAATTTCTCCGACCGCTTCGCCGATTGGCCGGTGAAGATTGTCGAACTGTCGCGTTTCCGCTCGCAGAAGGAAGTCACCGCCGCGATCAAGGGGCTGGCCGATGGAACAGTCGATATCGTGATCGGCACGCACAAGCTGGTGCAGCCGGACGTGGTCTTCAAGCAACTGGGGCTCGTGATCATCGACGAGGAACACCGCTTTGGCGTGCGCCACAAGGAGCAGCTGAAAGCGCTGCGCGCCGATGTGGACGTACTGACACTGACCGCGACGCCGATCCCGCGCACGCTGGCAATGAGCCTCGAAGGCCTGCGCGATTTCTCGGTGATCGCCACCGCGCCGTCCAAGCGCCTGGCGGTGAAAACCTTTGTCGCCAAATACAGCGACGGCGTGATCCGCGAAGCCGTGCTGCGCGAACTCAAGCGCGGCGGGCAGGTGTTCTTCCTGCACAACGAAGTCGACACCATCGACAACATGCGCGAGAAACTCGCCGCGCTATTGCCGGAAGCGCGCATCGGTCTTGCCCACGGCCAGATGCGCGAGCGCGATCTGGAACATGTGATGCGCGACTTCTACCAGCAGCGCTTCAATATCCTGCTCTGCACCACGATCATCGAAACCGGCATCGACATCCCCAATGCCAACACCATCCTGATGAACCGCGCCGACAAGTTCGGCCTGGCGCAGTTGCACCAGATGCGTGGCCGCGTCGGACGTTCGCACCACCAGGCCTACTGCTATCTGCTGGTCAACGAGCCCGAAGCACTGACGCCCGCCGCGAAAAAGCGCCTCGAAGCGATCCAGGCGATGGAAGAGCTCGGCGCGGGTTTCTACCTCTCGATGCACGATCTGGAAATTCGTGGCGCGGGCGAGGTGCTGGGTGAATCGCAATCGGGAGAAATGCAGGAAATCGGCTTCTCACTGTATTCGCAGATGCTGAACGCCGCGGTCAAGGCGCTGCGCAGCGGGCAGGAGCCCGATCTTTCGCAGCCTCTGGGCGTGACCACCGAAATCAACCTGCACGCCCCGGCCTTGTTGCCGACCGACTATTGCCCCGATGTGCACGAGCGCCTGAGCCTCTACAAGCGCCTCGCCAATTGCGAGAACGCCGACGATCTGGACGACCTGATGCAGGAATTGGTCGACCGCTTCGGTTTGCTGCCTGATGCTGCGCGCGTATTGCTTGATTGCCACCGCCTGCGCATGCTGGCCAAACCGCTGGGCATCCAGAAAATCGATGCTGCCGACAGCGCCATCGTGATCACGTTCGCCAAGACCACGCCGGTCGAACCGTTCACGATCCTCAAACTGATCCAGAGCAAGAAAAATTACAAACTGGCCGGCCCGGAAAAATTGCGCGTCGAGGGCAACTGGCCCGAAGCAATCCTGCGCGTGGTGCGCGTGAAAGAAATCATGAACGAATTGAAAAAATGAAAGCCGGCAAGGATCGCGTCCCGCTGCAGCCTTACCGGATTGAAGTCACCTTTCCCGATCTTGCCCGCTGGCAAAGCGGCAACAGCGGCATCGATCATGTCTTCACGCTCGATTCCGGCCTGCCCGGCCCGCACGTGATGGTCAACGCACTCACCCACGGCAACGAAGTATGCGGCGCAATTGTGGTCGATGAACTGCTGCAGCGCGGCATCCGTCCGCAGCGCGGTAAATTGACGCTGGCCTTTGCCAATGTCGCCGCTTACCGCCGTTTCGATCCGGCCGATCCCGACCGCGCACGATTCATCGACGAGGATTTCAACCGGATCTGGTCAGCGTCCGTGCTGGATGGTCCGCGCACGAGTACCGAACTGCGCCGTGCCCGCGCGCTGCGTCCCGTCATCAATACGGTCGACTACCTGCTCGACCTGCATTCGATGCACGAATCCTGCGCGCCGCTGCTGCTTTCCGGCCCCTGCGACAAAGGCATCGACTTTGCCCGGCAACTCGGCTTTCCCGCGCATATCGTCGTCGATGCCGGCCACGCCCAAGGCTGCCGCCTGCGCGACTATGCCGGTTTTGGAGATGCAGCCAGTCCGAAAAATGCGCTGCTGGTGGAATGCGGCCAGCACTGGGAAAAAGCTGCGGTCGTGGTGGCGCGGCAAGTCACCGCGCGTTTCCTGCAATTGCTGCAGGTTATCCGCGAGGAAGCGTTGGTCGATTGGCTTGTGTTGCCCACAGAACCGCAGCAGGTGATCCGCGTAACGGATGCCGTGGTAGCCAACAGCCGGAATTTCCGCTTTACTGAGGATTACCGCGGACTGGAAATCATTGCGCAAGCAGGAACCCGGATCGCCACGGACGGCACGAACGAAATTCGTACCCCCTATAATGATTGCGTGCTGATCATGCCCTCGCTGCGCCAGCTTGCTCCGGGCG
>Ga0316604_10003813_pt1 | contig 10365 bp, 5 predicted proteins | sample OWC_soil_day20_C_FD_207650 | JGI IMG/M metagenome (GOLD analysis project Ga0316604, IMG submission 207650) | Wetland soil microbial communities from Old Woman Creek delta, Ohio, United States - OWC_soil_day20_CT | ecosystem: Environmental > Terrestrial > Soil > Wetlands | place: USA: Ohio...
GATTGGCGCCGATCGACAGCCGGCAGGCGACCATGCCGCAACCGATATCGACGCCGACCGCGGCCGGCACGATGGCACGGTCGGTGGCGATCACCGAACCGATGGTCGCCCCGATGCCGAGATGAACATCCGGCATCGCCGCGACATGGTGATGGATGAACGGCAGGCTGGCGATATTGGCCAGTTGTTGCCTCGACTTGTCGTCGACGTCATCGGTCCAGATCTTGACGGGTACCGGGCAGTTGGCGAGGGCTTGGCGGATCGGCATGGTCCCGAAACAGTAGCACGGCCTGGCGCAGCCCTCAAAAGCCGAGGCCTGCGGTCGACTGCCTGTTCGGGGCAATATTCGGAGCGCCCTGCCCGGCCCGGATCACTCCATGACGAAGTCGCCGACGAGGAAGCCACACCCGGTTTTTGCCCTAACCTCTTTCGTAGAAACGCCGGGGTGCAGCTCACTCAGGGTCAGGCCGCCCTCCGCATTGACGGTGAAAACGCAGAGATCGGTAATGATCATGTCCACCACTCCCTTGCCAGTCAGCGGCAAGCTGCAGCGAGGCAGGATCTTGGGCGTTCCATCCTTTGCCGTGTGCTCCATCAGGACGATCACCCGCCCGACTCCGGAAACCAGGTCCATCGCACCGCCAGGCCCCTTGACCATCTTTCCGGGCACCATCCAGTTGGCGAGATCGCCGTTCTCCGACACCTCCAGGCCGCCGAGGATGGACAGGTCGACATGGCCGCCGCGAATCATCGCGAAGGAGTCGGCGCTGGAAAAGAAACTGCTGCCGGGAATGCTGGTAATGGTCTGCTTGCCGGCGTTGATCAGGTCGGGATCGACCGCGTCCGCCGACGGAAAGGGGCCGATGCCGAGCAGGCCGTTTTCCGATTGCAGCGTGACCTGCATGCCGTCGGGAATGTAATTGGCGACCAGGGTCGGGATGCCGATGCCCAGATTGACGTAGTAGCCGTTCCTCAACTCCTGGGCCGCCCGCCGGGCCATCCGTTCGCGCAGCGGGTCGGCCTTGCCCGGCGTCGCCGTGCCGGCCGTGGTTCGGAACTCGATGCGCTTCTGGTAACCGGCGCCCTGGACGATGCGGTCCACGTAGATGCCCGGCGTGTGGATCTGGTCGGGGTCCAGCTCGCCCGGCTCTACCAGTTCCTCGACTTCAGCCACCGTGACCCGGCCGCAGGTGGCGATCATCGGGTTGAAATTACGCGCCGTCTTGCGGAAAACCAGGTTTCCGGCATGGTCGCCCTTCCAGGCCTTGACGATCGCGACGTCGGCGCAAATGGCCGGCTCCAGCACATAGTCCTGGCCATCGAACCGGCGCGTTTCCTTGCCTTCGGCCAGGCGTGTGCCGTAAGCCGTCCGGGTGTAGAAGCCGGGAATGCCGGCCCCGCCGGCTCGCAGGCGCTCGGCCAGCGTGCCCTGCGGCACCAGTTCCAGTTCCAGTTCGCCGGCCAGCACCTGGCGCTCAAACTCCTTGTTTTCACCGACATAGGAGGCGACGACTTTCTTCACCTGCCGCGTCTTGAGCAGGGGCCCCATGCCGAAATCGTCGACGCCGGCGTTGTTGCCGACAATGGTCAGGTCGCTGGTGCCGGCCTGCAGCAGGCCGGCGATCAGGTTTTCCGGAATGCCGCACAGGCCGAAGCCGCCGGCGGCGACGGTCATCCCGTCGAAAAGCAGGCCGTCGAGTGCGGCCTGACTCGTTCCATAGACTTTGTTCATGTTGTGCTGTTCCCTTTCTGGTCTTCATCGGCAAACGGGGAGCGAAAAACCGCCCCCCGCCTGGCTCAGACCTTAATCAACCCGTTCCGGTACCGGCAGATTCACCCATTCCTTGTAGAAAGCCTCGATGTCCGGCTCGAAGTCATGGATTACCGGATACCACGGGGTCGGCGCCTCGACGTCATGCAGCGTGCCGCAGGTCGGGCAGTAGTACTCGCGGTACACCTGCCACTGGGTATCCGGCGCCATCAGTTTAGGATAGACCTCGGTCATTGCCTCTTCGGTGTCGCGCACGTAGATCGACGCGTGCAGCTTCCAGTTCTCCTTGTAATCGCAGAACTCGTGGCCGCAGTCGCACTTGATGAGCCATTGCTTGGTCTTGGCCGACTGCACGATGTACATGTGCGGCGCCAGCGGCAGCACGATGCGGTCCTTGAAGCCGACCTTGGCCTGCAATGCCGCGACGTACTGCTCGAAGCGGCTGTTGTCCTTGGGCATCGACAGCATGCGGAAAGTGGTTTCCCAGTCCAGCGTGCCTTCGACCAGATGTGAAACCTGTTCATTGGTATATGACATTTTTGTCTCCTTGATTCAGATGGTGGCTTGCCCGACTTACTCTTCGACCTGAACGACGGTCGTCACGTCGGGCATCAGCGAGAGGTCCATGCGATGCTTGGAACCGTAGGTCGGCACGCCCAACTCTTCTTCCAGCAATTCCCACTCGGCCGGCAGATTCCAGAAGTCCTTGAACTCCTTGGTGAATTTCTCCGACAGTCCGAAGCTGGTGGCAAACATATGCTGGACCTGTACCGAGGCGTGCTTGTTGATGATCCGTTCACGCTCTTCCTTCATCCACTCGCGGGTCGGCAGGGCACGGGCCAGGCGCTCCTTGCGCATCGCCGAACGACGGGCCTGGGTCTTGGCTTCGTCGACCGTGTAGACGCCCTTGGCATCCTGGGTGAAGACCGCGCCATAGACCTTCTGCGCGTATTCCGGCAGCAGGAACTTCTGGTTCAGGTCGTTCTCGATGGCCTTGACCTCGCGATCGATCGGATCGCCGAAGCCCGGGCCGCCGCGCAGGTAGTTCAGGTAGAGGTCGTGGTTGTCGTAGCAATCCTCGGTGGTGACGCACTGCTTGTCGCGCTTGACCACCGCCGTCGCGTCAAGGTGGCGCTCGTAGTCGGGTGCCGAGGGATCGATGTCGCCGCCGAGCGGCAGCGAGTCGCCGATCGCGATGCGCTCCTTGAGGCCGGTCTTGTGGGCTTCGAAACGGTAGCCGGTGGCCGACGGGTAGCCGCCCATCATGCCCCAGTCGCTGTTCATGAAGCCGTTGCCCATGAAGAACATGGTCCAGTCCTGGGCATTCCAGACCATGCGCAGGGTTTCGAAACCGCAGCCGCCGCGATACTTGCCGTAGCCGCCGGAGTTGGCCTTGACGTTGCGACCCAGGTAAAGGAGCGGCTCGGCCATTTCCCAGATTTCGATGTCGCCCATGTCGCCTTCCGGATTCCAGATAGCGGCGGCGTGGTTCAGGCCGTCCTTGACGGCGCAGGCGCCGGTACCGCAAGAAGAGGCCTCGAAGCTGTTGACCGCATGGATCTCGCCATCCTGGTTGATGCCGCCGCCCTGCAGCCAGTTGGAGGTATTGGCGTTGCCGGCATTGACCTCTTCCAGATAGCCGCGGCTGAAGTAGGACTGGCCGAGACCGCGCCACAACGCTGCCCAGCCGGAGACCAGGAAGTGCCAGGCATAGGCGTGGCCGGTGCGGCGGTCATCCGGGTTGCACCAGGTGCCCTTGGGCAGGTGGAACTCGGTAGCGTAGTAGGCGCCGTCGTTGATGCGCTGGGTGGGGACCAGAGTCTGGCACATCATCACCCAGATGCCTGAGGTGAAAGCCACCTGGTGTGCATTGAAGGTATGCCAGCCCCAGCGGCTGGCGCCTTCGAAATCGAGCCGCCACTTGCCGTCCGGCTTGATGGTCATCTCGCAGGGGGAGTGCATTATCGAATCGAGCTTGGCGAAGGCATTGGAGACCTGCACGTCGTCGTGCTTGAAAGGCACATCGACGAAGGACACCTTACGGTACTTGCCCGGCAGGGTCATCGCCTTGACCCGACTCATCAGGCCGCGGCGGCCTTCCTCGATCACTTCGTGCGAGAACTTCATGTACGCATCGAGGCCGTCGGCCCGGATCACGTCCTCGACCAGCTCGCGGATCATGTGGCAGCCGGCAATGCGGGTCTTCTCGTCGAGAATCCAGTATTTCGGCGTGCGTACCGAACGTTGGCTTTCATGCAGCCAGTCGCGCAGCGGCTCGTCGTTGATACCGGTCTTGCGGCAGGTAATCATGTAGCCGTCGCCGAAACGCTGGGTCTGGCCGGTGGACATCGAACCCGGCGTCACGGCGCCGGTGTCGATGACGTGGGTGACGCCGCCCACCCAGCCGATCAGCTTGCCATCCCAGAAGATCGGGACGATGGTGGCGATGTCGCAGGGGTGCACGTTGCCGATCGAACAGTCATTGGTCGTAAACATGTCGCCGGGATTGATCGTCGGGTTGGCTTCCCAGTTGTTCTCGATCATGTACTTGATCGCTGCGCCCATGGTGCCGACGTGGATGATGATGCCAGTCGAGGTCAGGACGCAGTCGCCGGCGGCGTTGTAGAGCGTGAAGCAGAGCTCGCCTTCCTGCTCGACGATGGGGCTGGCGGCGATCTTTTTCGCCGTTTCGCGGGCATGGACCAGGCCGCCACGCAGCTTGGAGAACAGCTTTTCGTAGCCGATTGGGTCGCTGTCGCGGAGTTCCAGCTGTTCCAGGCCGTTGTAGTAGCCGGTCGCCTTGGTGCGCTCGATGATCGCATCGCGGTGCTGCTTGAGCGTCATGCCGCTGGCCAGCAAGTTGCCGATGCCGATTTCTTTGGTGCTCATCATATTCATGATTTATCTCCTCACTTGACTTCTTTGAGATGGAACAGGCGATGTTTGTCGATCGTGGTTTCGAAGCCGTCGGGCACGACGAAGGTCGTCGCGTCCGATTCGATGATGGCGGGCCCGACGATGTGGTTGCCGGCCTTCAGCGACTCCATCTTCCACAGCGCCGCTTCGACCCAGCGCTTGTGGCGGTAGAACGGGCGGGTGCCGAGATAGGCGTCCTTGGGTGGTGTCGGGCCGCAGTCCGCGTCTTCCGGCAGCACCGGCTTCTGGGTCACGACCATGCCGCGCAGGATGGCGCCGGTGATCGAGAAGCCGAGCTCCGGCGAGCGGGCGGAGCTGGCATAGACCCGGCCGTAGGTGGTTTCGAAGCTATCGACGATCTGGTCCCAGTCTGCTGCGGTGGACGCACTGGAAACGGGAGAAACGATTTCCAGATCGTTCAGTTGCCCCATGTACTGCATCTTATAGCCGGGGATCAGCAGCACGTCTTCCGGCTTGAAGCCGTTGATGATGAACTCGTCGATAACCTTGACCGCCAGTTCGCCCCAGGCTTCCTGCAGCGTGGCGCAGGCCGCCGCCTTCTTGTCGTCGCTGGCGAACTGGGCAACCCCGAGGTCGACCGACTTGTCGTAGCGATACTCGAAGTCGGCACAGGCGCAGCCGAAGGCCGAGAAACCGGCAGCCCAGGCGGGTACCACGACATCCTTGAAGCCGACGCCTTCGGTGTAGCCGTAGGTGTGCACCGGGCCGGCGCCACCGTAGGAGAAGCAGGTAAATTCGGCCGGGTTGTAGCCTTTGGCGCTGATGTTGGCGCGCAGGTATTCGGACAGCGTCAGGTCGAGTAGCTCAATGACGCCTGCCGCCGCATCTTCGACCGAGAGGCCGAGCGGGTCGGCGATCTGCGCCTTGATGTGGTCACGGGCGCGCTGGACGTCGAGCTTGATGGCGCCACCGAGGAAGTTCTGCGGATTGAGGTAGCCGAGCACGACGTGGCAGTCGGAGACCGAGACTGTATCCAAGCCGCTTTCCGGCCAGCAGGTGCCGACGCGGTAGCCGGCGCTGTCCGGGCCGAGCTTGATCGACTTGCTGTACGGGTCAAGACGGACGAAGCTGCCGGCGCCGGCACCAACCGAGTCCATCGCCACCAGCGGCAGCGAGAGCACTAGGCGGGCCATGTCGGGGTCGGACTTGATGGCGAAATTGCCCTTGGTGATCAGCGCCACGTCGAAGCTGGTGCCGCCGATGTCGGAGCAGGCGATGTTCTCGTCGCCGAGGTATTCACCGAGCAACTTGGAACCGATCACCCCGCCGATCGGGCCGGAGACGATGGTGCGGGCCAGTTCCTTGGCCTTCCAGCTGATCGTGCCGCCGTGCGTCGCCATCACCCGCAGATCGAACTTGGCGCCGTGTTTCTTGAAGCGGTCGCTGACCTTCTTCAGCGTCTGGCGCGACGGTTCGGCGCCGTAGGCTTCGAGGATGGTGGTGTTCATCCGGTGGCTTTCCTTGCGCGACGGGTAGTAATCGACCGATGCGAAGACCGGGATGTCCGCCTTGAGTTTCTTCAGTTCGTCACGCACCAGATCGCGCGCCCGCTGTTCGCTGGCCTCGTTCTTGTGGGACTGCAGCAGGCAGATCACGATGGCCTGGGAACCGGCCTCGACCAGATCGCGGGTGGCCTGGCGCACTTCGTCTTCGCGCAACGGAATGACGATCTTGCCCTGGACATCGGTGCGCTCGGTGACACCGCGGGTGCGGGAAACCGGCACCAGCGGCTCGTCGTAACGGTGGGTGTTGAGGTGGATGCGATCTTCGAGGGCGTAGCCCAGGTAGCTCTGCAAGGCGCGCCCCATCGAGTGGATTTGCTCGAAGCCCTTGTTGCAGATCAGGCCGACATCAAGGCCCTTGCGCATCAGGATGCGGTTGAGCATCGCGGTGCCGGAATAGACGCAGGTCACCAGTTCCGGATAAACGTCATCGACGTTCCGCCCCCAGTGTTCGAGAGCGTCGACCGACGAGTTATAGATGGCGAGGGATTCGTCCCCCGGGTTGCTTTGCGCCTTGCCGACGACAAAACGTCCATCGGCCCGCACAAAAAAGGTATCGGTCATCGTGCCGCCGGCATCGATTCCCATCACCTGTACGTTTGACTGCTGGATTTGCATGTTTGTCTCCTGTCATTGGTATGTTGTGGTGAGTGATCCCACGCTGACCTAATGGCAAGGGGCGGGCCAGGTCGCGAAAAAGTCGCCACCCGGTTGAATTCCATCGATTAATCATGAGCTTGGCGAAAACACGAAGAAAACGACAACTGTCCGGCCAATGGCAGAAAAACGTCCTGAATCACGACGCCAATCTCCGAGTGTCCGAATTCCGGACACTTCTTCAATGCTTTGCTGCGCCGCACAAGCCATTGATACACAATGACTTTTATTGACTTCCTTATCATCGCCGGCTACGTTTACGATTAAGTAAATCAATTGTTCTGCCGCGTTAATTCCGGAGCCCGCCACGAGACCAAAGTGAGTCCCCACAGCAATCTTCTTATTCCACGAATCGGTGATGAGTCGGTAGTAGCCAGCTCCTGGGAACGCTTCCTCCAGGACAGGCCACTGCCCGCTGTCGGCGTGCGTAATGTTGTACTCGACTCATGGCGGCGCAGCCGCTCGGAGGCGGTCGATCCGACCATCGGCAGTGCGCCGGCCGCCGATGGCGACAGGATTTACCAGTTGCGGGCGCGTTCCCGGGATTTATACGAAGCTGCCAAGCCGGTGCTCGAAACCCTGCGTGAAATTCTCCGCGAATCCGGCACCCTGATCATGCTCAGTGATCCGAGCGGCACCATTCTCGATCTCAATGGCGAATCCCGGGCCCGCGATGCCGGCGAACAGATCAATCTGGCACCGGGCGGCTGCTGGAGCGAGGAACTGATCGGCACCAACGCCATCGGCACGACCATTGCAACGCACCAGCCGGTGCAGATCTACGCCAGCGAACACTACTGCATCGACGTCAAGCACTGGACCTGCGCCGCCGCGCCCATCCTCGATCCGCTGGGGAAGACCTTGCTCGGAGTTGTCGACGTCTCCGGCGTCAAGGAAACCTTCCACGGCCATACGCTCGGCCTGGTCATTTCAGCCGCCAAGCAGATAGAGGGCGTGCTGGCCCGGCGCGATGCCGAATTGCATGGCCGCCTGCTCGAGCACGCCATGGATGGCTTCAGCCGGTATGGCAATGATTGCGTCGTGCTGTTCGACCAGCGCGGCCGCATCGTCAAAACCAGTGGCAGCATGCAACAGGCCCGTGAAATGTACGGCGTACGCCTGCCGTTCGAAGTGGGCAGCCAGCTAACGGCCCTCGACTTCGCCGTGCATCCCGACGAGCGCATCCGACAGACTCCTCTGTGGCTCCGCCCAGAATGGCTGCACCCGGTCCGCTCCCGCGATGGCGACCTCGGCACCCTGCTGGTTATCCCCATTGGCAATCCGCATCGACAGGCAGTCAATACCTCGCCCTTGGCGATTACGGCAACAAACGATGTCTTCACGGAGATCATTGGCACCAGCCAAGCCATTTCGACGGCGAAGGCGCGGGCCAAAAGGATTGCGCCGCTTGATCTGCCCGTACTGCTGCTCGGCGAAACCGGCGCCGGCAAGGAAGTATTCGCACGTGCCATCCACAAGGCGAGCAGCAAGCCTGAAGGGCCTTTCATTGCCGTCAACTGCGGTGCCCTGACTCGCGAACTGCTGGCCAGCGAACTGTTCGGCTACAGCGAAGGCGCTTTCACCGGCGCCCGACGCGGCGGCCTGCCCGGCAAGTTTGAGCAGGCGGATGGTGGCACCCTGTTCCTCGACGAAATCGGCGAAATGCCGCTCGACATGCAACCGCATCTGCTCCGTGTGCTGCAGGATGGCGTCGTCGTCAGGCTCGGCGATACCCGCGAGCGGAAAGTGGCAGTGCGCATCGTTGCTGCAACCAACCGGGACTTGCAAGCAGATGCCCGCGCCGGCCGCTTCCGTGAAGACCTTTTCCACCGGCTCTGCGTCGTCAGTCTGCACCTGCCGCCCTTGCGCGAACGCCCGGAGGATACCGAAGCGATCATCGGCCATCTCAACCGGCGCCTTGCCCAAAAATATGGATGCCCGCCGAAGAACCTCGATCCGGAGGTCTTGGCCCATTTACTGCGCTATCGCTGGCCGGGCAACACACGTGAATTGCAAAATGTTTTCGAGGCGATGTTTGCGCTGAGTGATGGCAATCGCATCGACGGCACGCTGCTCCCGCCACACATTGCTGCCGCCAGCGTCGATTCGGTGCTGGCCAGAGGTGAAGTAATGCCTGCCGTAGCGGCCGGACGTTTAGCTGAGATGGAACGATCGGTGATCAATGCGGCTGTTGCCAATGCCCGAGGCAACCTGTCGATGGCGGCACGAAACCTGGGCATCTCGCGCAGCACGCTCTACGTCAAATTAGCCGCCATGCGTGAGTCAGCAAAGGCGGGGGCTTTACCCTTGTCATTGAGCCCCGCCCCATAAACGGTGCCAGGAGGCGTTTGGCAAAGTCCGTTGTCGATGCGGAGGCGCTGAATGCGGCTTTAGGCCGAAAATGCTGAGTCCCGACATCACCACGACTGCTTGCTGGTGGGTTTGTCGAGCACGGCCCGGTGCCCCTCAAAAGCCGAGGCCTGCGGTCGACTGCCTGTTCAGGGCAATTTTCGAAGCGCCCTGCCCGGCGCCCCGCCGCCAACAATCAACTAATCGCCCGAGCCGCCGCGCCGCAGGCATGGCAGAAGCGGGCGAAGGCACTCTTCCGCTGCTGGCATTGGCCGCAATGGTCGAACAGGCAGATGCCGCAATGCGGGCAATAATCGATCGCCGTATTGGCCAGGTCGACCGGTCGTTCGCAACCGGGGCAGACCTTCTTGGCCAGCCGTGCTAGCGCCGTGTCGTAGCTCAGCTCCTTGCGCCGCTCGACATCGGGCAGGCTCTCGGCCTGCTTCTGCTTCTCCAGGTAGCGGTTCAGCGAAACAATGGCCTGCCGCCCGACCAGCACGGTAATCACGATGCCTACGACGTAGCGGACATAGCCGCCGTAGCTCGGCAGGTAAGGCACCAGTTCGACGAAGAAGGCGAACAGCGCGAAGTAGATGAAGCCCCAGACGAACGGCCAGTAGGTGCTCTTGCGCTTCTTGGCGAACAGCCAGCCGGCAATGCCGAGCAACGGCAGGGTCAGCGTCAGGCGGTAGAGAAAGACCCGCAGTTCCTGGCTGCGCTGCCCGGTCGCCAGCTGCTCGGCGGCGGCTTGCTCCAGCTCGTGCAACTGGCGCTGCGCCCTCGCCTCGGCCTGCTGGGCATCGAGCAGGATCTGCTGTTGTGCCTCGACCTCGCTCAACGCCTTGCGCTCGGCCGCCTTCAGGGCATCGAGTTGCTGCGTGCGGGCGATCAGTTCCGGGTCCTGCTCGGCGCGCTGGGTGACGTGCCGGGTGGCCAGCCAGTTGTTGAAGGTGTCACGGGCACTCGCCGAATTGGCACGCGCCGCATTGTGGCCGAGGCGCGCCTGCTCCAGCTTGTCCTGCGCTTCCTGGCGGGTTTTCTGGGTCTGCTTGATGGCGCCGCGCGCCTGCTCGGCCTGCGGCTGGTCGATGAAATCTTCCAGCGTGTAGTGATGCTCGACTTTGGGCAGGTTCTCGACGATCGTCCCAC
>Ga0316604_10003816_pt1 | contig 10354 bp, 23 predicted proteins | sample OWC_soil_day20_C_FD_207650 | JGI IMG/M metagenome (GOLD analysis project Ga0316604, IMG submission 207650) | Wetland soil microbial communities from Old Woman Creek delta, Ohio, United States - OWC_soil_day20_CT | ecosystem: Environmental > Terrestrial > Soil > Wetlands | place: USA: Ohio...
AAAACTTCTTATATGTATTCCTAAAGCACTTTCAACACACAAAACACGACGATGGGAGTGTTACCCCGTTTGAAGAAACGAACTTTGCATCCCAACAGTGGCGTGCTTGTGTTGCTCATATACGACAAGCAATAGAGGTGAAAAAATCTAATTCACATCACAGGTGGTTGCTTGGTGTTTCTGTTGGCACTCTACTTGTGCTAATCGCGACTCTTGGGTATCAAGTTTGGAATACAGAATCCAAACGTGCCCTCCAAGCGCAAGAATACAAAACAACAGCACCCAACAAACCTTTGCCCACATCTCCATAATTCCTCCTAACCAATCATTCAAGGCGGACTCGCTAAAGCGAGCCGCTTAATTCAAACGTTAGCCTTTCCGCACCACAAACTCACTCACAGGGAGCATTCGATGTTCAAGAGCACCAAACTGGCAGATTTCCTCTACCGTGTTTCCGTTGACAACAAGAGCGTATTTGTTGGATTCGCTGTCAAAACCGAAGCAAATAGCTCTTCCGATCTTTCCGTGTTTGATAGCGTCTTTGAAGCCCTTGATGGAGATATTGATGTTCCGAATGACAGCACTATCTGTCTTGTCCCCGTTGATAAAAGCACAGAAGCTAGAGTTGAAATTACAAAGCACATCAACATTGCCGATAACGGAACAATCATTGGGTTCCTCTGCAAATCCGTCACAGTCCTTAATTACGCCATAAAGGTTATGGAGAAGAATGCTCCTACACTTCCAATCTAAAACACTCATTTTTAATTCCTCCGTAATAGCCCGTAAGGGCTAACCAATCATTCCACCGGACTCGCTAACGCAAGCCGGTGAATTCAGATGTTGGGCGTCATGATTGACCCTGTCTCACTTGCCGCCTTGGATGCCACTGCGAACGACTACGAATCGGCGGCCTCGGTCTGTGGCGAGCTTTCCGCCTTCCTTCGTAAGCCCATCTCAGAGGCGGAGCTGTTCTCTGTCTTTCGCTCACTTGAGGCACAACAGCTCGTTAAGGCCTACCGTGCCGCGCCCGATGGCAAGTCAATGTCGCCCACCGCCCCATCGGCCAGTGACTCTTCGCTAACCGTCTGGTTCAGAGCGTCTTCTGAAGGTCGTAGCTTGCTCGAACGTGAGTGGGAATCAACATTTGGAAGTGACGGGAAACAACAATGACGCCCACCCCTCCGCTCCCGGCTTTAGACGCTGATGGAAGTACGGTGCAGGTCGGAGACCGAGTTGTGATCATCTGCATTCCGCACTGGCTAATTCATGATCTGCCAGCCGAGGACCAAGCGTCGCTCAAGACATTTGAGGGAAAAACATTGTCCATCCACGAAATCGACGAATTCGGCTATGTCTGGTTCTCCACGCAACTACGTGAATTTTGTCTTCGGCCCGAAGAGGTTCGCCTTGTCTAGCCGTCATCAGGCTCCAAGGCGGCAGGCTAGCCCCATGACGCCCAACCCTTCGTTGCAGGGGACCTCGCGCGAAAAGCCGCGCGAGGCCTCTGAACTCGAACGTTATGCATTTACAGTTTCCACTGGGATAGCCAATGGATAATCCGCTCTCCAAGCTTGCTCTTGATTACTGGTACCAAGTGCTCATGGTCGTGGGCGTTGTCGTGTTCTTGGCGTCTGGGGCTGGATTGCTTAAAGAGTTTCCAGTCCTTCCAACTGCAACCATTTCTCTCGGTTCGTTCTTTATCGGCCTCGGAGAGTGGATCAACCATCCGTTGCAAACAGTTCTTGTCGGAGTAAATCCCGAGCGTCCCAGCGGGATGCTCACTGGACACCCACGCAGCCCAAGGCCTATCGGTATGGTTTTCGACATTTTTGGTTTCGCTCTTATCGTTTTTGGCGGGTACAAACTCTTTGCTTAAGTCACATCCACAATTTGTGGCAGTGTTGGTACATTGGGGTGAATTTCCAGCCTCTTGGCGTCTTTATGCATAACATGGCGCTCAACCTCGCTCCTTTCAGTCGCTGGACGCTGCGCGATAAAGCCGCGCAGCGCCGGTTAGCTCTACGTTAGGCATCCTATGCATCCAAAACGCCCACGCTTTCGTGTGCTCAAACTCATAGCAGCGTTTACGCTCTACCCATTCCAGCCACACCCACTCGTTCCGCAAATCTGGCTGAACCGGATACCAGGCAAACCATCGCTTCCATGGCTGCGGTTCGCTCGGTGCTCTGTTGCTCCATCGCATGTCTAACTCCACATTCAACCAGACCGCCGAAAAGCGGCTTCTGGCTTCGGTTAATCTTCAGCGCGGCGGCTGGTTAATTCGGCGTTAGAGACCATGAACCTCGCTACTCTTCTCGATTTACTGTCTTTGCTACTTGGCTTATTCAGTGGCGCATTCTTTTGCATTGGTGTTCTCCATCTAAAACAAGATTCAGTCGAGGCAATCGCGTTCTCTATGTGGCAGAAGGGAATCACAATTGCATCTGAGCTTGTGGCGCAAAAATACGACTTTGTCGCCGGTGCAATATTGTTGTTCGCAGCCTTTGCATTTCAGTTCCCGGCAAAAGTTTGGTCTGCATATTTTTCATCAATCGAGGTTGCTTCTATCTCGTGTGGCGTAGCGCTTGCGCTATCCGTCGCTTTGCTTTTTGCAGTAGTGCTGCGATTTCTGACGCAAATACACTGTAAAAAAGCGATCCAAGAAATCCGAGATAGGAAAGCGCAGCAAGAACCAGAGGCACAAGGCAAGGGTCGTTCTTAATGGTCTCTAACATGGCGCTCAACCTCGCTCCCTTCGGTCGCTGGACGCTGCGCGATAAAGCCGCGCAGCGCCGGTTAGCTCTACGTTAGCCAGCATCATGTCATCGCTTGACTATGAAAAGAGCTTCGTCGAGGCATTCGTTAAGCCGGAGTTCAAGGATCGCTGGTTTTACATGCTCGCAACAAAAAAGCGTCGTGCCAAACAACTTTGTCGCCTCTACCACCACTTTGACTTTACAGCCGACATCATTGAACGGTTCAAAGGTAGCGCGGAGAGCTTAGCCACCACTCTTCGCCTCAAAGGCGCACTGAGCGAGGTCTATCACATTTCCGTCATCCCAAGCATTGATGGCAGATTGTTACCGTTTAGCGTTGAAGAATGCGGTTATGACGCAACGGTTTACATTCTCATACCAAGAAAGCTGGTAGTCTTTTGCGATGAATATGACCTATACATCCTCGAAAACTTGTCTGCCGGCTAACATGGCGCTCAACCTCGCTCCCTTCGGTCGCTGGACGCTGCGCGATGAAGCCGCGCAGCGCCGGTTAGCTCTACGTTAGGCCGCATTTCGAGATGCTCGAATTTGATCTGCTTTGGTTCATGATCTTGGTTGCATTCGGCACCATGTTTGCATATCGACTAATTTGCATGTTCAAGCAGGCGAAGCAGACAAGAGAGCCAAGAGAATGCATTGTCGTCATCGTAGTAACTTGTGTGTATGCCATTCTTCTGTATGGTCTTGTTGTCTATCCTGATGCGCCAATTCGTGAGTGCGCCAGCTATGGATATTGTGGAAAAATGGGACAGCCCCATACACCGCAAGACTTTTATAACTTCAAAGTTTGGCAGACAACGTTTGAGTGTATCTTTGCTGCTATATTTGTTTTCTGGTTGGTTGGCATGCTTTACGCATGCAAGGATCGAGTAGCCGAGTTCAGACGAAAAAGGCAACTTAACAAATCAATACCCCTTGAAATTGAAGAGCGAAATTGCGAAAAAAAGGCAAGCCAGCGATAGCATGCCTAACCTGGCGCTCAACCCCGTTCGCTTCGCTCTCTGGACGCTGCGCGATAAAGCCGCGCAGCGCCGGTTAGCTCTACGTTGGGCCCCGTAAAATGCTCGTCACACTGATATCAGTGCTACACGCAGGCGCCGCCCTTGGTGCGATCGCCTCTTGGGGCGCAGGAATGTACTTTTGGTACCTGCTCAATAGCCCGAAGCATCCCGGCGTTGTGTGGCAGCGAAAGTGGCGCCTACGTTCCTTCCTGCTGATGCTTGCGCTCGGATGTGCCGCTTGGGCACTTCGCATCCTGCGCGAAAACTTACTCGGGGCTTAGCGAATGCGCACTTTCGCGTTTCCGCGCACCTCGTTCTTTGGCACTCTCCTTCACTCTGGATTGGAATCTGCCGTCGTTCGGCACGCCTCGTCGCCCAACCCGGCAGTCGAGAGGGACAGCCCAAAAGCTGCGCTTTTGGGTACCCTCCGCGCTTCGCGCTCCGGCTGCCCCTCACTTCTACGTTATGGCTCATTCGAGAGGCTGCGGTGCTCGATAGGTTCCTGAAGCGCGGAAAACCGAGGGTATTTCTCGGTGCACTGGCTGTTGTGCCGCGAAAAGACATGAAGAGATACCTCGATCAGTGGGGACTGTTTCAGAACGGGAGTTTTGACAGCTCTCTCCGAGCAACTCTTGAGGAGATATTTGCATTGCCTCCCGCTAGCGAAATATCGGCCCCGACTTCCACCGACCTTGGACTAGATGTACTGATTCCGTCATTTCAGTCGGGCGACTATTGGGACGTCTCGCTGGGGGAGATCGGCCTTCCAGTGTTCTGGCGCCCGAAAGTTACTGTTGTCTGTCGCCTCTACCATCTCAAATCGGACAAAACAAAGCGGACTTTCTCCGTAACTCAAAAGATGCCTTGGGGCGAATTCATAAGTCGCCACTTTACTTGGCGAGCCTTTTTCCGGTTCCGACCGACATTTGATGCAGAAGATATGAAACGCCTTCTGTATGTCGCATGCCACTCGCTGCTGGACAAACTGAGGAAGGCGACGTGATCCATAACCCGGCGCTCAACCTCGCTCCTTTCAGTCGCTGGACGCTGCGCGATAAAGCCGCGCAGCGCCGGTTAGCTCTACGTTAGGCTGCAAGCATGATTCCTCGCGTGCTCAACGATCAAGAGATTACCGACCGGACACGGACCCACATCGTTCAGTTCTCCGAGCCAAGGTTTGCCGCGCAAGCCGAAGCTGGCGAAGCTTTTCTCGCAATGCGGAGCGAAGCGGCTCGCGCCGGGATCGATCTTGTCCCTTTCAGCACCTTCCGAGATTTTCGAACGCAACTTCGCATTTGGAACAGCAAATTCATAGGAAAGAAGCCCCTCTATGACATTGATGGGAAAGTTCGGGACTTCAGCGCCTTATCCCCGACTGAAGTTATTGTTTGCATCCTCAATTGGTCGGCGCTTCCTGGAGGCAGCCGCCACCAATGGGGTACAGAAATCGACGTGATAGATGGAGCAGTGATGCCTCCGGGCTACCAGCCGAAGCTTCTACCAGAAGAGGTGGCAGCAGGAGGGATGTTTTCGGACTTGCATCGATGGTTAGATGTCAACATCGCGAAGTTCGGCTTCTTCAGACCTTACAAGCACTACAAGGGCGGCATGTATCCGGAGCCTTGGCACCTCAGCTACGCACCTCTATCAATGCCAGCAGTAGGACAAGTCACGGTGGAGTTGCTGACACAGGTGACTGAAGAAGCCGCAATCCTCGGAAAGGAACTCGTGCTGCCCCGTATTCCCGGCATCTACAGAGATCACATCCTCAACTTTGTGTCGCCGGAAGAACAATGATCGAACAAAGCGCAATGCAGCCTAACCCGGCGCTCAACCTCGCTCCTTTCAGTCGCTGGACGCTGCGCGAAAAAGCCGCGCAGCGCCGGTTAGCTCTACGTTAGCCCTCACATCATGGCCGATACCCGCCCCTCCCCAGTCAGTTTCTTTTCCGCATGTCGTTTGTGTGTTTTGTTGCTATTCGCACCTGCGAAACTGATCGCAGAACAAGAACAGGACGCGAAAGACCGAAGCAATTACACAACCCCAGTTGAACGAGAACACAGCGCATACATCGTTCGCCGTGCATTTCTTTACTCGCTTATTCTTGTCACGCTTTCCGGTGCAATAGGCTATGGCGCTGGCGTTTTGGCTGGCGCATTGGTTTGCTGTGCAACAACCAAACTCATCGCTTGGCTGCAAATTGCTGGCGCATGCCTTCTTCTTTGGGGCACGCTGTTTATTCGCGGGTGGGAAATTCAGTCGTATTGCGGCGTCACTTTCGTTGAGCGCGTAAACCAGTGGCTCTATCGGTTTCTCTATTGCGCTGGCACAGCCGTGCTCGTTTGCTCATTGGCATGGCCTCAATGCAACCCGTGACGGCTAACCCGGCGCTCAACCTCGCTCCTTTCAGTCGCTGGACGCTGCGCGATAAAGCCGCGCAGCGCCGGTTAGCTCTACGTTAGGCAACATCGGCCGCTATCCTTGGCGTGCGCTCGTGGGAACCAGACCCCTTATTGCTCCGTCGCTCACGTCGTCCCTCCCGCTACGGCCGCTATTTCCTGCCTGCGCTCCGCTCATCGTCGGTGCTTGGCTACGGCGGGGCGCGGTGCGGCACTCCAGCGTCTTCTGTCCTGCAGGCGCCCGAGTGGCCGGCTCTATTCCTTCGCTTTCTTCCGCTGTTGTTCTCCGGCCACCGCTCGCGTCCCGCGGGGGCGTAATGGCCGCCGTCGTCCGTCGCTTTCGCCCCGGCAGGCGTTGTGTTTCCTCGTGGGCGCTCCAGCGCCTGCGCTTCGCATCAATGCCGCTTCTCTTAGGCTACTCGCCTGCGGTATTCTCGCGTCCCATGTTCATGCACACACCATCGCCTAACACTGCAGTCGAGCGGACGCCGAATAAGCGGGCGCTCTTCGATCATTCCGCCTCGCGCGGCGCCCCTCACTTTCTACGTTAGAGCACACCGTATTCATGAAGCCACGAGCCAATCAATTCGGCCTTCTTCAGGCACATCGGTCTGCAACGCCCGTCTTTATTGAGTCGCTGCGCTCCGGGAGTGAAGGTCGCCGTTCCATGCGGGTTTCGGGCCGGTTCGCGGTAGCGGCTCAGATTCGTCTCCTTTCCAGTGCCCAACCCTCGGTGGCCGCTCCGTTTCGTTTGGCGTTTGTGCGGGCAGCGACTCGTCCGGCCTCTGCGCATGCTCAACGGCCCTCGGCACCAACCGTTATGCGTTTCGCTCAAGCATTGTCCCGGCATCCACGTCATGTTACGGTCGCAGTCATTCGACATTCCGAGCATCAAAGACACACCGTGAAAACAGCGCCCTCTTCAAGCCCTTGCTCTAACCCGGCGCTCAACCTCGCTCCTTTCAGTCGCTGGACGCTGCGCGATAAAGCCGCGCAGCGCCGGTTAGCTCTACGTTATGTTTCATGAGCCACGACTCCTCTCCGTATAGCATGAAGAAGCATTTGCCATTCTTGGTATGTTTTCTGGGATTGTTTCCTTTAGGCTATTGGAAGCACTCGTTACGTGCTTGGCTTGGCGATTGGGTCTCATTTTTGGTGGTTATCGGCTACTTGTTCGTGCTTCGACTCACCGGGGTTTTTGCAGTCTGGCTGGTGGAGCATTGGCAACGAAAAGCGGTTATCGAACACGACCTCGCGGTCGAAAATCGAAACAGAAAAAAACTTGTGGGACGCGGTTCTCAAAACAACCGGCAATCACATAGAGAGTCCAACGTCACCCCTCAAAAATAGCTCCAGAGCATCAGCTTCTATGCAACTTCTCCCTATGAAACATAACCCGGCAGTCGAGCGGGACAGCCAAAAAGCTGCGCTTTTTGGTTCCCTCCGCGCTTCGTGCTCCGGCTGCCCCTCACTTCCACGTTAGGCTTAATTGTGGAAGCCAATTACCCGAAACCCAAGTTGATAATTCTCACGGCCACCCTTTTGACGGGGGCACTTTTTCTATTGCTGCTAGTTATCCTTCAGTTTGTTGTTTACTTTCTCGTAGGGCGTGAGTCGCCACTTCTTCTGGGAAACGATCACCTCTATCTACTACTAATGACATTTGCCTGTTTTGGGGGGCTGGGAGTCATAACGGCCTTTTTCCACAAGTGTCCTTCCTGTGGTCGTCGTTTCCTGATTGATACCGGCGCACCCAAGCATGAAAAATTCGAAGTCATTGGCCCTGACAAAAGGTGGCTAAATGGATGGACAATTCTCTTTCGCAGGAAGGTGGCGTGCATGTATTGTGACTCTAAGTTCCATTTCTGATGGACCACCAGCCTAACCCAGCGCTCAACCTCGCTCCCTCCGGTCGCTGGACGCTGCGCGATAAAGCCGCGCAGCGCCGGTTAGCTCTACGTTGGGCCTCTCCATGGACCTCGATCATACAAGGCGGTTGCTTACTGAAAAATTGGATGGTTTGGACGCCAGAGCTCTATTGGTTGAAGTTCTCCATTCATCAATTGAGCTTCTCTCCATCGAAGATAACGACTTCTCTTTGTCCTCTTGGGAAAACCAAACCGCGGCGGTAGCAGAAATCCGTTCTCTCCTTTCTGCTGTCGAGGCCGGAGAGCTCCCAGAACGCAAAAATATTGCGGTACTTTTCGCCCCAACAGGGCCAATTCAAGAGGTAAGTCTCAGCAGTGGCTGGGCAGATCCGTTTCTCAAGGTGGCCGAGCAATTTGACAATGCGGAGAAGGTGCTTTGGTCGTAAGTGGCCCAACCCATCATTCGAGCGGACCTGCGCGAAAAGCCTCAGTTCTTTTTAGGATTGTTTCTTTTGGGCTATAGAAGGTCTGATCCGTTCACCTTGACGCGCCGAAATCGGCGCTGCAGCCTGAAGAACCAATCCGTTTTTGCACATGGCCGCACGTTTCCCCGCGTTTTCTGGAGAACTTGATCCCCCTTTGGTAAGCAGAAAGCAGAGGACATTCCAAATCATATGGTTACGCCACGAATTGTTGATGGAGATCTTTTGGACCAAAAGGTTGAAGTCATCGTAAATGCATGGAACAGAAACATCATCCCTTGGTGGCTCTTGTTGCCTCAGGGAGTCTCTGGCACGATTAAGCGTCGGGCTGGTTTACAACCTTTTTTTGAGCTCGGGAGGATGGGCGCAATCCCTCTTGGCGGTGCCGTCAAGACATCGGCCGGCCGCTTGCCATTCAAGGCCATCATTCATGTGGCTGGCATCAGCATGTTCTGGCGATCGTCGAAAAAATCGATTCAAGACTCCGCCATCTCAGCCCTGTCGCTGGCAGACGCCCATCAGTTCAAATCGGTGGCGTTTCCCGTTATCGGAGCTGGGACGGGTGGTTATGGCGAAGACGGTGCGCTACAAATGATGGTTGAGGCTCTCGATCCGCTCGATTCGCCAGCCAGCGTCACGATTGTTCGCTTCCAAAAGACAGCAACACGCAAGGCAAACTACGCGGCGGACCATTGACCGCCCCCTTTATTTTCTTCTCGTTTTTTTCAACCACTGAGACTGATCCATGGGTGCAAAAACCTGGATGCTCGTACTCTCCGACGCCGATGCGCGCAAGGCACTCACGGCCAAGCCGTTGCTGGATCGGGAGGCCACTTTGGCGCTGGCCGGGACGCTTTTCCCCGATGAGAAGCTCGAGGTCATCGGTGACGGCGATCTTTCCTTTACCAGCCCTCCGGACGATGAGGTGCATATGGGCTGTTTTTCCGGGGTATCGGTCATCGCGGCCAAGGAGTTCGGCATCGACTACCCGTCAAGGCTTCCCCCGCGGTTCATCTCCGCAGGTGGCCACGGGACGGTCACTCTTCACGCGATGCACAGCGTGGTTGACTGGTTCGCGTACGCGACATGGGTGAACGGCAAACTGGTACGCTCCCTGAGTCTGTCGCCGGATAGCGGCGTTCTGGAAGATATCGGACAGCGCCTGCCTTTCGAAGAACCGTACTGGTCCGGAGCACACCCCGCGATTGATGGCGAGGAGGAAGAGGACGCTTACCCCTTCCCGTTTCATCCCCTGGAACTGGGAGAGGCCGCGTTGAAGGAGCTGTTCGGCTACCAGCTGGAGGGAGATCTCGATGCATCGCTGCTTGAACCCGGGTCGATTCCACTGGTTCGCTTCAAGCGTTCCCGCTCGCCCTGGTGGCGATTCTGGTGACGCCATCACCTCCCCATCAGACGCGTGGGGAGTTCCGACAAATCCGCCGACCTGGGTTGGCACACAATTCGGCCGTTCTGTCCTTTCATGACTACTCCAACATTTTTTCACGTCGACGTCTTCGCGAATGGTCCCCTGACCGGCAATGGTCTGAGTGTTTTTCCGGGAGCCGATGGCTGGGCTGCTTCGACCATGCTCCGGCTGACGCAGGAGATGAAGCAGTTCGAGTCCATTTTTCTTTCGGAGATTTCCCCGACCGGCGCCCATGCCCGGATATTTACCGTCGAAGAGGAACTCCCGTTCGCTGGCCACCCCGTGTTGGGGGCTGCTGCGGTTCTCCATCGCACACAGACTCCGGAAGCCAGCGAAAGCTCATGGGTTCTGCGGCTCGCCGTCGGTGACGTTCCCGTCATCACCAGGAAGAGGGGCAC
>Ga0316604_10003818_pt1 | contig 10351 bp, 8 predicted proteins | sample OWC_soil_day20_C_FD_207650 | JGI IMG/M metagenome (GOLD analysis project Ga0316604, IMG submission 207650) | Wetland soil microbial communities from Old Woman Creek delta, Ohio, United States - OWC_soil_day20_CT | ecosystem: Environmental > Terrestrial > Soil > Wetlands | place: USA: Ohio...
AGGTTCTCGAAGGTCAGCCGGTCACCGAAAAGACGCGCAGCCACCTCGACCGTTGCCTGACCTGCCGCTCCTGCGAAACGACGTGTCCGTCGGGCGTCAAATACGGCCACCTGCTCGATATCGGCCGCCAGGTGGTCGAGGCAAAGCTGCCGCGCCCACTGAGCGAAGCGGTGCCGCGCCTGCTGTTGCGCGAAGTGCTGCCGCGCCCGGCCATATTCGGCCCGGCCATCCAGCTCGGCCGCATGCTGCGCCCGCTGCTGCCCAACGTGCTGGCCGACAAGTTGCCGCCGACGCAGCCGGCGGCCGGGCCGTGGCCGGCCAAGGGCCGGCAGCAACGGCGCATGCTGGCGCTGGCCGGTTGCGTGCAGCCGACGCTGGCGCCGAATATCAATGCGGCCACCGCCCGCGTGCTCGATCGCCTCGGCATCGAGCTGTTCGAGGAAGCCAAGGCCGGTTGCTGCGGTGCTGTCCGCTTCCATCTCAATGACCAGGCGCGGGCCAGGGACGACATGCGGCGCAATATCGACGCCTGGTGGCCGCATGTCGAGGCCGGCATCGAGGCGATTGTCGCCACCGCCTCCGGTTGTGGCGTGCAACTGCGCGACTACGGCCATGCCCTGGCCGATGACCCGGTGTACGCCGAAAAAGCCGCTAAAATTAGCGCCCTGAGCCGCGACCCGTCGGAAGTGGTGGCCGCCGAGCGTGAACGCTTGTTGCCGCTATTGCCCAAGAACGCCGCTGCCCCGGGAAAGCTGGCCTTTCACTCGCCGTGCACGCTGCAGCACGGCCTGAAAATCCGCGGCGTGATCGAGGAGTTGCTGCAGGCGGCCGGCTTCGAACTGACCCCGGTCGCCGATGGCCATTTGTGCTGCGGCTCGGCCGGCACCTACTCGGTGTTGCAGGCCAAGTTGTCCCTGCAGTTGAAGAGCAACAAGCTGGGCGCGCTGACCGCCGGCGGCCCGGCGCAGATCGCCACCGCCAACATCGGCTGCCTGACGCATTTGCAGGCCGGGAGCACGATCCCGGTCCGCCACTGGATCGAATTAATGGATGAGGTAATCGCGTGACGGGAATGTCGGTGGCCGAGGCCGTCCGGACGCTAGACGACGAAGCGGCAAGGAAAATGAAGCGCCTGATCGAGCGCGGTGTGAAGATTCCGCCGCAGCCCAGGGTGCTCGAGGAGTTGCGCCAGCACCTGCAGCGCAAGGAATTCGACATCCGCGTTCTGGCCCGGGTCATCAACAAGGACCCGGGCATCACGGCGCTGCTGTTCAAGGTGGTGACCAGCGCCGCCTACCAACAGCATCAGCCGTTCGAGACGGTCGAACAGATCCTGCACGCGGTCGGCGTGCGCCAGACCTTCAATCTGGTGCAGGCCATTTCGCTGGCCGCCCAGGGCGACCTGAAGAAGAATCCGCAGGTCTATGAAGCCTTCTGGGCGCGTTCGCAGGCGGTGGCCCAACTGGCCATGCTGATCGCCGACGAGCGTATCGCCGTCTGCAACATCTTTCCCGACCAGGCCTATCTGGCGGGGATCTTCCACGATTGCGGCGTGCTGCTGCTGATGCAGCGCTTTTCATCCTACTGTGCCGAAATGCACCTCGGCGAGCCGGGGCGCTGGGTCGAACTGGCCGAGGAAGACAGCAAGTTCAACGCCGATCACTGCGTCGTCGGTTACATTGTGGCGCGCCACTGGCATTTACCGGATTTCATCTGCGACGCCATCCGCTATCACCACGACATTCGCGAACTCGGCCTGCATGCCTCGCGCACGATGGTGGCCATCCTGCAACTGGCGGTGGACATCTACTATCGCGATCAGCGGGTCGCCAATCCGGAGTGGGAGCTGGTCAAGGGCGAGGTCTTGCCCGAACTCGGCATGAGTGACGATGGCTTGCTCGAATTTGTCGATGTCATCATCGAGCGTTTCCACGCAGGCCAGCACTGAAGCGGCTTGGCGGGCTGTTTCTGTGACAGTGTTAAGCGTCGGCGGCGGCTTTCATGATAATCTTTCTCCCCAAAAGGAGAGGGAATGCCGATAGCAATTGATGCCTGCGCTGCACAACATCAGGGAGATCGCAAGGAGCAGCAGGACCGCGTGGCGATCCTGCCGCACACCAAGAAAAAAGGCATCGCGCTGGCCGTCGTCGCCGACGGCATGGGCGGCCATACCGGGGGCGCGCTGGCGGCCGAGCAGGTGATCCATACCGCGCGCAACAATCTCGATCATTTTGCGCCGGCCGACGAGAGCCCGCTGGTCATGCTGGAAAACAGCATGCGCGAGGCGCATACGATGATCAAGGCGTCCCGCTTCATCAATGAAAAAGACCCGCACAGTACGGCGGTGATGCTGCTGCTGCAGCCCGGTAAGGTGACCTGGGCGCATTGTGGCGACAGCCGGCTGTACCGTTTCAAGGGCAACAAACTGGTCAGCCGGACGGTCGACCATTCCTATGTCGAACATTTGCTGGCCACCGGTCGCATTACGCCCGAACAGGCGCTGACCCACCCGAACCGCAACGTGCTGCTGACTTCGCTCGGCGGCCAGGACGAGCCGAAATTCGATTTCGCCGAGGCCGAGAGCTTTGCCGGTGGCGACGCCTTCGTGCTTTGCTCGGATGGCCTCTGGGCCTATTTCGACGACGAGGAAATGGCCGGCGTCATCGCCGAAAACTCGGCGCGCAATGCCTGCGAAATCCTCATCGAGCGCGCCCGCAACCGCGGCCGCGGGGCCGGCGACAACATCTCGCTGGCGATCATCAAGCTGGTTGAAGTCGAGGCGCCCAAAGTCGTGCCGCCGGTCGGTTTCGTGCCGCGCCCGAAGAACTGAGCCACCTTTCCCCGGACGTAAAAACGGCGCCCTGCAGGCGCCGTTTTCCTTTTGGCCGGGTGGCTGGCCTACTTGCGGCCGAGGCCGCCGAGCAGGGCGGCAACGACCCGTTTCGGCTTGTGCGGATCGGCCTTGGCCGGGGCGTTCGGTGAGTCCGGCACGTCGCCGCGCGGCTTGCTGTCTTCGTAGGGCTTGCTGAAGTCGAAACCGTCGGCCGCGATCATCGGGTTGCGCCGCGGGGGGCGACGCTCGTAACGGTCGCCGCTACGTTCCGGGCGTTCGGAACGCTCGCTGCGTGCCGGACGCTCGGCGCGCTGGGAGACCGGGGCCTTGACCGGGGCCGGGGCGCGCTTTCTCTTGTTGCCCGGGGGGTATTCATATTCCGGCTCCGGTTCGAAACCGGCCACTTCGACCTGTTCGATCGGGCGCTTGATCAGCTTCTCGATATCGACCAGATAGCCGACTTCGTGGGCGCTGACCAGCGAGATGGCGTTGCCCATCTTGCCGGCGCGGCCGGTGCGGCCGATGCGGTGCACGTAGTCTTCCGGGGTGTGCGGCAGTTCGTAATTGATGACGTAGGGCAGGTCGTCGACATCGAGACCGCGCGCCGCGACGTCGGTCGCGATCAGGGCGTCGGTTTCGCCACCCTTGAAGGCTTCGAGCGCCTTGATGCGGTCGAGCTGGCTCTTGTCGCCGTGGATGGCGTCGGCCTTGATGCCGGCCCGTTGCAGTTCGCGGGTCAGCCGCGAACAGCCCTGCTTGGTGCGCATGAAGACGATGCACTGGCGGATTTCGCCGGACTTCAGGAGCTTGGTCAGCAGGCCGCGCTTGCCGTATTCCGAAACCGGGTGCACGCGGTGGGTGATGGTGTCGGAGACCTGGTTGCGGCGGGCGACTTCGATCAGCACCGGCGACTTCAGCATGGTGTCGGCCAGCTTCTTGATTTCTTCCGAGAAGGTGGCCGAGAAGAGCAGGCTCTGCCGCTGCTGCGGCAGCATGTTCAGGATGCGGGTGACGTCGGGGATGAAGCCCATGTCGAGCATGCGGTCGGCTTCGTCGAGGACCAGCGCCTGCACCGAGTTGAAGCTGACGCTCTTGTTTTCGACGTGATCGAGCAGGCGGCCCGGGGTGGCGACGAGGATTTCGACGCCCTTCTTCAGTTCGGCGATCTGCGGCTTGATATCGACGCCGCCGTAGGCGCACATGGCGCGGATCGGCGTGTGCTTGCTGTAGGACTTGACCGATTCGAAGACCTGCATGGCCAGTTCGCGGGTCGGGGCCAGGATCAGGGCGCGTACCGGGTGCTTGGCCGGCGATGGGCTGCTGCTGGCGAAAGGCAGGATGCGCTGCAGGATGGGCAGCGTGAAGGCCGCCGTCTTGCCGGTGCCGGTCTGGGCGCCGCCCATGATGTCCTTGCCGCTGATGACGAGCGGGATGGCCTGGGCCTGGATCGGGGTCGGCTTGGTATAGCCTTCGTCGAGCACGGCGCGCAGCAGTTCAGGTGCCAGGCCGAGGTCGGCAAAGGTGATTTCAGGGGCGGTTTCCGTCGCTAGGGCCGCCGCCGGGGTGCTGGCAGCGTCGCCAGCTAACGTATTGATTTCAGACATGGGTCAGTATTATACGCTTACCGCGACTTGATCACCGGGATATGACCGGCCCGCCGTTTTTTGTTCCGGGAAGCCGGCCGGCAGCGGATTGCGGCCTCGCTCAAGCGCCGTTCACCAGTTCTTCCAGGTGCTGGCGGTTGATCGGTTTGACCAGAATGTCGTCGAAGCCGGCCGCCAGGAAACGTTCGCGCTCTTCCTGGAAGGCGTGGGCGGTGTAGGCGATGATGCGCATCTGGGCGCCGCCCGGCAACTGGCGCAGCCGGCTGCAGGTCTCTTCGCCGGACAGCCCGGGCATGCTGATGTCGAGCAGCACCAGGCGCGGGGTCAGGCGTTCGGCGAGCTGGAGGGCCAGTTCGCCCGAGTCGGCCTCCTGTACCGTCCACCCGAGCTTTTTGAGCAGGGCGTTGGCCAGCAGGCGGTTGGTCGGATGGTCATCGACGACCAGCGCGTGACGTTCAGTCATGCTTGTTCTCGAGAGGAAGGTAGATGGTGAAGGTGGAGCCAATGCCGAGTGTGGAATCGAGTCTGACCTGGCCGCCCATGTGCTCGGCCAACTGGCGGACGATGGCCAGGCCGAGGCCGGTGCCGCCGTGTTCGCGGGTCAGGAAGTGCTCGAGCTGCTTGAATTTTTCGAAGACGGCCTGCTGATGTTCCGGTGCAATGCCGGGGCCGGTGTCGCGGACGGCGAAGGCGATTTGCTGCTCAAATCGCTCGACACTGAGCGTGACGCTGCCACGTGCAGTGAACTTGATGGCATTGCTCAACAGGTTGTCGAGGAGTTGGCGCAGCCGGGCGGCGTCAAGATGGATCGAGGCGGGCAGGTCGCTGGCCATTTCCTCATTCAATTCGATGCCTTTTGCCTGGGCGGCGCTGCGGTGGCTGGCGGCGGTTTCCCGGATGAAGTCGGCGAGTTGCAGGTCGCTCGGGCTCAAGGTCATTTCGCCGGCTTCCATCTTGGCCAGGTCGAGGATTTCGGAAACCAGCTTGAGCAGGTGTTCGCCGCTGCCCTGGATGATGCTGGCGTATTCCTTGTGGGCCGGATCGCTCAGTTCGGCGTTGAGCAGTTCGGCAAAGCCGAGGATGCCGTTGAGCGGGGTGCGCAGTTCATGCGAAACGGTGGCCAGGAAGGCGGATTTCAGGCGGCTGGCTTCTTCGGCTTTTTCCTTGGCTTCTTCGAGGCGGGTGAAGGATTCCTCGACCGAGTCGGCCATCTGGTTGAAGGAGCGGGCCAGTTCGCCCATCTCGTCGGCTGAGCGGGCGTCGAGGCGGTGCTGCAGGTCGCCCTGCTGGAAGGCGCGGATGCCGCTGATCATGCGGGTGATGCGTCCGGTCAGCAGATTGGCCATCCAGACCGCGATGCCGATGACGAGCAGGACCATCAGTGCCGTCGAGCCCCAGAGACCAATGGCGGTCGAGGTCAGGCTGTGCTGGATGTCGTCGAGCATGGCGCTGCGCTGGCTCTTGAAACTGTTGTCCTTCTCGGCGAGCAGCGTGTTGATCTTGCCGGCGGTTTCGGTCGCTGCCTTGTGGAATTCGTCGACATTGGCGCCGATGGTGACGAAGCCGAAGCCTTGCGGCGTCTTGCCGTACTGCCCGGTGTAATAGGGAATGGCGGCGGCGGTGGTCAGTTTCCACAGGCCGGAGAAGAAAATGACGAAAGAGCCCGAGCCGCCGTGCTCGGTGACGGCATTCCAGCCGTCGCACTGCGGCGAGAAATTCAGGTAGCGGCAATCGAGGCCGACCGTGCCGGCCTTGGCCAGCGCCTTGGCCGGCTTCTTGTTGAGGTTCTGGTTCTTGAAGCTTGGCGTGTTGGCCAGGAATTCGTGGCTCGGCTTGCCGCTCTGCTGCCATTCGGCGTACAACTCCTCGTCCAGCCAGGGCGTGGCCGGCAGTCCGCTGTGCGGGTCGTAGCCGACGATGAAGTAATCGCGCGGGTGGGAAATCGAGCGGCTCTTGTAGTCCCAGAGGAAGGCGTAGTTGCCCTTGATGGCGTCGGCGATCGGCGTGTAGCGCTCTTCAGTCGGCATCAGGCGGTCGGAAAACTGGCGGATGTGGTCGTGATCCAGTGCCAGCGTCACGTAGCCGCTGATCCGGCCACCTTTGACGACCGGCATCGCCCAGCGCACGATGCCGCGAAAACGCTTGCCGACCGGGTTTTCCGTGCCGGCGTAGGCGGATTCGGTCGGCTGGAAAGGCTTGCCGGCTTTTTCCAGGGTGGCCGGCAGGTAAGGGCCGATGAACTGGGTCGGGACGTAGGCGCCGATGACGTCGGAGACGTAAATTTCGCCGGGGCGCAGCTTTTTCAGTTCGGCGAAATAGGTTTCGGCCTTGACGAAGGTATTGCTGCGGTCGACGACGTTTTTGAGGCCTTTTTCAGTCAGGTTGCCGCTGGTGACCTTGATTTTTTCCTGGCCGGCGAGGTCGATGTAGGTCATTTCGACGAACAGCGGGCGTTGCTCGGCCTCGCCGAAATATTCCGGCGGCCGGCTGTGGAAGTCGCGGGCATTGTCCGGCAGTACCGGGCGGGTGACCTTGGCGCTGCGCTCGATGGTTTTTTCCGGCACCCAGGATTTGCCGTCAGGGGCCAGTTTCCAGGCGCCATGCTGGTAGATCGGCCGGCTGCGTTCGCTGAGAAAGCGGCGGAAGGAGGCTTCGGACGGTTCGATGCCGGCCGCCAGCCGAATATCGCGGTCGCGGTCGTAGAGGAAGCTGGCGATTTCCTTGGCGGCGTCGGTGGTCAGCGCTTCGATCGCCTCGCGCGAACGGAGGTCGAGAGCGCGGATGGAGTCGTCGGTGACGGTCTTGCCGACCGTCTTGATGCTGTCGAGCATCGCATCGGCCATGCCGCCGGCCTTGACCGAAACGTCGTCGCCAAGCTGTTGCGCGGAATGCCAGGCAAACCAGGCGAGCAGAACGAGGGGGACGACCTTGATCAAGACAAAGATCGCAATCAGCTTGCCGCGTATGCCACTGAGAAAGCTGGGCAATTTCATGTCTCTTCCTCTGGGTTGGCGGCCTGGTCGCCGGAAACCGTTGCGGGCTTAGTGTTTGGCGGCGCTCTTCTCGGCGTCCTTGGGGCTGCTCTTTTCACCTTCGGCGTCGGCGCTGGCGGCAGCGGCCTCGGCTTTCTTGCGCTTCTTGGCAGCGGCCGGCGATTCCGGCGGCGGCAGTTGCGGGGCGACCGTTTCCAGCTGGTTGTCGCGCATGTAGGCGTCCATTTCCTTCCAGCCCTCGTAGATGGCTGCCTTCGGCAACCAGCTATAGATCGAGTAGCAGTCTTCGATGGCCCGGCCGGACTGGCGGCAGGCGCTGCCGACAGCCTTGCCTTCGGCCTGCAGGCTGGCTTCCTTCTTGGCCGGGTCTTCCAGGCCGAGCTTCTGGTTGACCTGGTCGCAGCCGCCGAGGGCGAGCAGGACAATGAGAATGAGGGAAGGGCGCGTCATCATGGCTTGCGATTTTCGCACAGGTTCGCGGCAAAATTACAGCAAAGGGCGGGGTTTGCCCCGCCCTTTGCCGCTCTCTTCCTTATTTGGCCGGGGCCTGGGCGCTCAGGCCTTGAAACCAGCTGTCGAGAATCGGCATGGCGTAGGTTTCGAGTGGGAACATCTGCGGATTTTTGGTCCAGTTGAACAGCATGCCGTCGAGCAGGCTGATCAGCCCGATGGTGACCTGGTGCGGGGTCAGGCCGAGGCCGATCTGGCCGCGCTCCTGGGCCAGCGTGAAGGCGCGTTGCAGGATGTCGATATGGTTCTCGCCTTCCTCGAGGTGGCTGTCGCGGATATTGGCCATTTCGCCGACGTACTCGCACTTGTGCCAGAGAATTTCGAACACCTTGCGGAAGTTCGCATCGCTCTGCATCTTGCCGAGAAACTCGCGCGACGCATCCTGGATGAATTGCAGCGGGTTGGTCGTGATGCGGGCTTCGCGGTCCTCGGCATTGATCAGCAAGGGGCAGATCAGGCGCTCGATCATCGCATCGAACATCGCCACTTTGTTCTCGAAGTGCCAGTAGATGGCACCGCGGGTAACGCCGGCTTCCTTGGCGATGTCGTTGAGCGAGGTGTGGGCGACGCCCTTGTGGTTGAAGACCTCGACCGCCGTATCGAGAATGCGGTTGCGGGTGACTTGGGCGTCTTCCTTGGTTCTGCGGGCCATGTTTTATCTCCCTTCCTTGTCGCTGCGCTCAGCTACCGGTCGACTGCCAGCCGCCACCGAGCGCCTTGAACAGGTCGACGGCCGCGCCGAGGCGGTTCTTCCGGCTGTTCAGGAATTCCAGTTGGGCGAGGTTGGTTGTCCGCTGCGAGTCGAGCACCTCCATGAAGCCGGCGTAGCCTGCCTCGTAACGGGCTTGCGACAGTTCGAGGGCACGCCGTGCGGCGTCGAGTTGGGCGGCATTGGCGCTTTCGATATCAGCATACTCCTTGAGGTTGACCAGGGCGTCGTTGACTTCCTTGAAGGCGCTCTGCAAGGTCTTGCGGTAGTTAGCCAGGCTTTCCTTCTGGGCGGCCGTTGCCTGATCGACGCGGGCGCCGGTGCGGCCGGCATCGAAAATCGGCATGCTCAGACCGAGGGCGGCCGACCAGATGCCGGCACTGCTGGTAAACAGGTTGGAGAGGGCCATGCTTTCGCTGCCATAGAGGCCGGTCAGGCTGATCGCCGGAAAGTAGGCGGCCTTGGCGACGCCGATCCGGGCATTGGCGGCGATCAGCTTTTCCTCGGCCTGGCGGACGTCGGGCCGGGCTTCGAGCAGCGTGGATGGCAAGCCGGCCGGCGGGGTCGGCGGCAGCGGCAGTTGTTCGAGATGGCCGCTGGCGATCTTCAGTCCCGGCTGGCCGGTGAGCAGGCCGAGCTGGCTTTCCGAAATGGCGCGCAGGCGCTTGACCTGGCTCAACTGCGACTGGGCCGCCGTGTAGGAACTGAGGGCCTGGGCCACTTCCAGCGCCGAGGCGCTGCCGGCGTCGAGGCGGGCCTGGACGATCTTCAGCGATTTCTCGCGCGAGGTCAGCGTTTCCTGGGTTACGACCAATTGTGCATCGTTGCTGCGCAGCGCCAGATATTCGTTGGCGACCTGGCCGAGCAGCGTCAGGCGGATGCTGTCGCGGCCGAAGCGGCTGGCCAGTGCTTCGGCGCGGGCCGCCTCGTTGCTGCGCCGGACGCGGCCCCAGAGGTCGACTTCATAGCTCAGCGAGAGCGCGGCCCGGCGGTTGTTGTAGGTGGCCTGGCCAGTTTTCAGTCCGTTATAGGTTTCGCCGCTGATCTGGCTGCGACCGCTACTGGCGCCAAGGCTGACGCTCGGGTAGTAGTCGGCACCGGCTTCGCGGGCGGCGCCTTCGGCCGCTTCGAGGCGGGCGATGGCGGCCTGCAGATCCTGGTTGGCATCGAGGGCCTGCTGGATCAGGTTGTTCAGTGTGCTGTCGCCGAACAGCGTCCACCATTCCGGATTGACCGGCGCTTCGCTGCGCGCTTCGGCGACGGCGACCGGTGCCGCCTCCTTGAAGTAATCGGGCAGCCAGGCGCTTGGCCGCAGGTAGTCGGGGCCGACGGCGCAGCCGTTGAGCAGCAGTGCTGCGGTCAACGCCGCGGCGAGGCGGATTTTCGAAGTTGAGTTATTCAGGGCGTGCATATCAGTTTTCCTCCGGCTGGGCGGCGTGCGAGTCGCCGGCCGGGCGCATTTGCTTGCCGCGCTCCAGCCATTTGAAGAACAGCGGAATGAAGATGGTGGCGATGAAGGTGGCGGCGATCATCCCGGCGAAGACGCCGGTCCCCATCGACTGGCGGGCGGCGGCGCCGGCCCCGGTCGCCTTGACCAGCGGGAAGACGCCGAGCACGAAGGCGAGCGAGGTCATGACGATCGGCCGGAAGCGGAGACGGGCGGCCTCCAGCGCGGCATCGACGACATTCATCCCTTCGGCGT
>Ga0316604_10003819_pt1 | contig 10350 bp, 7 predicted proteins | sample OWC_soil_day20_C_FD_207650 | JGI IMG/M metagenome (GOLD analysis project Ga0316604, IMG submission 207650) | Wetland soil microbial communities from Old Woman Creek delta, Ohio, United States - OWC_soil_day20_CT | ecosystem: Environmental > Terrestrial > Soil > Wetlands | place: USA: Ohio...
CAAAATGTTGTTTCACTTCGTCCACTACCTGGTTGCTCAGGCGGAGGCGGCCATCATACATGGTCATGAGGATACCCTCGATGGCCAGGTTTGTATTCAGGCGGCTCTGAACGATTTTTATTGTATTTAATAACTTGCCCAGACCTTCCAGTGCAAAGAACTCACACTGTACCGGAATGATCACAGAGTCAGATGCCACGAGGGCATTTACTGTGATCAGACCCAGAGACGGGGAGCAGTCTACTATTACAAAGTCATATTCATCCCGTACACCGTCAATTACCTGCTTCATCACCTGTTCCCTGTTCGGGTGGTTGATGAGCTCCAGTTCAGCACCTACCAGATCAATATGGGAGGGGAGTACTTTCAGGTTCGGCGTATCCGATTCCAGCGTCACGTCTTTGGCCATACCATCGTTTACCATACAGTCATATAAACTGTGATGTATGTTGCGGAGGTCAAAGCCCAAACCGGTGGTGCTATTTGCCTGTGGGTCGGCATCCACCAGCAGTGTTTTATACTCCAGCACTGCCAGGCTGCTTGCCAGGTTAATAGCGCTGGTAGTCTTTCCTACCCCACCTTTTTGATTCGCGATTGCAATTACTCTTGCCATTGTTGATTAGGTATTTCTTAGGTTTACTATAGGATAATAAATAGATCATGGTTGAGACAATAGTCCTTCACCATAGGTGTAATATATATTTATTCTTATAAATCGATAGTAGTTCCTATTGCGGGTAATAGCAATTCCAAACCTGCCTGGGCAAACTGTTGTTTCGTCTTCTCCTGATCTATCTTTATATAACCGAATGTATCGTAATGTATGCCGACAATTCTTTTACAATCAATAAATTCTGCGGCTATGATCGCATCTTCTGCTCCCATAGTGAAGTTATCTCCAAGTGGTAACACTGCAAAATCTAATTTCGCCCAGCGGGGAATCAGCTGCATATCCAAGGTCAGCCCGGTATCGCCTGAAAAATAGAAGTTACCTTCTTCTGTGGTGAACACGTAGCCTACCGGGTTACCGCCATAAGACCCATCAGGATTAGAGCTGGAATGGGTAGCTACTACACACTTTACTGTACCAAAGTCAAAGTTCCATTTACCGCCTGTGTTCATAGGGTGACCTTTTTCCACGCCCTGTTTCTTTGTCCAGCCTAACACTTCAGGTACAGCTACGACAGTAGCTTGTGTTCGCTTAGCCAATGGAACGAGATCAGCAATATGATCTTCGTGACCATGTGACATAAATATATAGTCAGCTTCCAGTGTATTAACGTCAATAGACTTCGCTAACTCGTTGTAAGTGACAAACGGATCAAAAACTATCTTTTTACCCTTTATTTCTACTGCAAAACAGGAATGACCGTAAAATGTAAGCTCCATATCTTTCTAGAGTGTCTTTATGCCTTAACAATCAATAAATTAGAATACACCAGTCTGCAAATTCAATGCCACTGTACTATTCATTAGTATATGTAAATAACCCAAGTTCGACAAAAATACAACGATTAAAGAAAATTCAACGGAGGGGGTATATTTATTTATTCACAGAACTGCACTCTTTTGATTGTTAATAAATTGAAATTCAATAATTTAGTGCATAATGTTAAATGAAATAGAAAAAAAGTAATGTTCCATGCAATATGTTCCACGCTCATTCGTCTACCTATTTTTAGCAATGGTCGCACTATTTTTGTAAGACTAATTTAATAAGAATAAGATAAGCAGATGCGCGCAGGATTAAACACATTCATACTAGCCGGGCTACTATTTTTACTTGATTTATATGTATTTATGGCCATCAGGGCCGTCTTTTACGGTGCGGCCGCCCGTTTAAAAACCATTGCTTTTACTACCTACTGGGTCATCTCGGCATTGGTATTACTCATGGTGATGCTCTTGCCATACCTCCATTGGGAGGATTGGTCCAAACATCTGAAGGGGTATATACTCACCATCATCTTTGCCGTAGTGTTCGCCAAATTGCTGGTGGCTGTCTTCTTATTATTAGATGACCTGCGTAGGGGAGTCACCTGGATTATACAACGGTTTTCGGCACCTGCTCCAAGTGACATGACTGTGAGAGGTATCTCCCGCTCCCGTTTTCTCACCCAGTTAGCATTGATCTCCGGTGGGGGGATGTTCGCCACCTTTATATATGGTCTCTCCAATAAGTATAATTATAAGGTGAGGCAAATGAAGCTTGCCTTCAAAAATCTGCCACCTGCTTTCAAAGGACTGAGAATATTACAACTCTCTGATATTCACTCCGGTAGCTTTGATAATTACGACGCTGTACGCAAGGGCGTGGAAATGATAAATGCACAAAAGGCTGATATCGTGTTGTTTACGGGGGACCTGGTAAACGAGCTGACGGAAGAAATGGATCAATATAAATCCCTGTTTAGCCAGATCAAGGCCCCTATGGGAGTTTATTCTACATTGGGTAACCATGACTATGGCGATTATCACGCATGGCCCGACAAAGATGCCAGTGGTTTTAGCCACCTCCGTATGCAAAACCTCGAAGCCCTGAAACAGGTACATGCCGATATGGGCTGGCGCCTGATGATGAATGAACATGTGGTGCTGGAAAAGGCTGGTGAAAAAATTGGTTTGCTTGGTATTGAGAACTGGAGTGCAATGGCCCGTTTTCCAAAATACGGTGATCTGAAGAAAGCTTATGAAGGCGCTGAAAATCTGCCCTTTAAAATATTAATGTCACATGATCCCACCCATTGGGATGCACAGGTCAGAACAGAATACCCCGATATTGATCTGATGCTGGCCGGGCATACGCATGGCATGCAATTCGGCGTCGAAATTCCCGGATTCAAATGGAGCCCTTCCCGTTTCGTCTTTAAAGAGTGGGCAGGATTGTACAGAGAAGGGAATCAGCGCTTGTATGTAAACCGTGGCTTTGGCTTTCTCGGATACCCAGGCAGAGTGGGTATCCTGCCCGAAATAACCGTGATTGAACTCGTGTAAACAGCATTGTTAATTAATTTCACTTATCTTGCAGCTAAGTTAAACGCTACGTGCATGCGCCGCTGCTTTTGTATTTTCTTATTTCTGTTTTGTAGTCAGGCTGTATGGAGCCAGTCCTTGGCTGAACTGGAAAAGCAACTTGACTCCTTGCTGAAAAAGCGGGAGAAAAGTGAATTGATAGTAGGGCTTGGATATGGTAACAACCCTGCATACGGTAGTAAAGTGAACAATGGAGAACGACCAGTGGTTATGAAAACCTTCCTGTCTCCTACAGTTGGATATTATCATAAAAGTGGATTTTATGGTACCGTCAGTAATTATTATCTGTTCAACTCAATTGGTACGCCATGGTTTGAATGGGATCTTTCTGCCGGGTACGATTATTCAAAGAGTAAGCATTTTATGACTGGTATATCCTATACACGGTATATTTTTGCTGATTCTGCCGACGTTCCTGCTACACCTATTAATAATGAATTATTCGCTTACTTCTATTACCGTGACTGGTGGATACAACCTGGTGTCAGCCTGGATTTCGGTTGGGGAAATTTTGAAGAAGTGACCGGACCAAAAGGTCAGAACGGCGAACCTGCGCCTACCCGCAACGTATCTGGCAATGATTTTAATATCGTAGCAGCCATCCGCCATCCATTTATTTTTGTGGATGTACTGAAAAAGGACGATGCCCTCCTGCTCACTCCTTCAATGGGACTGACAATGGGTACCGCCCATTATTACAGCAACTTACGTGCATTTCAATATATCTCCCGTTCTCCCTGGATGAAGGGCGATGGGCCGCAGGAAATATTTCGTCCTGAAGCGGAACGCTCGTCCAACAAAGGATTTGAAATTCGGGCATTGGATCTGACAGTAAGTACCTCCTATCTCTTTGGTAAATTTACATTAGCACCATCTTTCACCGTATTCCAACCATTCCAGGGGCAGGATAAGAAAATTGTAAGCTACTTCACTGCACGCGTAGCCTATACATTAAAAAAATAGGTTTCCTGTTTCCTTCACATTTTCATACAATAAGAAATTTAGCATAGAATTTGCTCACTTCGCTATGTCGGCGTAAGGGTATTTTTTGTGTGGCCCGTCTTATAAATAATAGAAAAACCATTTATCCGTTTACTTAAAAACCTTGTTGAAAAAAAACGCTATATGAAAAAACTGTTTTTCGCCGTGGCAGTACTGTGTGTAACTGCATTCTCTTCTACTACTGTTAACGCCCAGTCCGGATTCTTACGTTTTGGTCTGAAAGGCGGTGCCAATCTGGGTAAACTGGATGGTAAAGGCTACAAAGATGGTTTTAACCTTGGCTACCACCTGGGTGGTTTTGCACAGATCAACCTGACTAAGAGTTTCGGTGTACAGGGTGAGTTGGTCTTCTCATCTACTAAAACTAAAACAACCAGCGACTTTAGTGAAGTGTATAATTCTGATAACCTGAATGATCCGGAAAACAATAGTAAAAAGATCAGTCTGAATTACCTGAGTATTCCGATCCTGGCAAACTTCTCTTTGGGTACCCCTCGTATCAAACTGCAGGTAGGTCCTCAGTTCAGTGCACTGGTATCTAACAAAAATGTATTCAAAGGTGCGAACGATGCATTCAATGGCGGCGATGTTGCTGGCGTAGCAGGTCTGTGGATCCAGCTGCCAATTGTAAATATCAGTGCCCGTTACATCGTAGGCTTCACCGATGTGAAGAAAGTAGACGATGTGACCAATTCCGGCAACTGGAAGAATCAGGCAATTCAACTGGGTGTTGGTGTGACGTTGTAAACATCTATCATCTTCCTCCTAAAAACTCGCTTTTACGCCTTGTAAAAGCGAGTTTTTTATTTTAAACTTAATGGAAACGGTATTATGTATATTTATAATAGAAGGCCATTTTCTTTTTTCGTGGCATTAAACTTGACAATATACCTATGCTTAGAAAAAAGGCGAAAAGAATAGCCACTGGCTGACAAAATGGCTACTTTTTGAATTTAAATTACGGAGATGAATAGATTTTACTTAACGAATTCAGAAGAGGAAATGGAATTCATGCCAATCATCCCGCTAAATGAAGACGGGGAGGGGCAGGAAGAAGATAATATACCCGAGGAGCTAGCTCTCTTACCTTTGAGAAATACGGTACTTTTCCCTGGTGTGGTATTGCCCATCACGGTTGGCAGAGATAAATCCATTAAAGCGGTAAACGATGCCTATCGCGGCGATAAGCTCATTGGCGTAGTCGCTCAGAAAGATAGCACAGTGGAAGATCCCATCATTGCCGATCTGGCAGATGTAGGAACTGTGGCCCGCATCGTAAAACTGATCAAAATGCCAGATGGTGGTACTACCATCATCATACAAGGTCGCAAAAGATTTAAAATCAATGAGATCGTTGCAGAAGATCCATACTTCAAGGCACGTATAGATATACTAAACGACGAGATTGTAACAGACGATCCGGAGTTTGACGCATACATCTCTACTATCAAGGACCTGGCAGGACAAATCATTCAGTTGTCCCCGAATCTGCCATCAGAAGCCAGCATCATTCTCAAGAATATTGAAAATGAATCGTTCCTGGTGCACTTCGTATCCTCCAATCTGAACTGCGACCTGAAAGAAAAACAGCAATTGCTGGAAATCAATAACCTGCGCACACGTGCAGAACTCCTGCTCAAACTGTTGCAGGTAGAATTACAGCTGGCAGAACTGAAGAACAAGATCACCAACAAAACGAAGGCGGATCTTGACAAACAACAACGTGAATACTTCTTGCAGCAACAGCTCAAATCCATCAAGGAAGAACTGGGAGGTGACAGCAACGACCGTGAGGTAAAGGAACTTCAGCGCAAAGCAGAGAAGAAAAAATGGACAGAAGCTGCCGGTGAACTTTTCCGCAAAGGAATTGAAAAATTGGAGCGTATGCACCCCAGCACACCTGACTACTCGGTGGTGTACAACCACCTGGACCTGATGCTGGACTTGCCATGGCAGGATTATACTGAAGACAGTTACGACCTGAAAAAGGCGAAAAAGATATTGGACAATGACCATTATGGCATGGACAAGATCAAGGAGCGTATCCTTGAATACCTGGCCGTACTGAAGCTGAAAGGTGACATGAAGTCACCCATCCTTTGCTTCGTAGGCCCTCCGGGTATTGGTAAGACCTCTCTCGGTCGTTCCATCGCCAGTGCTATTGGCCGTAAATATGTACGTCTCAGCCTTGGTGGTCTGCATGACGAAAGCGAGATTCGTGGTCACCGAAAGACTTACATCGGGGCGATGCCTGGCCGTATCTTGCAGAGCATCCGCAAGATAAAGACTTCTAACCCGGTGATGATACTGGACGAAATCGATAAGATTGGCAACGATCACCGTGGCGATCCAAGTTCCGCTATGCTGGAAGTACTGGATCCTGAGCAGAACGGCACCTTCTACGACAACTACCTGGAGCTGGAATATGACCTGAGCAAGGTCCTGTTCATTGCGACAGCCAATGATATCAATGCCATCAGTCCTGCACTGCGTGACCGTCTGGAAATCATTGACCTGAGCGGTTACTCCGTCGAGGAAAAAGTAGAAATCGCCAAGCGCCACCTGGTTCCTAAGCAGAAAGAAGCCCATGGCCTCAAGCAGCTGAAAATGAGGATTAGTAACAGTGTGCTGGACAGGATCATCCAGGACTATACCCGCGAAAGTGGTGTGCGTGAGCTGGACAGACAAATGGCGTCCATCATGCGGTCCCTGGCCAAGGATGTAGCGCTGGAAGAAGAGGTACCAGACAGTCTGACCGAAGAACATGTAGAAGAAATACTGGGCAAGGCCCGCTATTCAAACGAAATTTACAAGGTGGGTAATCCTCCCGGGGTAGCCGTTGGTCTGGCCTGGACCTATGTAGGTGGAGATATCCTCTTCATCGAAAGCAGCCTTAGTGAAGGCAAGGGCGATCTGCAGATGACCGGTAACCTGGGCAATGTGATGAAGGAATCTGCCAGCACGGCATTGAGCTATCTGCAGGCAAACTCTCACCAGTTCAATATCAATTCAAAGCAGTTCAGGGAAAAGAATGTACACATTCACGTACCTGAAGGCGCTGTACCGAAGGATGGTCCAAGTGCTGGTATCACCATGCTCACAGCTTTAACTTCCGTATTCACAGGCAGAAAGGTGAAATCCTACCTGGCTATGACGGGCGAAATCACCCTCCGCGGACAGGTATTGCCAGTGGGAGGTATCAAAGAAAAGATCTTAGCTGCCAAAAGGGCGGGGATTAAAGAAATTATCCTCTGTTGGCAGAATGAAAAAGATATCAAGGAAATTAATCCCGATTATATCAAAGGAGTAAAGTTCCATTTTGTAAAAGAAATGAACCAAGTGATCGATATTGCGTTATTAAAGAAGTAACAAGTCTATGCCGGCCCTTTTCACAGTTGGGACCGGCGATGGATATATGTTGATTGTTTTAAGGGTTTTATAGTAAGGCCATGCTGCTCCCCGGCAGAATGGCCTTATTGTTTTTGTATATTTGTCTGAATGTACCGAATCATATTCCTATTCCTCCTCCTTACCAAATCCTCTTTTGCCCAGGTACTGGGAGGGAAAGCTACATTTGCATTCTTAGACCTTCCGGTATCTCCGGCGCAAACTTCCCTTGGCAGTATCAATGTAAGCCAGCTTGGAAATGACATTGCACTTTCTACACTGAACCCAGCATTATTACGTCCGGAGATGCATACAAATCTCCAACTCAACTACACCAGCTATTTTGCGGATGTACTGTATGGCCATGCGTTGTTTGGTTATCATTCCGATCGGTTGCAAACCACCTTTGCCGCTGGCATTCAATATATCGACTACGGTTTCATTACACAAACAGATGCTACCGGTAGTATCCAGGGTGCTTTCCGGCCCCGCGATATGGCCATCCAGGTGACTGCCTCCCGTCAGTATTTAGAAAGATGGCACTATGGAGCCACCTTACAATTCGTACAATCCAGCTACCAGCAATACAATTCCACAGGGCTTGTATTACATTTTGGCCTTACCTACGAAGACACTACCCACCATTGGCAGGCAGGGCTTCTGGCAAAAAATATGGGGGTACAGCTTAGCACTTATACCCCCGGTAACCAGGAGCCTTTACCATTTGATTTACAGGTAGGTATCTCAAAAAAGCTGAATCAGCTTCCATTACAGTTATCCGCCACGCTCCATCACATTTATCAATACGACGTGCGTTATGCAGATCCCGGATTCCAGGAAAGCAGCTTAATCACCAACGGCGATACGGTAAAAACAAGTGGACAGGCAGTAGATAAAATATTCAGGCATTTTGTACTGGCTGCACATTGGGAAATAGGGCGTTTTGTGACGCTGACAGCGGGGTATAATCATTTGCGCAGGCAGGAATTATCAGATCCTCAGTTAAGGGGTTTGAGTGGGTTTTCGGCAGGGGTAGGAGTGGTGACGAGAAAGATCCAGCTTCGTTATGCGAGGGCCTGGTATCAGCGCAGTGCTGCGCTGAACCAGTTCGGAATAAATTTGCCCCTGAAGGAATGGAGTTATTAATTACTCGGTCACCTTCAGTTGTCGCTTATACAATTGAATCGTGTTTTCCAGCCCCAGGTACAGCGCATCACATACTAATGCGTGACCGATGGATACTTCTTTCAGCTGTGGAATATGCAGCTTGAAAAAGCGCAGGTTGTCCAGGTTTAAATCGTGACCTGCGTTGATATCCAACCCGATAGCGGTAGCAGCACGGGCAGTATTCTTATAATCGTTCAGGAGTTGAAAGTTCTGTTGTTGTGTCCTTGCATTGGTAAATTCCTCTGCATAAGGACCGGTATACAATTCAATCCTGTCAGCACCGGCAGTTTTAGCCGCTTCTACTTTTTCAGGTTCTGCATTCAGGAAGATAGACACCCTGATACCAGCGGTTTTGAACGTACCGATCACTTCTTTCAGAAATGACTGGTTAGCAATAGTATCCCATCCGGTATTGGAGGTAATGGCATGTGGGGGATCTGGTACCAGTGTAACCTGTTCTGGTTTTACCGACAGGACCAGGTCGATAAATTCTTTCGAAGGATAGCCTTCGATATTGAATTCTGTAGTGACTAACGGCTTCAGGTCCAGTACGTCCTGATAACGGATATGACGCTCATCTGGTCTTGGGTGAACGGTGATACCGTCGGCTCCAAAACGTTCACAATCCTGTGCTACTTTCAATATATCCGGGAGGTTACCGCCTCTGGCATTGCGCAGGGTGGCAAACTTGTTAATATTTACGCTCAATTTTGTCATATAACAAAAGTAACTTTTAAGCCACTAAAAACAAAAAGGGGCTACCACTACTGGCAGCCCCTTTTTTTGTGCGCTAAAAACGCTATTAATATCTGTAATAATCAGGCTTATAAGGACCTTCTGCAGGAATGCTCAGATATTCAGACTGGGTTGGAGTCAGTATATCCAGTTCCACACCGATTTTCTTCAGGTGCAGACGGGCAACTTTCTCATCCAGGTGCTTAGGCAGTACGTAAACTTTGTTCTCATAATTTTCAGTATGTAACCACAGTTCCAGCTGAGCCAGTACCTGGTTGGTGAAGGAGTTACTCATCACGAAAGATGGGTGACCAGTAGCACAACCCAGGTTTACCAGGCGACCTTCAGCCAGCAGGATGATGTCTTTACCATCGATAGTATATTTATCTACCTGTGGTTTGATTTCAACCTTGGTATTACCGTAGTTCTTGTTCAACCATGCAACGTCGATTTCGATATCGAAGTGACCAATGTTGGACACGATACATTTATCTTTCATCAGTTTGAAGTGCTCGCCAGTGATGATATCGCGGCAACCGGTAGTGGTTACGATGATATCAGCTTCTTTTACAGCATCAGACATTTTCTTTACTTCGTAACCTTCCATAGCAGCCTGCAGCGCACAGATAGGATCGATTTCAGTAACGATCACACGTGCACCAGCTCCTTTCAGAGACTCAGCAGAACCTTTACCTACGTCACCAAAACCAGCTACAACAGCTACTTTACCGGCAATCATTACGTCAGTAGCACGACGAATCGCATCTACGCAGGATTCGCGGCAACCGTACTTGTTATCAAATTTAGATTTGGTAACAGAGTCATTGATATTGATAGCAGGAATAGGCAAAGTACCTTTCTGCATACGCTCGTATAAACGGTGTACACCAGTAGTAGTCTCTTCGCTCAGCCCTTTCACGTGCTGGATCAGTTCAGTGTATTTGTCAAACACCATGTTTGTCAGGTCACCACCGTCATCCAGGATCATGTTCAGCGGACGGTCAGCACCACCGAAGAACAGGGTCT
>Ga0316604_10003820_pt1 | contig 10350 bp, 9 predicted proteins | sample OWC_soil_day20_C_FD_207650 | JGI IMG/M metagenome (GOLD analysis project Ga0316604, IMG submission 207650) | Wetland soil microbial communities from Old Woman Creek delta, Ohio, United States - OWC_soil_day20_CT | ecosystem: Environmental > Terrestrial > Soil > Wetlands | place: USA: Ohio...
AAAACTATCCTGGGCACCAATAGGCAATTGAACCGGGATAACGCCATTGCCGAATTTCTCTTTCATACTTTCGACAACACTATAAAAGTCAGCGTTTTCCCGGTCCATTTTATTAATAAACCCTATCCGTGGCAACGACAATTCATTGGCATAGTTCCATACTTTTTCGGTTTCTACCTCGACGCCGGCAGCGGCGCACAGCACAATGAGCGCACTATCTACAGCACGTAGAGCGCCCTTAACTTCAGCTACGAAATCAGCATAGCCGGGAGTATCAACAAAATTTATCTTATGATCGCGCCACTCACAAGGCGCCAAAGCCGTACTAATAGTTACTTTCCGTTTTACCTCTTCTGGTTCAAAGTCAGTTGTCGCCGAACCATCATCCACACGTCCTAATCGGTTAACCGCGCCAGAATTAAATAGCATGGCTTCTGTTAAGGATGTCTTACCGGCTCCACCGTGGGCTACAATTCCAACATTTCTCAACTTGTCGCTCTTGTACTCTTTCATGGCTAGTCCCCTCCTGTTGTGGTCTGCTTAAATTCATTACTGACATATGCTTTAACCAATTCTCTGTTTACTGTAAATATTCCTTCTTTTCTGTCTATTTAGTTTAAGTTAAAATGAATAAATCATTCATGCTTTATTCCATATTTATAAATTTTTTCCAATAAATATACCAATAACAACAGTCGCAAAAATTTATCGGAAACTTCCAGTACATACAAAAAGAGCTACTGCATTACAATAGCTCTTTTTGTATGTATGGGACCGTTCTATCCTTTCAAGAACATACGCATCAATTTACGCAGCGGTCCTGGCAGTGACATTACATAAAACCGAAAATTCACAGTGCTCGCCCCCTCATTTTAGCTATTATCTATAGCTAATGCATCCTTATGCTGTCGATATAGTTTATGCGGTGCGAACAAAATTGTGCCTTATCTACCAACAGCTATTTGGCACTTTCGGCCTCAAAACGGGATAATACAAAACAAAAATCTGACAAACGATTTAAGCTGATAAGTAAATGCTCTGTGACGCCAGCATCAGTCTCTGCTTCCTTGAAACGTAAAGTCTGGCGCTCAGCCCGTCTGGTGACTGTTCTTGCCAAATCCAGTGCCGCAGCTCCCGGAGTATCGCCGGGAATAATGAAATTTTTTAGCGGCGGCAGCTTGGCATCAAACTCATCAATCATTTGTTCCAATGCTAGAACATGGTCATTAGTTACATATTGCTCTTTATCGCCGCCACTGGCTAAATCAGCCATAATCAGCATCAACATTTTCTGTAGTTTTACTATGGCTTCCTTGACCTCTTGATTGCTGCAATTAGCGCGGGCCAAACCTAATGCTGAATTGATTTCATCGACAGTACCATAGGCCTCTACTCTGGCGCTGGTTTTCCTGACTCGCTCGCCAGTTAGGAGAGCAGTTGTTCCTTTGTCCCCTGTTTTAGTATAAACTTTACTCATAGCAATCCTCCAAGTGATACTGAACAATTTCCTGTTCAGTAAAATAAATAGCTATCTCTCGGGCTGCGCTGTCGACGCTATCAGAACCATGGACAATATTGTAGGACATAACCTTAGCATAGTCGCCACGAATGGTTCCTGGCAAGGCATCAACAGGATTGGTCGGACCCATCATGGTTCTTACTATTTTGACGGCATTACATCCGGTTAGTACCATGGCTACTACTGGGCCGGAAGTAATAAATTCAATAAGAGCTGGGTAAAATGGTTTGCCTTTATGTTCGGCATAATGACTAGCAGCCATTTCGGGCGTTAATTGAAGCAGTTTCAGCGCAGATAGCAACAAGCCTTTACGTTCAAATCGCTGAATAATTTCACCGCAGAGCTTTCTTTGTACCGCATCAGGTTTTAAAAGCACCAGGGTATTTTGGGTGATATCACTCATGCTGTGTACTCCTCCTATAATTGTGGGCGGTTTCGGCATATTTTAAAGCCGACTGGCGTATGGCTTCAATCTCGTCCGGCCTGACTTCCCGGATGATTTTTCCAGGTGAACCCATAACTAACGAATTGGGTGGAATCTTTTTACGTTCAGTAATCAGCGCTCCAGCTCCAATAATACAGTTTTCGCCAATCTCGGCATAGCCTAATAGAATGGCTCCCATACCGATCAAGCAGTTATCAGCTATTGTACAGCCGTGGAGTATTACGTTATGACCCGCTGTAACATAATCACCAATAATACAGGGAAAGTCATACATAACATGTACCGTACAATTATCCTGAATGTTAGTATACTGACCAATCTTTATCGGGTTAATATCGCCTCTGACAACTGTGTTATACCAAATACTAGAGTTTTTCGCAATAGACACATCACCCACAACCCTTACTCCTTCAGCAAGAAACACGCTGCTGTCAATTTCCGGAGTCAAGTCTTTATATAGAAAAAGTGGGTTTTCCAATCAAACAATCACTCCTTTCTCAGCCAGGCACAATACTATTATTCAAACGGCCAATCCCCTCAATCTCAACAGTAACCCTATCTCCCACCTGCATAGGGCCTACTCCTGAAGGTGTGCCTGTCAGAATGACATCACCAGAATATAAAGTCATAACTTGACTAATGAACGCTACCATTTTAGGAATAGTAAATATCAGATTAGACGTATTCGAAGACTGTTTTACCTCCCCATTGAGTAAAAGCTTAATAGCGACATTATGTGGATCAAGCTCTGTCTCTATACATGGGCCTAACGGCAAAAAGGTATCAAACGACTTGCCCCGTGTCCATTGACTGTCCTTCATCTGAATATCGCGGGCAGTTACATCATTGGCACAGGTATAACCTAATACATACTCAAAAGCTGTTTCAACAGGAACCTTACGCGCTTCTTTCTTAATCACAATGGCCAATTCACCTTCATAATGGAGGTTCTTCGAGATAGATGGATACTCGACAGCACCGCCAGGATGATTTAATGCTGAGGATGGCTTAAGAAATAGTAATGGCTCTTCCGGCAGCGTAAGATTCATTTCCCGCGCATGATCATGATAATTAAGACCAATGCACACGGCTTTGCTTGGTACACAGGGTGCCAGCAATTTCACGTTCTCTAGCAGTAGTCTTTTGCCGGTTTCAGTGAAAGTATCGCTAAATATATCGCCACTTAGCACCTGAATCTGGTTGTCTGCTGCTAAAACTCCATAGCTAACCGTGTTGTCAATTTCAAATCGTACTATTTTCATGGACAACCTCCTCGTATTAAAAACTAGTATATTTTTTCCCTACCTAGTAGCCTATATCCTGCAAAAGGACTTGCTAACTACAAAATTTAACAGATTTTTTTGATTTGCAGTTTGTTGACTATAAGTATTCTATAATACAAGACATTCTATCGTAATTTTTTTTTTACAATGTTTAGAGTATACTTGATTATTGAAGGAATATTAGGAGGAATGATTAAGTGAAAAAAATTCTTGTGCTCGTATTGTGCGTGGTGGCTCTCAACCTTACACTAAGTAGTGCGAGTGCGGCCGAAATCACCGTAAGAAATGATTTTGAGAAATACTTTACAGGCTTTACCGGTACCTTCGTTATGTATGACCCGGCAAATGATCACTATGTGATCTATAACGAATTGCAAAGCAAAAAAAGGCTCTCCCCTTGCTCAACCTTTAAGATTTACAATTCTCTTATTGGACTTGAAACAGGTGTGTTAGATCAGGAGGATGTATTCACCCTGTTTAAATGGAACGGAACAAAATATGATTTTCCCCACTGGAACCATGACCACACGCTGGCATCTGCCACCCAAGAGTCAGTGGTCTGGTACTTCCAGGAGCTTGCATCACGTATCGGGCAAGAACGCATGCAGGAGTACCTAAATAAAATTGATTACGGCAATCGAGACATATCCGGCGGATTGACCACGTTCTGGCTACGATCATCCTTACAAATCTCAGCTATAGAACAAGTAAATCTACTCAATAAGCTATATTCCAATCAATTGCCGTTCTCAGCAAGCACACTGGCAATAGTAAAAAAGAACATCACGCTCTCAGACAGTGATGGCATCAAATTTATGGGTAAAACTGGCTCAGGGTTTGCAGATGAAAAGTGGATTTCAGGCTGGTTTGTCGGTTGTATAGAAAAACATGGCCAGCGATATATTGTAGCAACCAATATTGAAGCATTAGACGGAGCAACCGGCGGTAAAGCCAGAGAAATAACCAAGATGATCGCCAAAGAACTTAACCTCTTATAATCCTGCCTTTGCCGCCGATTTGGGCAACGAGTTCCCGACTAGCATACAGCGCTGAGGCCAACTAAGTTAGAAGCCTCAATTCTCCCATCTGTCGGCAACCATGCCAAGCATAAGAAGAAGGGGCTGTCGCACTTGCGACAGCCCCTTCTTCTTATGCTTGCTATTTACCTTGTTTTCCTTGCCTGTTCTTCCAATTTAGCCACTCTATCAGCTGTTGCCGGGTGGGTGCTGAACAGACTAACCATCATGCCGCCAGCACCACTAAACGGGTTAATGATAAAGAGATGAGAGGTAGCGGGAGTAGCTTCAGCCATTACACGATGCTGGGCAAAGTATTCAATCTTCTTGAGAGCACTGGCTAGTGCTAATGGATTGCCAGAAACAGCACCTCCTGTTTGGTCAGCCAGATATTCGCGCGAACGAGAGACACCAAGCTGGATAAGAGTAGCAGCTAGCGGTGCCAGTACAACCAGGAAGACCAACTCAATAATACCGCCGATACCGCCCCCCTCCTCGTCATCGCCACGACCCAAGCCGAAGATCGCTGTCCATTGTGCAATATTAGCAATCATGGTGATGACACCAGCCAGACTAGCAACAATAGTGCTAATCAGAGTGTCGCGGTTTTTGATATGAGACAATTCGTGAGCGACAACTCCCTCTAACTCTTCATAATTGAGTGCTCGCATAATACCTGTTGTCACAGCTACAGCAGCATGTTCAGGATCACGACCGGTGGCAAAGGCATTAGGCACCTCTGTATTGATAATATAAACCTTAGGCATCGGCAGTTTGGCCTTTTGAGCCAAATTACTCACCATGCGGATTAAGTCTGGTGCGTCTTGGGGCGTAACCGCTTGCGCACCATACATATTGAGTACAATTTTATCACTAAACCAGTAGCTGGAAAAGTTCATCAAAATCGAAATAACAAACATGATCGTCATGCCTTTAGTGCCACCAAAAAAGGCACCAACTGCGAGTAGCAAACCTGTTAGTGCAGCAAGTAAAACAGTAGTCTTAAGCGTGTTCATTAAGACACCTCCATAGCATATATTTTATTCTATAGTAAACATTACCGTCTTAACTATTCCACGCTAGCTAAAGATGACATCGCTCCTCCATTCTTTTTCTGAATCTATTACTAATTATAAGTGATTAGCTTATAATTAACAACAAGCGTTTACGTCCGATTTTCCATGCGTTCCTTGATAGCGGACAACATATTCATACTGTTGTCCCGTACCTTTCTCTTAAGAATCGGATTAAGCAATCCCGCAATCATCGGAATACCAAATTCAAAATCAACGGTTAATTTGATCTCAGTGCCGCCGACAACTGGTGTTAATATCCATTCGCCTTGAAACTTTTTTAAATCGCCTTCAGTTTGTTGATAGCTAATATGCATGTTAGTATCATCAAAATTATCAAGCTCAGTCCATTTGATAATTCGACCGTCTACATTGGATACCCACTTAGTTATGGTTGTATTGTCTTTTCGTTCAATAACCTCAACACTCACCAAATCAGCCATAAACTCGGGATATTTTTCCATATCCTTTAAAATAGGATAAATTTGGCTGCGATCAGCGTTAACAGGTAAAGTCACTTCTACATACGGCATATTCATTTCCTCCTGTCCAATTATGCTATTCCTGTAAAACTATAGGTCTTCCAGCATATCCTGTGCCTTTGCCAATGCGCTTGACAAAGCGGTAATGACATAATCAATCTGCTCTTGTTTGATGATAAGCGGCGGTTCGATCCGCATAACTTTCGGATTGTTAAGTGTGTACGCAATAAGAACACCTTTGTCAATCATTTCCGACATGATTAACCCACCAATACCTTCTTTAGTCAGTTCTATGCCAATCATCAGACCCTTGCCGCGTACTTGGGCTATTACCTCAGGGTACGCCTTGGCCAGCTCTGTTAGCTTACCCATAAAATAGTAACCGCTTTGTTCAGCTCGCCTGAGTAGGCCCTCTTCCTGGATAACGCCGACAGCGGCGATAGCAGCTGCACAGGCTAGGGGGTTGCCGCCAAAGGTTGAGGTATGTAAAAATGGACTGGTGATGTACTTATCCCAGACCTTTGGCCGCGCTGTAAACGCACCAATAGGCATCACCCCGCCGCCTAAGGCTTTAGCCGTTGTTATAATATCAGGCACCACACCATAATGCTCAACGGCAAACATCTTGCCGGTACGGCCTAACCCTGTTTGTACCTCATCACAAATTAACAGCGCTCCCGTTTTGTCACAGATCTCACGTATTGCAGGCAGATAGGTATCAGGCGGGACAATGATTCCCCCTTCGCCCTGAATGGGTTCAATAATGACAGCTGCCGTCTCATTGTCCACAACTTGGGTTAAAGCATCAATATCACCAAATGGCACATGACTAAAGCCAGCAAGCAGCGGTTGAAACGGTTCCCGGAACATCTCCCGTCCAGTAGCACTTAAGGAGCCTAGTGTTTTGCCGTGAAACGAATTTGTGGTAGCAACAAACTTACTCCGTCCGGTATGGACCCGTGCCAGCTTGAGGCTGCCTTCTACTGCTTCTGTTCCACTGTTGACGATGAAACTATATTGCAAGTCACCAGGTGTAATTTCAGCCAGAAGTTCTGCCAAATCAGCCATCGGCTTATCAAATAACACCTTACTCGATAGCGGCATGAAATCTAGTTGGCGCTTAACAGCCTCAACCACTTTGGGATGACGGTGTCCCAGACTAAATACCCCATAGCCACCCAGACAGTCGACATATTCTTTACCGCCAATGTCCTTGATAATAGTACCTTCGGCCTCCCATTCAATGGTAGACAGCCCCATAAAGCGGAACAGTTTGGCCATAGCCGGGTTAATATATTGCTCATACTTGTAAATTGTTTGGTTTATCATTTGTTCTTTATTCGACATATAAACCCTCCTTGTAAAGTCAATGCCACTATTTATAATAATTTACTCATGGCATTATTTTCTATTAATATCAAAAGAACTCCTGCTTTATTCAAAAAAAGCAGCCATGATGTGAAATTTCTCTTTGCCAACAGGATTTGCCCTCACTAGTCTTGAATAAGAAAGAGCTAACTAATCAAGGGATGGTGTAACTAATGAATGACATATTTACTGCAATCACGCTACTTTTACTCATCGGTAACGGCGGCTTACTCTTACTGCTGCTGGTAAAGGTTACTAAGGCTGGGAGTCCAGACTTAACGCCATTCAAGCAACTCGCCTATAATCAGGAACGCCTTGAAGCCATGCTCCGCGATGAGCTGGGAAAAAATCGCCAGGAACTGACTTTCACTAGTAAAATACTGCGGGAAGAGCTGGCAGGTCAGTTGCATGAATTTACTAATAGCAATGACCAGCGATTTACTCGTCTTGTTCAGCTTAATGAACAAAGACTTGACAAACTCCGCGAGACAATTGAGGTTAAACTCCTGGATATTCAAAATGATAACAGCAAAAAGCTCGAAGCCATGCGAGCAACTGTTGATGAAAAACTGCACGCAACCCTGGAAAAACGGTTGGGTGAATCGTTTCAACTTGTGAGCGAACGCCTGGAACAAGTGCACAAAGGATTGGGAGAAATGCAGCAACTGGCGTCCGGGGTTGGCGATCTCAAGAAAGTCTTGTCCAATGTTAAAACCCGTGGCATCTGGGGTGAAATGCAGCTCGCCTCACTATTAGAACAAGTCCTAACCCCTGAGCAGTATTCTGCCAATGTGGCAACAAAGCGTGGCAGCCAGGACCGGGTAGAATTTGCCGTATGCCTGCCAGGCAGAGATAGTAATGATACCCCTGTTTGGCTGCCCATTGATGCCAAATTTCCCCAGGAAGATTACCAAAGGCTTTTAGAAGCCCAGGATATGGCTAATGCCGAACTGGCCGCCGCTGCGGCGGCCAGTTTAGATACTAGGATTCGCCTGGAAGCTAAAACCATCAAAGATAAGTATATTGATCCGCCCAATACTACTGACTTTGCTATTATGTTTCTGCCTATTGAGGGTTTATATGCCGAAGTATTACGACGTCCTGGACTATGTGACAGCCTACAGCGGGAATATCGTATTAGTATTACGGGTCCAACTACATTGGCGGCGTTATTGAATAGTCTGCAAATGGGATTTCGGACCTTGGCAATTGAGAAACGCTCAAGTGAAGTCTGGGGCCTTCTGGGCGCTGTAAAAACAGAGTTTGGTAAGTTCGGGGATGTTCTCATTAAGACCAAGGAAAAACTAGATCAGGCCAGCAAACAAATTGACGCCGCCGCCGTACGCACCCGGTCCATTGAACGGAAACTTAAGGACGTCGAACAACTACCCGTAGCAGATGCTGTTCGTATCCTGGGACAATATGATAATCAGCAAGCGTAAAGCCAAAACACATCCAAACATGTTTGGATGTGTTTTGGCTTTACTTTCAGAACTACTCCCATAATAATTAAACTTCTTTTGGTAATAATAACCATGAGATAATACGAGAGGAGGAACGTTACTGTGGAGACGATCTTTTCTAAAACCTACAAATATTTAAAAAACTTTCTTGTCTATCAGCCGCCGCATACGCCTACTCCCTTTGTATTAGATGATAAGTTAGACACAAAGCAAACTAAAAGCAGTTTAAAAAAAGGACTCGCGGGGCCGGCGGAGGAACTGCAGATACTTTTGCGTCAAGCCAAACAGCTAAAAGAAGTCTTAGAAATAGCGGCTAAAAATCTTAAAGCAGGTCAGTTTACGCAGCTAACACAAATGAAGGCTGTAGTTAAGAAACTGGCAGCAATTAAGGCCGAGCGCTCTCCTGTCAGACTAGCCTATGACGCCGTAAGTCAGCCAAATAATAGGCAAGTAAGTGCTGTACTTTCCGAAAACCGTGCGCTGCTAGAAAAACTATACAAGCTGCCGCACAACAAGGATATTATTATTCGTAATCTTATTTTGCCTTTTGCCCCGCCGATTAAAGCGATACTGGTGTTTTTAGATGGTATGGTCGATAGTAAAACACTCAATCTGGCTGTTTTACAGCCATTAATGTATTTCTCCGCTGATCATGTGCGCGATGGCGGTACCACCGGCAGTCTTACTGCCCAGATTATCGAGAAATGTTTACCCGCCAACCAAATCAACAAAGCCGTAGATTACCAATCTGTCCAGCATGGTATCAACAGTGGGGATTCAGCACTCTTTATTGATGGTGTTCCTGAAGTTATCTTAATCAACACCAGAGGAATGGTGCAGCGCGGCGTAAATAAACCTACAACAGAGCAAACAGTGCGCGGATCACAGGCAGCTTTTAGTGAAGGGCTGCGCATTAATACTGCCTTGATTCGCGGTACGTTAAAAAGCAGCGAGCTTGTTACCGAGATCCTATCTATCGGTAAAAAAACCAATACCAGCTGTGCCATTATGTATTTAGAGTCTGTTGCCAATCCGTTGCTCGTAGCTGAACTAAAGCGTCGAATCGAGGGAATTTCCACCGACTATCTGGGAGATATCGGGTCGCTCCAGCAGTTCATTGAGGATCATCCTTGCAATCTGTTTCCCCAGGCCCTTTCAACTGAACGGCCTGACCGGGTGTGTGTGCATCTGGCCGAAGGCCGGGTAGCCTTTATACTAGATGGTGTGCCGCTTGCCCATGTTGTGCCTGTCAGTTTTTTTACATTTTTTCATTCCGCAGAAGATTTCTCGTTTAAATCCATTGCAAGTACTGGGCTGCGGATATTGCGTCTTGCTGCTGCCTTTATTACGCTATTGCTGCCTTCTTTATATTTGGCAATTAACTATTTTCATCAGGAGGCACTACCTACCGAGATTGCTCTGGCAATTGCCGGCGCCCGCGAAAAAGTACCCTTTCCCGCGCTCATTGAGATTGTCCTCATGGAATTTTCTTTTGAACTTATTCGGGAAGGAGGATTACGGATTCCAGGCGTGCTGGGGTCGACAATCGGGATTGTCGGTGCGCTTATTTTGGGGCAGGCGGCAGTTACTGCCAATATTGTCAGTCCAATTGTAGTTATTATTATTGCCTTGGCAGGTCTTGCTTCCTTCGCTATTCCTGATTTTCAGATGTCACTGGCTTTCCGCATGCTTCGCTTTCCA
>Ga0316604_10003821_pt1 | contig 10349 bp, 4 predicted proteins | sample OWC_soil_day20_C_FD_207650 | JGI IMG/M metagenome (GOLD analysis project Ga0316604, IMG submission 207650) | Wetland soil microbial communities from Old Woman Creek delta, Ohio, United States - OWC_soil_day20_CT | ecosystem: Environmental > Terrestrial > Soil > Wetlands | place: USA: Ohio...
TAACGCCGAACAGGGCAACACCCTCTACCAGCGCCGCTGCCAGGATCATGTTAGCACGGATGTCATTTGCAGCTTCAGGCTGACGAGCGATAGATTCCAGCGCGCTCTTACCGATGTTACCAACACCAATACCAGCTGCGATAGCAGCGATACCAGCACCAACAGCACCACCAGCTTTTGCCAGACCAGCAGCAGAAGCAGCTGCTTCAGTAGAAGCCTGCAATAAAACAGTTAAAATAGCCATGATAAATGTGTATTTATTGTTTAATACGAATTTTGATCTTAGTGATGTTTTGCCTCGTGGTGATCATCATGACCGCCTTCCATTGCCTGACCGATGAATACAGCTGTCAGGTTAGCGAAGATGAAAGCCTGGATAAAAGCTACCAGCAATTCCAGCATCATCATTACGATATTGAATATAATCGTAATCGGTGCAAAACCGAAACCAGCAATTGGCTGCAGTGAACCAAAGATGAATACCAGAGAAATAATGCTCAGGATGATGATGTGACCTGCCAGGATGTTCGCAAAAAGACGAATCATCAGAGACACCGGCTTAGTGAAGATACCGATGATTTCAACTGGCACCAGGATTGGTTTTACCCATCCCGGAACAGGAGGATTCAGGGTGTGAGCCCAGAAATGCTTGTTAGAACTGAACATCGTTGCCAGGAAGCTAATCAGCGCCAGCGCAGCTGTTACTGCCAGGTTACCGGTTACGTTCGCACCACCAGGTAACAGACCCAACAAGTTGTTGATCAGGATAAAGAAGAAGATTGTGAGAATGAAAGGAGTATATCTTTCATAAGCACCTGGAATATTTGGCTTGGCAACTTCGTCACGCATAAAGATGATCACAGGCTCCAACAGGCTTTGCATACCCTTTGGCGCTTGCTTGGAACCTCTGACACGATAAGCTTTCGCTACACTTGTCATAATCCAGATCAGCAAAATAGCACCGATCAGCATAGAAGTCAGGTTCTTGGTAATCGACCAGTCATAGATCTCTTCATTCGTTGGATTGTCATTTGCATCTACTGCAATGACTTTACCAGGAACGTACTTGTTAGCAGCCAGACCCTTTTCTTCCAGGTAGTGCTCGTTTACCAGACGGTAACCGTCGTACGAAGCATGTCCATGGTGGAATTGCGAGCTCGAGAAAGTGGATAACCCTCTTTCCTTGCTATAAATGATAACAGGTAAAGGGATCGTTACAGGAGTGCCTGCAATGTCCAACAGATGCCAGTCATGGGCATCCTTAACGTGGCCAAGGATCACCTCTTTGGCATTAAACCCTTTCTTTTCATGAGGCTCGCCCTCAGTCGGGTTTGCAAACGTACTATACCCACTCATGCAGAAAACTGCAATAAGTGCTACCAGCTTAAGTTTAAACAGTTTGGAGGAAATCACCGCTTTCTGAAATTTTGCGCAAAGATAACCAGAATTATAATTAAACAAAGGGGACGACGAAAAAAGGAAAGCCGGGAAAACAATGTCACATTACATATTAATGCAATAATACATTGCCTACCCGACTTTCGTCATACCGTTTATCCTATTTAAAGGAAATATATTTTTGTTCTGCGTTGACTATCAAGTTGAAAAAATCTTTCATCTGACCAACCTCAGATGCCGGAATGTTGTCCATGATGTTCGTCATGAACGACCTGTTTATGATCAGTTTGCCCTGCGCTACCTTGTGGTAAGTGAGCTCATATTTCATATCCTTGAAGGTCGCTTTTACATCCGCAGGTATCTGGTCGAAGGTTTTTCCCGCTGGCAGGTTCAGCTCTATCTCACTTGTGTAACGATCTGTATTTTCGTACAACCAGTATTCAAACGGATACTGGCGGGCCTCATTATTGAATACATCGCTGGTAGCCACCACATCCATGAACGGTGGCTTGATCATGTTGATGTCTCCTACTCCAATCACCTCATTCTTAACGGTATAGGTCGTACTGATCGTCACGGAATCCTCCAGGTTATCCAGGTTCGCCACTTCAAAACTATCCAGTGTCACCGGGTTCTTGTAATGGCTGGCGGCACTCTGCTGCAGCGCTTTCCGCATCTCCTCCTCATCCTTGTCCGCAAAGCGGCCACGCATATTGGAAGCCAGCTCTCCATTCACTGTCATGGAAGTCTTTACCTTCAGGTCCGTAGCACCCACAGCTATTTTAGTCTGGCGGTTCAGCTTCACATCGTATTTATCAGTCGGCTTCAGCAGACTAATCGTCTCCTTTGTATCATAGTTAAATGGAATATTCAGGATCTGCGCGCTGATGTCATTCTGGGGCAGTGCATGATATGGCAACTGGTTATCAGTCAGCTCCAGGTAGCGATAACTCTCCCCATCCTTGAATCTGGCGATACAGTGGTTGAACTCCATAGATGGTAATACCATGCCCTGCTGACCGTTGCGACGTGTACTCACCAGCACCAGGTTGGCATCCAGCCCTACCTTACGGGCCAGGGATACAAAAAGGGTGCTCACATCTTTACAATCTCCCAAACGGGTGGCAAGGGTCTTACTTGCCCGCTGTGGGATATATGCCCCCTGTCTGAAAGCCACTGAGCTATAACTGATATTCTGCTCGATAAAGTTGTAAATGCGTTTTGCCTTCTCATCATTACTCAGCTTCTTTTCTTCACCATTCGGGAAGATCCGTTGCAACGTCTTTAGCACATCGAAGTTCTCTTTGGATTGCTGACGGGTCACATCACTGTACCACTCCGCAATCACATCCCAGGATTTTACAGTAGATACATGCAATACCTTGCCAATATCACCCAGTGAAGGACTGTAAGATTCGTCTTTGAAAGCAGGCACGTTCTTGATTTCCCAGGTATACATGTGGAAATCTTCATGCTGACTTTCTACAGGTTTCACGTCATCTGCATTCTTCATCACATAGTTGATGCTGAGCGGCGCAGCCACCATCAGGCTATATCGCGCCAGCCTGGTAGGCACTGTCGCCTGGAAGTAAAACTTATCCCAGTACTCACGTCCTAAACGACCAATCCCAAAGTTGGCCACCTTGTAATTATAGTAAATCACATCACCTGGTTCCAGACGGGTGAATACAATATCATTGTCGTAGGTTTCTGCAGAAATCTTGGTACCATTCGCTTTTACCACTTCTGCTTTGATGATGGTCAGGTCTGAATAAGTACTGTTGTAAGGAATGGAGATTTCTTTCCACTGATCAATCGCATCTTTCTTGTTGATATAGATAGCCGTATTCGTCACCTGTTCACTGGCGCCTTCTGCATAGAGTACTACATTCTCTTCATCGAAGATGTAGTAATAGCTCTTTGCTGTATCCTGCGGTGCTTTCAGGTCCTTGTTGATTGCTGCGTAATAATCCATTTTGGGAAAGTAACTGAATACATCCGGCTTATTCTGCAGCTCACGGATCTTCTCTCTGTAAGTCGTACCACCTGCATAGAGGGCCAGTGCCTGTTTGTAATAATCCAATGCTTTTTCCTTATCTCCCTTTTGCAGATAACAGGCAGCTATAGTACCCAGCGGACTTGAATTGTATGGGCTGATAGCATGTTCTATTTCCAGATAATGAATAGCAGAATCATATTGCTGTGCTGCAAAGAAGTGCGTGATAATTGGTGAATACACATACAGTTCATACGGCGCCGTCTTGATGATATTACGTAATACAGCCAACCCCTTTTCAGGTTCTTTCTGCTGAAAGTAATCCTCTGCCAGTTGTTCCTGCACTTTGGTATTGTTGTGACCAGCCAGGTACTTCTCCAGTATTCTCATGGCTTCTGCCGGGTCTCTCACCATCTTCTGGTTATATGCATACATGCCACTTACCACATCGTATTCATCCGGGTACAGTTCATATGCTTTCTTCAACATGGTGACCATGCTATCTACGTGTTGCAGATTTGCATGCAGGTACATTTTCTTCGAGATCGTCCAGAGACTTTGTCCTTCGCGGGCTTCCAGTTTGTTCACTACTTCCAGTGCATCATTCCATTTCTTTTCATCTTCCAGTTCTGACTCATGCCCCTGCAATACAAGCGTATTTTCAGGATCTATCTGTTTCAGCATTTCTACCAGTGCAGAGATGTCAGTTCTGTCGTATTTGGATGACAGGCATTCCAGGTATTGATAAGCCAGCAGCGGGTCCTGCGGATCCTTTTCAAAGAATTTAAACAATGCATCTTTTGCTTTATCATATTGCTGGTTACGGTTGTATACTTTAGCCAACAGAATAGCATAGATAGGATCGTTCGGATATTTCTCTACCTGCTTTTTGAAATATGCTTCAGCAAAGTGTGGTAGCAATTCCGGTACATCTGTAGTTTTATCTACAGGGTAAGTTTCTACCTTATCAGTTGTGGTAAGCCCTTTCAGGGTTTCATACTTATCATCTGTAAGACGAACGATAAAGTTGGAACCGGGATTCGTAAAGCCTATCTGCACCAGTACACGGTTGTAACCTTTCTTCAGGTGTACACGTACATTGAATTTATCCAGCTCTGTAGCAATTTCATCCTCCTGTGCAATCAGCAATTTATCATTCAGCCAGGCCTTCAGACTACCATTGCCACCCAGGCAAAGGATCGCATCCTGATCTACCGGCGAATTCACAAAAGTCTGTGCATACCCAACTGAATTGGCAGCAGGGAACAGTGTGCCTACGAACAGCCAGCCGGCACTATCCGTCACCGCTGGTTTGAACCAGTCTATATGTGTGTTATTGTAAGAGGTAAAGCCTTTACCGGTATTAGGCTCTTTCAGCGGGCCGTAGTCTTTGTTAAAACCACTACCGCTGATGTTGTCAAAGGAACCAACGAACTGCCAGTTACCTAAGGCGCCGATCTGGCTGTACATATTACCGGATTCCTTTAGCTGCATGCCTATCAGGTGATGGAGCCCTTTGTAATACTTAGCCGCAGCATGTAGCGAACCGTTAAAGCGGTTGTCGGTAATTACTGTGTTCAGGTTATCAAGTTGCTTCCCCTTCTTGATGCCATAAGCGCCGAAGATACCGTCAGTGAACCATAAAGCGTAGGTATACGGGTTAAGGTCGGTGATCACCGTAAATGGCGAAGGATACCTGTTGAGGAATGTATCACCGCGCCCATCATAGCTTTCCAGCAGAATCAGGGCGGCAATAGCGTTTTGTTTGTGGACCGGGTCACTCTTCAGTACTTTCCGGAACAGTTCATAAGCGTGTACTTTGTCGTTTTTGTGCAGTGCCTCCCACGCTTTTTCATAATCGCCAGCATGGGTTTGGGTGGTGACCGCTACGAACGCAATACAGCATAATAGCACTCTCATCGTACTTCTCATAAATAGGTAGGGGAGTTTATTCTAATAAAAATAACAAAAAAAGGGTTAATATTCTATTCATTCCAGGTTCGCCGCCAGGCCCCAAAACACATACTCTTATATCGTATCCGGTTGTTTAAACTGCATACTATGCAGCTTAAAATAAAACCCTTCCAGCTTCAACAACTCTTCATGTGAACCCATTTCCTTCACCACTCCCTTGTCCAGCACAATGATCTTGTCTGCCTTGCTGATGGTAGACAAACGGTGTGCAATCACAATGGAGGTACGGTCGGAAATCAATTTATCAATAGCCCGCTGGATCAACATTTCAGATGCTGTATCTACCGATGATGTGGCTTCATCCAGTATAAGAATGGCAGGGTCATATAATAAAGCCCTTACAAATGATATCAACTGACGTTGTCCCAGTGAAAGGGTACTTCCCCTTTCCATCACCTGATAATCATACCCTCCCGGCAACTGCATAATGAACTCATGCATACCGATGAGGCGGGCCGCCTGCTCTACCTGCTCCCTTGAAATTTCGGGGTTACGGAGTGTAATGTTTTCATAAATAGAACCAGCAAAGAGAAATACATCCTGTAGTACTACGCCAATCTTGCTGCGCAACGACTGCAAGCCATACTTGGTAATGTCTGTTCCGTCTATTCGGATAACTCCCTGCTGAATCTCGTACAAACGATTCAGGATACTGATAATGGTCGTCTTCCCTGATCCCGTATGCCCTACAATGGCAATGGTCTCACCCGGTTCCGCGTGGAAGTTGATATCCTTCAATACATATTCCTGATCCTTGTAAGCAAAATAGACATGATCAAACGTGATCGCACCACGCATCTTCGCAGCACTCTCCTGTCCAGTATCAGGAATATAGTCGTCACTATCCATGATCTTGAACACACGCTCACTGGCCACCATCCCCATCTGCAAAGTATTGAACTTATCTGCCAGCATACGCAGTGGACGGAACAGCATGTTCAGGTACATAATAAATGCAATCATCACACCCCGTGTCACTTCGTAATTCAGTACCTTATTTGCCCCCCACCACACCATTAATCCAAGGGAGATGGCGAGAATAATTTCTACTACCGGAAAGAAGACCGAATAAGCGAAGATCGCATCTACGTTGGCCTGCCTGTGTTCTTTATTGATATGTTTGAAACGGGCAAATTCTCTTTTCTCTGCGGAGAATGCCTGTACTATCACAATCCCTGTCAGGTGCTCCTGCACAAATGCATTCAATGCCGCCACTGCATTTCGAACACGGAAGAATGACTTGTTCACACTTTCCTTGAAGATATAAGTGGCTATGATCAGGATCGGGAATGGAGACAGGCTGATCAACGTGAGCCGCCAGTCTTCGTAGAACATCACACCGAGGATGGCTACGATCATGAGCATATCTGCGATGATGGAAATTAATCCTTCGGAAAATACGTCGTTAATAGCTTCGATATCGTTGATGGTGCGGGTGGTAAGCGTGCCTATGGGGGTCTTGTCGAAGAAAGCGAGGTTGAGATGAACGATCTTTTTGTACACTGCTACACGCATATCTTTCACTACTGACTGTCCCAGCCAGTTGGTCAGGTACGAGAAGTAAAAACGAAATACTGTTTCCAGCAACAGTAAACCAACCTGGATGATGGAGATGGTAATCAACATTTGCATCATCTGATTGGCAATGTACTTATCGACAGTAAGCTGGATCAGGTAAGGTCGCATGGGCGAGATCACTGCCAGTAATACCGTCAAAAACATTGAAATGTAAAAGGAACGTCTGTAAGGAAATGTAAAACTGAATATGCGCCTTAATAGGCTGACATCGAATACTTTCTTCTTTTCCGCTGATTTTTCCACCCTAATATCGCTTTACAGTAAGCAAACCTACAGCTTTTTTAAGGAATAATCTACCATGAACGGTTGTGCAGTAGCAGAACCGTTCATGGTAGCCCCGCAAAAGAAAAGCTCCTGCCAGAGGCAGGAGCTTTTATATAATTTCCAATTATAATTTCTCGTCTTTCATTATCTGCTTATAAGCCTTTATGAATATCGCCCCCAGATTCTTATGCGGTGGCACATAATCACTAAACAACTCCTTATTCCTCGCATCCCCCGCAAACTTCCTGGTCAACACACTCCACATATCCACCCAATCCACATTCTTCCCTACTCTCAGCGTCTCATCCAACTGACGAATGATCGGCTCATTCACAAACCTGGTACCCACCTGCTTGGAAGAAATAATATGCGCCTCTGGTGACTTCTCCAACACGATCGCCAGGTTATGATAACCACCACAAGATCCCAATACCACTATCTTCGCAGTCGCCTGCAAATTATCCAGCGTAGTATTCACGTGATAACTATGCCCACGGTGAATGAATACGGTCGGATGAATATCATTTTCATCAAGGAACTCACTCAGCTTCTCAATCGCTTCCTTATCCGCCGGCTCTTCCAGTGGCAGGTTCGCATAGATAGTAATTGGCTTACCCTTGATAGAAGTGATCACTGTCCAGTATTTACCCTTAGTCACTCTCCACTCGCTTGATGGGAAGTTGCCCATAAAGCTTACATATGAGTCATGACCATCTTTATCTCCATAGAAAAATACCTGTTGTATAATTCTGCCGCTGTCATTGAGCAGGCTATTATAAGTCACGAAGTTGATCGGAGGCAGTTTCAGCTTGGTCGCCATTTCAGTGGCTTTGGAAGAATCACTGGTCTTCTCTGTTTCAGTGTCGAACAGGCTACCCAGCAGTTCATAGATCACCATCCCTCTTCTATCTTTTTTCTTAGACAGGTAAGCATAGTTCTTAGCAACCTCTTCACGCAGGAAAGCCAGCAGCTTTGTATCTCTGATACTACCGAATGAGTTAGCCACATCTACTGCATCTTCCAGGTCTTCTGTTTTCTCCAGGCTGCTCACATATTTCTTCATCAGGTAGTTGGCATTTGCCGGATCCATGGATTTCAGAAAGTTATCCAGGGTGTTATAACCAGCCGCCATAGCGATGAATTTCTTAAAGCGGTCAAATTCTACCAGCATCAGCAAACTATCACCACGCGGCGGTTTCATACGAGCCATCATCTGGTCGTACAGACCGGCGTTGTTATGGTTGGTGTAACTGGAAGTATATAACTCTTCCTGACCGTTTACGATCAGGTAATACAGTTCTTCTGGTGTAAAGTTCTTAACGATAGCAAAGCGTACATTAGCAGGCTCTTCATGAAGGTCATCCACTTCGCGGATATAGCGGAGGGACTTGGCTTGCAGGTTCTCCATCATCGCTTTCAGACCCAGTACGTGTTCTCCGTTGTTACGGCGGTGTTGCAAAGCGATGGCGCTCTTCACCAGCTGTTTGAAGTAAAGGTCTTCATTGCTGATTACAGTCGTGAGTTTATCCACGGTAGTGGTACCGGCCATCAGTTCATCGATGAAAGGCAGGATCAGTGTAGGCTGGCTCGTTTTGCCGATGGCTACGATCTGCTGTACAATAGGATCCGGGTTCTTGCGGATGCTGGCTGCTATCGGTGTGTACGAAGTAGCGTAAGTCAATACCTGGTTAGGATATTTACTTGCTACTGCTGCAATTACGGAGTCGGTGATAGGGTATTCCAGGTAACCTGAAATCTCTGTCATCACAGTTTCAAGGTGATTGAAGGCATATTTACCAAAGAGTATTTCCCTGGCGTCTCTATAACCAGGGTTATCCTTAAATACTTCGATCATTTTCTCGCCTGCGTCGAACGAAAGGTCCTGCAGGTAAGGCTTGATGCTCTGCCCTTTGATATCGGCAGCCATCATATTCCTGTAAGCTTCTACCATTACAGGAGCTTCTTCAGCCTGTATTTTATGGTAAGCACGTTTCATATTATAATCGTGCAGCATAACATATAGCCCTGACAGGTACTTGATTTTCAAACGATGATCGAGTGAAGAATCCAGTTCTATCTGGGTTTGCATATCATCCACCTGCCTGATCAGGGCATTGGTTACCTGTAGGTTGATCGTTTGATCATCCGACACCTTTACCAGGTCGTCCGCCTTGCCATCAAATTTTAGTGCTGCTGCCTGCTCTTTGTCGATATTATCATGGAATCCGATACGCCCGATAGGGATGTCTATCTTCTGAGTACTTTGTGCATGAACCAGACTGTCCTGAAAGACAATCATTAACAGGACTATTATAATTTTTTTCATTAATACAACTATGCTTAATAAAGGCTAGTATAGCAAATTTACTACCAATTTCCTACAATAAGGGAGTTCTGCTCATTGGCGCCCCACGGATCGGGCCACCAATCGCCCCTGAGATACTTCTGCCCCCGGCAATCGTATCTCAGGAGCAGGAAGTCCCCCCGGCGGAGGATGCTGTTGTAATTTTAGTACCTTCATCCCGGAAATCCGCTTTATTTATGCAAAACTTCATCAGCGATCTTTCAGGCAACGAATTCCCCGCCAATGAAAAGATCCACTGCCGTAATGTTCGTAAGTCCGTTCTCGACCTGATCCGCAAGGACCATCCCAACCTCAGCATTAAATCAAAGATCTCGCTCTCTGAGCTCAACAAATACAGGCAACACTATTTCGAGCACCTCTTCGCCAAGGAAATCGGAGAACTCACCGAAATGGAGAAAACCGTGATCGAAAAGCTTCGGGACCACGATACACTTACAGACAAACTGGAGGACGGCGATGGCTCACAACTCACCTTCGGTCAGCGGATAGCCGATAAAATTGCCGAATTCGGCGGAAGCTGGACCTTTATCATCTCATTTCTCGTCTTTATCCTCCTCTGGATGGCGTTCAACGTCTTCTGGCTTTTCAACAAAGGCTTTGACCCCTACCCTTTTATCCTCCTCAACCTCATCCTCTCCTGCCTGGCAGCCTTACAGGCCCCTGTCATCATGATGAGCCAGAACCGTACGGAAGAAAAGGACAGGATCAGGGCAAAAAATGACTATATGATCAACCTGAAGTCCGAGCTGGAAGTCAGGATCTTACATGAAAAAA
>Ga0316604_10003822_pt1 | contig 10348 bp, 8 predicted proteins | sample OWC_soil_day20_C_FD_207650 | JGI IMG/M metagenome (GOLD analysis project Ga0316604, IMG submission 207650) | Wetland soil microbial communities from Old Woman Creek delta, Ohio, United States - OWC_soil_day20_CT | ecosystem: Environmental > Terrestrial > Soil > Wetlands | place: USA: Ohio...
GTTGTAACATAACACTAAATAAGATTAAAATGATCTGAAATAAGGCCGGTGAGCCAATGGTGAAAAAGGCCATGGTATGGCGATCAATATGATCAATAGCGCCAGTGAAAACCATAGCAGTATCGTCATGAATTTCAATTTATCTGTTTCCATCCGCTTTGCTTTGGCGGAGCCTATTGTGATTATGATAATAGCAATTACCATCAATGCAATGTGTAAATAACGAAAGAATGTATACTCTTCAAACACATTATATCTGATAACAGGACTAATAATATAGAGGTAAAGACCAAGCATCAACTGTATATGTGCAATAGTCGCAGTCAAATGTCTGAAAGTATTGTCAGTAGAGGAAAAAACCTTGTTTCCCCGCACGCCGTTCCAGGCCATTATTATACAATAAACAAGACTGATAAGTACAAGGTAACGGTTAATAGAATGTAATACTAAAATCGTCTGATACATAGTTAATCACTTGAACAATGCAAAAGTAATACAAAAACATACTAGTTAGTATGTTTTTGTAAAATTAAATAAAAAAGGCAGCGTTTCCGCTGCCTGCAATATTGTAATATCAGATCTTATATTGTTACGCTTTCTGGTAATGCATATTCAAATTGCTCCTTTTTTGCGATTAACTGTCCCCACCTCAAACAGGTAGCTCCCCACGAAAATCCTGCACCAAATGTAGTGATCAGCAAATTCTGACCTGGCTCAAAATCTTCTGCAAAATCCCACAATACTAACGGTACTGTTGCCGAAGTAGTATTTCCGTATCTTTCTATATTGATCTTTACCTTTTCAAATGGAATATTGAGTCTGTCGCTCACAGCCTGGATAATTCTCATATTTGCCTGGTGTGGAATGACCCAGTCAATTTCGTTTGCATCCAGGTCATTGAGATCCAGGGCTTCACCAGAGGCTGTAGCCATGGACTCTACCGCATTCTTAAATACCAATGCACCATGTTGTTTGATATAGTGCGCTCTGTTCTGTAAGGTTTCACTCGTAGCAGGCAGTCTTGACCCACCGGCTGGTACCAGCAGCGCGTCATTTCCTGCGCCATCAGTTCTCAGTACACTATCCATTACCCCGTAGTTTTCAGTGGTAGGTTCGAGCAAAACTGCTCCTGCACCATCTCCAAAGAGAATACAGCTGTTTCTGTCATTATAATCAACGATAGAGCTCATTTTATCCGCCCCCACCACAATGACTTTCCTGTACCTGCCACTTTCGATCAGACTAGCCCCCATAGTCAGACCAAACAGGAAACCACTGCAGGCCCCATTGAGGTCAAAACCGAAAGCATTGCTAAGTCCGCTTTTTTTACATACCAGGCTACTGGCTGGTGACAATAAGTGGTCCGGAGTAGCAGTGGCCAGAATGACCGCCTCAATCTCTTCTGGTTTTACCTGGTAGGTATCCAGTAAGTTCCTGATGGCTGATGCTGCCAGATCCGAAGTAGCTTCATCTTCTGCGGTTGCAATACGTCTTTCTTTAATACCAGTACGCTGTTTGATCCATTCGTCGGAAGTATCTACGATTGTCGATAAAAACTCATTTGTCAAAATATTCGATGGTACATAGCCTCCTAGTGCGCTGATGGTAGCTCTGATATCCTTTCTCATTTACATTAAATCTATCACAGAAAATTGGGATGCGAAGGTAACTCAAAGTAAGAGCAGTTGAACTTTTTTTTCGCCAAATTTAGTTGGGATATGACAAACTCATTGATTTTAAGTATTTATATATATAATATATCATCTAAAACCGTTCAATATCGAAATATTGCGATACGGGAGTAACAAGTCAGGTATGTCTACCAAATATGGCAAAAGCCATCTCCCGGATTGCCATTTTGCAGTACCTGCCTGCCATAAAGTAGTGTACCTTATGATTATCCATTATTTTCGCTTTTGCATAAAACTGGCTTTACAAATGGATAACTATATCATAACAACCCCAGGAATGGCGACTTAACAACCTGGTTTGAATAAAAAGAGGGTGTATCTAACTTTGATACACCCTCTTTTTATTCGGATACCTGATGGAGTCAGATTCCATTTTATGCGATTCCCAGGAGTTTCATTTATTTATAATCCCCCCTCCTATTCTAATTACCATGGACAATTAGCCGGCGCCGGATAATATTCCTCACTGAAATATTGCCCTGTCGGACCATCCTGCCCTATCAACGCATATTTAGCAATCCTTTGCCCTGCTTCTTCAGGTGTACTGGTACCCTGATGCCCCGTAAAATCAGTTTGCGTATACCCCGGACAAACAGCATTCACTTTAAACGCAGTATCCCGCAACTCATACGCCAGATTCACCGTGTACATATTCAACGCTGACTTGGAAGACTGGTATACTACATATCGCTTAGGATAATTGATATTGTAAATATCCGCTGCTGCAGAAAGCGAAGCCATAGCCGTGCTTACATTTACAATACGAGGCTCGGGGGAGTTTTTTAATAAATCAATGAAAGCCTGTGTCACCCTTACTACACCAAATACATTGGTATCATATACTTTCTGATACTGATCCGCTGCCGTCTCTAATGCAGATTGCGCTGATACACCGGAAATACCAGCATTGTTGACCAGTACATCTAAAGCACCGATTGCTTTTCTTGCCGCATCCACAGATGCCTGGCTGGTCACATCCAATTGTATTGCTGAAACATTGGTCAATCCTTCGGCTTTCAGTTTTTCAACTGCCGCCTGGCCGTTTTCAGGATCACGGCTACCTAAATAAACAAAGAAACCTTTTTGCGCAAGTATTTTTGCTACTTCAAAGCCAATACCTTTGTTAGCGCCTGTTATTAATGCTGATTTCATACCTTCTGATTTATGCAACGAAGGTAGCAGGCAGAAAAACATCCGATGGGGACAAATCGTTTTAATTGTGGGACAAATCCTGTAATTCGGACAGATAGGTGCTTACACTCTTCCCTGTACTCTTTTTGAAAACACGGGAGAAATAACGGGGGTCAGTAAAGCCCAGCTCATAAGCCAGTTCCTTCACTGATAATTTTGAATATTGTAATTTCCGCTGTGCTTCCAGCATGAGCCGGTTAGTGATCCACTCTTTGGGCGAAACGCCTGCAAATTCCTTTACAATACCGTACAAGGTGCTTGAAGTTAAAGCGAGTCTATCCGCAATACCCTGCACATCATGCTGCTCAGACAGGTTCGTTTCTACAGCCAATTTAAAGGCGATATACTTTGATAACTTGGAACCGGTGTTCACCTCCTTACGTTCATACCGCTCAAAATAGGCGGTATTAAACTCAGTCAGTACTGCATGCAAATGCGCAAGGATCACTTCAGACTTCTTCTGTTTACCAGGCGCATGCAAAAGCTGAAATAGTCCGGCCAGAAGATTCTTTACCCGTTGCTGAGCAGCCTCGTCAAAAGAGATAGTATTGGCATTATAAGGATTGACAAGGAATGGATAAGAACCTGGCAACAGCATCAGCGTGCTTTCATCAAAAGAGAGCGCATACTGCTGCATATTTTTATCGTAAGGCAATTTGGTAAAGACCTGGTTAGGCAAACCGTAGACCAGTCCGCCATCCCCAACAGTAAATTGCTGCATGTCAGCCACAAAAGTGGCGGACCCCTTCACCATGTATTGAAAATAGTAAAAGGAGAGTCTGTGAGGTTTTACCAAAATTGCTTTCACATCATCCGGTAGTTGGATAGCACAGTTTTCATTCAACGCGATAGCTAATTTATCGTGATGCCTGATTTTGTCCATCATGCCCCTCGTATCTTCCATAGATGAAATAGTTTACTGCAAAGATACAAATAGCTGGTTGAGTTTTCTACGTGACATGGCCTCTTGCTGGAATATCGCAGCATCGCCTGTTCCAAGAAACACCTGTGCTGCTTTTGCTACGGCCTGCTATGCCTCCTGTACCACATTGGCGCCGGCGCTTAATCTCTTCACACTCAGTTCTGCCAGTTTCTCAGCTTTGGCCAGTCCTGGCATCGCCATCACATTCAATGAAAAATAGCTACACGCTATAATGCGGCTATTTTTATTTGTATTTTGTTTATTATGAAAACAAAATACTGCCTGCTATATTTGGGCATCCTATTATTCCACGGACTCTCCGTAAAAGCCCAAACAGCCAAACTACCTACCCAATGGACGAAAGCTGCGATGGCAGCAGCGGTTCCTTTTCCTGACTACCCACGTCCGCAGTTGGAGCGGAAGGAATGGATGTGTTTGAATGGGAAATGGGATTATATAGGTGGTAAAGAAGTGGCGAGTGCATTTGCCCCTGTTAAACCGATTGCTTTTAGTGATAAAGCGGAAAAGATATTGGTGCCTTACTGTCCGGAGTCTGTGCTGTCAGGTATTGCGCGGAATCAGGAAATCAATATGTGGTATCGCCGTACATTTGAAATGCCTGCCGCATGGAAAGGGAAGCAAATCATCATCAACTTTGATGCAGTAGATCATGATGCGACCTTATTTGTCAATGGAGAAAAAGCCGGGGTGCATGCTGGTGGGTATAGCTCCTTTCATATCAATATTACAAAATTTCTAAGAGCTGGTACCAACACAATTGTCGTTGCAGCACATGATCCTAACGATGGCAGAACACCTTCCGGTAAAAACGGTCCACGGGGCGATTATACCTTTACATCAGGTATCTGGCAAAGTGTATGGCTGGAGCCAGTCAGTGAATATTATATTAAAAGTATCCGGCTATTACCTGACCTTGTCAACAACAGGCTTCAGGTATTTGTGGATGCAGATCAGGCAAAGGTAAAGGCTGTTGCATTGAATGGTTCAGACGTAGTGTCTGAAATTTCAGGGCGCTCCGGCACGCTTTTATATATGCCAATAAAAGAGCCAAAATTATGGTCGCCCGATGATCCGTTTTTATATGATCTGAAAATAACCCTGACGGATAATAAAGGGAATATCACAGATGAAGTCAGCAGTTATTTTGGGATGCGTGATATAAAACTGGGTAAAGTAAATGGAGTGATAAGACCACTGCTAAATAATAAATTTATCATGCAGGTTGGCTTACTGGATCAGGGTTATTGGCCGGATGGCATTTTGACGGCACCTACAGAAGAAGCGTTAAGATCTGATATCTCGTTTACAAAAAAAGCTGGTTTCAATTTAATCAGGAAACATATGAAGACTGAGCCTAAGCGGTTTTACTATTGGGCAGACAAGCTCGGCCTGCTAGTATGGCAGGATATGCCGGCTATCTGGTATCAGCATGAAGATACTGCAAAGAATAGAAGTGCTTTCCGGAAGGAATTAGTAGATATGATGGATGATCTTTACAACTCCCCTTCTATCATTACCTGGGTACCATTCAATGAAAACTGGGGGGCATTTGATGTAAAAGAAATGACTGATTGGGTAAAGAAGCTGGATCCTTCGAGGCTGGTAAATGGTAATTCAGGATTTAATAATAACCCTGGGTATCAGGAGGCTGCAGGTGATCCTGGAAATGGAGATTTTGTAGATACACATATTTACGTGGGGCCTTATGGGGCTTCTGTACCGGATGATAAGCGGGCGGCATCGTTGGGTGAATTTGGAGGTGTTGGTTTGTTTGTACGGGGGCATATGTGGCCCGTGGAGAATAATGCATATGCTTATGAACCGACTAAGGAGCGATTAACGGATAGTTATGTGCTTTTGATGGACCAGGTGGAGCAATTGATGAGGTATAAAGGATTGAGTGTAGCTATATATACGCAGACGACGGATGTGGAGCATGAGGTGAATGGGATGTTGACTTATGACAGGGAGGTGGAGAAAATGGATATTGAGAGGGTGAAGGCAGTGAATGAAGCGGTGATTAGAGCGGGTAATGAATTAAAAGCAGGTAAATAATAGAAAGTATATAGCTATAATGGGTACTCGTTATACAGGGTGTAACGGGTACCCATTATAGCTACATATTGTTATAAACTCCAATCCACAGGTTCAATACCCGCTTTTGCCAGTAGTTCATTTGTCTTAGAGAAATGCCTGCAGCCAAAGAATCCTTTATCAGCACTGAAAGGCGATGGATGCGCCGCTTTCAGAATATGGTGTTTGGTTGCATCTATCAGTACCTGTTTGTCCTGGGCAAACCGTCCCCAAAGAATAAATACCACATCTTTTTTATTTTCTGACACCTTTCTGATTACCGCATCCGTAAAGTTTTCCCAGCCGACTTTTGAGTGAGAAGCGGGTTCATTGGCGCGGACAGTGAGGAATGCATTAAGGAGCAATACGCCATGATCTGCCCATTTGGTAAGGTTCCCTCCTTGTGGAATAGGCAGGCCGAGGTCGGCATGCAGCTCCTTAAAAATATTCACAAGGGAAGGTGGAGGTTTAACGCCATCCTGTACAGAAAAGCATAAACCATGTGCTTGTCCGGGACCGTGATAAGGGTCTTGTCCTAATAAAACAACTTTAACTTTATCGAAGGGAGTCTTGTCGAAAGCATTGAAAATAAGGTTGCCAGGAGGGTAAATGGTGCGGTTCAAAGCCTTCTCCTGCTTGAGATGGAGGGCGATTTGTTCAAAGTAAGATTTCTGAAATTCATCTTTTAAAACTTCTTTCCAACTTGCTTCAATTTTAACGTCCATAAATTTTTTTAAATTTTGAATGGCAAAAATTTGTTTTATAAAGGGAATTTTCACTAGATTTGCACTCCCAAATGAAACAGTAAATATACGGGAAATTTGGAAAACGGATCGGTAGCTCAGCTGGATAGAGCAGCTGCCTTCTAAGCAGCAGGTCATTGGTTCGAATCCAATCCGGTTCACAAAAGCGCAACAAAAGTTGCGCTTTTTTTATGCATATAACCTCACTGGTCGCGGATTTCAGCGGATTTTCAATATTAAAGTATATCAATCTATATCAAGGTATTCGGGACCCTATCTTCGTGGGGCACCAGCCAAAATGATGCGAATTGTAACCTTTAGAAAGAGCGATTCTTCACCGCTTAAGTTCTTTTCATGACAACTAAACAAAATTTATCTATTCTTATTTTCCTCAAAAGGAATAAAATCGACAGCAAAGGAAAAATACCCATCCATTTCCGTGTCACTATTGATGGGTTAAGAGGCACAAACTATAAAAGAGATCACAGACAGGGCAGTCTCAAATGGCTGGATAAGCCACAACATCTTCTCAAAGTTCAAATGCACCTTTAAGAAACCCAAACGAGACTACCTGGAGCCCGGCGAGTTACAATTAATTCAGGATCATCAATTTGATAAACCTATTCTTAATGTGATCAGGGACATATTCTTATTCAGCAGCTATACCGGATTTCCATATAGAGAGGTATTTAATCTTGGCCCTCACCATTTAAAACTGCGAAATGATGGTGAAATATGGGCCTCCCTCAGCCGCCAGAAAACTGACGAAGATGAGGCCGTACCATTACTTCCCCCTGCTTTAAAACTTATAGAAAAATATAAAGAGGATTCGGAGGCAGTCAAAAGACACCGTCTTTTCCCGGTACCATCAAATCAGGAATACAACAGGGGGTTAAAAGAAATAACCGCTATTTTGAAAATTGAAGGTATCATCCTTAAAACTCATAAGGCTCGATTCTATTTCGCCAATGAAGTCACATACAATAACGGTGTTCCACTGAAAACTGTCAGCCGGATATTGGGCCATCAATCTATAAAAACCACTGAAATTTATGTTCAGGCCAATACACGAAATATCAGTGAAAACATGAAAATGGTGAAGGCGAAATTATTTAATAATGACGGAGAATTGAAACCAGCAGCAAGTGTGGTCGAGATCAGCCACCCATTAAAAGTAGTTCATATCGCTAATAAATAAGAGAAAGGCGCCACGATGTAGCGCCTTTCCCAAAAATCACACCCTAACAGGCACATCCACCCTAATCTGATTCATCACCGGTGTATATATATCAATCTCATTCAAATTCTCCGGCGTCTCAATAGTAACAATCAAGCTATATCTCACCAGCTCATTAAATCGCTCCAGCTTCTTCCTGTTCTTCCACCATCCTCCAACAGGAAATATCGCAATCTGGTTCCTGTTCGCCAGATTTACAGCAGGCCCCATCCATATATCCTTATGAATACTTCCCTTATTCCGCACCTGCTCACCGATCACCCAATTAGCCTCCTCCCATTCCACTTCATTCTCCTCTTCCATGACCTTACTAATCCTGGCCAAAAATGAACCTCTGCTCTCATTGCTATTAATCAGCTTAAACCGCAACCCATGAGACATATAACTTGCCGCCTGCTTATATTGCTGATTTCCCGGATTAGGTTCTATAAAATAAGAAAGGGTTATTTTAAGCGTCACCTCCGTATTAAACAACGCCTGTAACGCATCCACCGGCCATGGCAAATCGAACACATGAAATTCATCCGTTCTAACCCCATAGTCTTTTAACTTATAAGGCTTCAAACTACGTTGGGCAATCAACGACAAACGATTATTAGCACTATACCTTGCCCGTTCCATATTGGGCACTCCATACCCCACCTGCCTGAATAACCGCTTTTTATCCTGCCCCGTAAGACTCTGAATACCCCTATTTCCAAGCATAGCCGGCGTCCAATCTGACGAATGCACTATCAGCCCCCTAATTGTCTCCGGCCAAAGATTAGGATACTCCCGATATAATTGCGCCCCAAAACGAGCAGCCAAAGCCGTAGCACCACTCGTATCTCCAAAATCGATAAGTGGAGGATGGTGGAATTGTGAAGTAGATACAGACAATAACTGCAACCCCTGATCAAGAACCAGCTGATCTACATTAATACCATGATTCCCTCCCTCCATTACAATATCCGGCTTCCTGCACCATTGCTTCTCCCAGTCAGTTGAAGTCCGGCTACTGGGCGACAATGCCCCGCGGTTAGCCAACAAACTGGCCCCAGGATACCGCTGCACGTCCAACTGATCTTTTAATGTATATGCACCTACAGTTATTGCATTATAAGACTGTGAAGGATCTTCCATGGATGCCTGGTCATTCGCCAAAGGATATGCGAGCCTCGATGCATGGTCCAGATTTCCCCCACTCACCATAAACAGGAAATTACTTCCCCCAAACAGCAACTGGTCTATAGCAGACGACCAGGATGAGGGGCGCCCTTTATGGTCCAAATCCCAACTCGTTATCGAAAGAGAAAAAATACGTTTATGATCCGGATTCATCACCTCTGACCTCGCAACTGCATCACCTGTCAAAGCTCCTCTTAGCTCGGGAGGAAGTCCAACCCCATTAAACATCTTCACACTCTCAAGCTTGTGATGAATATCTATTGGACCATTGCCAGCCAACAAATCAGTCAGATCCCCATACATCGCAAGTCCTGCCATTGGCGTTCCATGGCCTGTATCACGGCGAGCATCATCCACCGTCCAATAAGGATAAATCGCAGCCAGATGATCAGGAGACACAACCTGTGAAAGAAGCCTATTATTAAGAGTAACACCTGTATCCAGCAGGCATACACTAATATTACCAGGATCATAATTAACCCTTGCCGCCAAATTGCCTACCCACCCCTGCTGATCCTCCACCGGCAAATACGTAAAGAAATCAGCCGTATCCCTTGGCATCCTTAACTCTGCCAACCTATCCGTATATAATATAGAACGGGAAAGCTCCCTGGCGGATGCCTTCATTAAATAAACATAATGCTCAGGAAAAGCAAGAAACCGCTGGCCAATCTCTACTCCATGCTCCTGCAAAAGCGCTCTTATATGAATCACCGGATCCTCACCCACCACTATCCCATGCCTACTGATCCAAACCTCCCACCACCTTTTTTCATCCAACGGAGGAAAAGGCAACTCTGGCTCCTGCCAAAAACTCTGCAGCGTAGCAGCCCTAATCTCTTCAATATTTGCAAACAACGATTGATTCTTAGGATGTCCTTTTCTTGTCGTTCTATCAATATAATCATCTACCTTCTTCAGAAACTTAGCAACCGCATTCCGATTGAGATACATCGTTGCTTCCACAACTTTCCGTCCATCTTCTCCTTCAATCTCCTTAGTCGTTCTTAACTGATAATCCCCTTTCTTCTCATCCAGCTTCTGCAGGTCAAGCAAAAAATCAGGAGGTGACTTCAAAACAACATAAACAAAATTGTCATCAGGACCCTGTTCAAAATCACTCACCGCCTTTCTAAGCTGCTGCTTCAGCTGACGGCCATGCGTGACTCTGTTAATCCCTCGTCTGACATCAATTGAGCGCCCCTTAACTTTTGTGGTGTAGGGGTACAGGGAAGTTCGACCATCAATCATCAGATGGTCTGCGCGGAATATAGGCATGAAAACTTAATTAAATTAAAAAGGT
>Ga0316604_10003824_pt1 | contig 10346 bp, 14 predicted proteins | sample OWC_soil_day20_C_FD_207650 | JGI IMG/M metagenome (GOLD analysis project Ga0316604, IMG submission 207650) | Wetland soil microbial communities from Old Woman Creek delta, Ohio, United States - OWC_soil_day20_CT | ecosystem: Environmental > Terrestrial > Soil > Wetlands | place: USA: Ohio...
TAGGATAAGTAAGGTAGAAAGGTCCTCCTGCCATAGCCACAGCAACATCCATACCGCCAACACCCATAGCCACCATCCCTACTGCACCACAAGTGGGCGTATGACTATCAGAGCCAATTAATGTCGCCCCCGGACAGCTGAAACGTTCTAAATGTACTTGGTGACAAATACCGTTACCAGCTTTGGAATATTTAATACCGTATTTATCGGCAACCGTTTGCAGATACCGATGATCATCAGCATTTTCAAACCCGTCCTGCAGGGTATTATGATCAATGTACGACACCGATTGTGTTTTTGCTACTGGCACCCCCATAGCCTCAAACTGTAGATAAGCCATGGTACCTAAAGCATCCTGAGTAAGAGTTTGATCTATGCGTATGCCGACTTCACTACCTGGTTCCATAGTACCTGACAGCAAATGAGTTCCAATAATTTTTTCAAATAAATTTTTCCCCATATAATCCATTCTCCTTTTTAAAAATCAAATTCGAAATATTATTTAAATTGTAAGAATAGTGTACTATAATATGTTTAATAAATATAATATCTATATTTTATCCTAATCCATAAAAAAATTTTATTGCTAATAATATAGGAAGGAGATCATAATGGATGATAAAGATTGGACCATTCTAAAAACCCTTTCAGAAGAAAAAAATATTACCAAAGCTGCTGAACGTCTGTACATTTCCCAACCAGCTCTTAGCTACCGTTTAAAAAATTTAGAAAAAGAATTTGGCGCTAAAATCGTATTACGCAATACAACAGGAATTGTCTTCACACCCCAAGGAGAGCATTTACTAAAATATGCATTGGAAATGTTAACACAGTTAGCAATCGCCAAAGAGCGAGTTCAGAATATGAAAAACAAAGTACAAGGAACATTACGCATAGGAACTTCAGCTATTTTTGCCCACTATGAGCTACCAGGAATACTAAAAGGCTTCCTGGACCGCTATCCTGATGTAGATATATCTTTGAAAACCGGTTTAAGTTCCCGAATTAATAAAATGCTCCAGAAAGAAGAATTTGCTGTGGCCATTCTGCGAGGAGATTATTTTTGGCCAGAAGAAAAACATATACTGCAAGAGGAACATATCTGCCTTGCTTCCCCCAATGTCATTGATCTTCAGGATTTGCCTAATCTCCCACGAATTAACTATGGAACCGACTCTTCCTTACGGGTAATGCTCGAAGATTGGTGGCGTGAAAATTTTTCCTTTCCTTCTACGATTACTATGGAAGTGGATAGCATGGATACCTGTCGTCAAATGGTTCTCCATGGTCTTGGATGGGCAATTTTGCCATTAATCGGATTAAAAAGCCATGATTCACTCTACATTCGAAATTTATACTGGCGAGATGGTACACCTGTGCTACGAAGAACATGGATGCTATACCGAAACTCATCACTAGAATTATCAGCAGTCCATGCTTTTACAGATTATTTGAAAGAATATTATAGGATATAAATCCGTTTTTATAAGAAAAACGCTAGCGCGTCCTTTTTTTGTCATTACGAGTGCAGCGAAACAATCTCTGAACAAGTAGGGGATTGCTTCCTCGTACCTCGTCGCAATGACAGCCAAAAACTTATACTTTCTGATTCCGTAAAGAAAACTTGGCTTCCGCCAAGCCTCAGCGCAGGCTGGAGCCTTAGTTGCCCTTACTTGGAATCGAGAAAGTGATATAATTTCTGATTCCGTATAAAAGGCTCTCTGCTTATTGCAAGCAGAGAGCCTTTTTTCCATTTTATCAACTTATCTCATTCTTTCAAACTTAAATATCTTGTAGTAAAGATAAAATATCGAGAATAATACCCAGTCCGCAAGGTATGAGCAATACATATTCCACCATAGGTGATAAGTCATATGCCCTGTAATGACATGTATCTTCTCTATAGCTGCTGCTATACTAGTCCAAATGAACCAATAAACAAGTATTCTCCCAAATGACCTTTTAGACGGAAGATATTGAAGGAATAAATAGACTACGACTATATACATTCCCCATGTATTCACTAAGCGTGGTATAGGAGAAACATCACCATCGTACTTCCACAGAGGATAATAATAGGTAATTATATCTGTTGTCGTCCCATATAAACCTGCCATAAAGCCAGCAGGAAATAGTTCACGCCAGCGTTTTTTATCAGCGAAGATAATCCATATACTCCATTCTAGGGCAAAGCGGATATACCAGAAGATCATGATTTCAGCCTCTCTTTGCTATTGCAAATATCTTTTTAACTATCCACCTTACACATAATCCCACAACAATATAGATCGGGAACGAGTATAAGTGATTCCATTTAATCATTTTATAAAAGCCAAGTTGCACTATCAAAGGTTCAAGAATAAAGGAGAAGACTGTAGCCTTTACAACCATTGCCCAGAAAAAGCTCTTCCAAGTCGAGAAATACTGGTAAACTAGCATGTGGATAACAGGAACTGCTGTATAATCAACTGAAGTCAGTCGCGGAAACAATGGAATAACATCTACCGGATAATTCCACAAAGATAGTTCGAAGCCAAGCTCATCCAGAGTAATCGAAGAAATCATTATAAACAGTCCGAATAGAGTCAGCTCGTGAAATTGTTTCTTGTCCGCATATTTATACCAAATAAACCAAGGAATAATAAGCAATAAGAGCAAAATCCACCAACGCCAAGTTCCGAAGTCTTCTCCTATCCAATGCTCCATTCGAGCCTTACTTAATAATCTTACCATTTCTGCAAGTTCTGCATTTGTTGGATAAGAATACATGGCGAATGATCCCCCCTTCCAATGATTATTGATTCTTATCTTGCTCATCTTGGTCAAGAGGTTTTGCTGCTGCTGGCTGCAAATTTGACGAAAAGTAAGTTCTTTCCGAGGGGGCGAAAATCCCTTCCTGCCATATTTGGAAACTATATAGTATTATGGCAATAAGGGACTCGAAAATAAATACTGCGAGTCCACCATGAAAGTCGAGAATTCCCCGGCTTCCAAACCAAGGCAAAATAGCAAAGGCGAATATAATGTTAAGAACGGTGTCTATTGCTAAATATACACCAAAACTTCCATAAGTATATTTAAAAAGCCACATTGGCGCTATGGGGAAAAATCCATAAGTGTAAGTGGGTATTACAGCAAATGGGTAAGTCGTTTCTAGAATAGCCCACCACCCATATCTGATGCCTGCCTCAGTAACGATTATACAAAAAATCGCAGATAATAAACCGGCAGCCATGTACCGTTTCACATCTTCTTTGGGCATAAAGAATAACGTCAACCAAGGTACAATTAACGTGCCCCATAATAAAACTTGATTACTCACAATAATTCCTCCTACATAATCGATATGGAAAAAAATATTCCTATCTTATTAACTCAGTCACTTCATTCATCCTTATTATTTTCATTATCTAATGGTTTCATTGCAGGTTGAGCATTCTGTAAGCTAGAAAAATCAAACTGTTTATTCTGTTCCTTTTGTTCTATTGTCCTGTTGTATGTTTTTTTCATTAACTCCAAATGCCAGGGCAACCACCAAACATAAACAAGAACATATATAGGTAGAGAGCACAAGCTTACCCAACTTAGTTTCATATAACCAAGTTGGGTAAGCTTCCATTCAAACAAGAATCGAAATATGACGCTACAATATTTATATCTAGTATTAATGCTACATACCCGATCACGCCGACAGTGAGATAAATACCCGGCCAATTAATTTGTCGTTTGGGCATCAGTAAGATAAAAAGCAATAATATAATACCAACAACTAACGGAAACCAAATACCTTGTTGCTGTAAATCTAAGTTCTGAATAAGACCATCCATTTGTATTATCCCTCCTCGATCTTTGCATTATAATAGGATATCCAATGTAGGTGGGATTATGATTATGTATGCTTTTACTATATTGGTCAATACTATAAGAACACTCCCCTATATCCAGTCTAATCATTGCCACTAAAGTCATTGATGAAACCCCATAATGAGAACAACATTTGGGAGACTCGTGATGAAAAAAAACAATAGCTCTAATTTAAATTGCCCTGACGACAACACTATTGCCAAATTGCGCGAGCTTAAATCTTCTATCGCTCATGCTCGCCAAGTGGAAAGTGATATGGAAGCCATCACCCGCTCCCTTAAGGAACGGTCTATGGATCCTGGAATCTATCAGCTTACTGATAGTTTGGATACCAACGTTGCCCATCTAGAAGAAATCTTTGCCGATAGTAATGATATTCATATTCGAGAATTATTCATTATGCCCCTAAAGCGGAAGGCCGTTATCGTTTTTGTGGAAAGCATGACCGATCAAGCTATTATTAACGGGCATATTATGCAAAAATTGTCCATGCCGCCGACTACTGTTTTATCGAATCCAATACCCCAGCCCACCTATGAATATTTGAAAAACACTCTGCTGACTGCTGCTTCTGTAACTGCAGCCTATGAAATGGACGCGGCGACCAAGCGGGTATTATCTGGTGATACAGCCTTGTTTGTCGATGGTCTGAGCACTGTACTTATTATCGCCACACGCAAAGTAGACTCCCGTGCTGTTTCCGATCCACAGGTAGAAAGTGATATCACTGGTCCACGGGATGGGTTTACGGAAGAATTACGAGTAAACATTACTCTGGTTCGAAGGCGGATTAAAAATCCTAATCTTGTTGTGAAACGAGTCACCATTGGCCAGCGAAGTGAAACCGATGTAGGAATCATATATTTTCGTGGTATTGTAAATATGAAATTAGTTCAAGAAGTGGAACAACGGCTTAAGGATCTAAACATTGATGATCCTAATGTTTCCGGCATGAAAGGATTGCTAACCGATCATCCTTTTTCCCCCTTTCCTACCATACTCACTACAGAGCGACCTGATAAATTTACGGCTGCCTTATTAATGGGAAAGGTTGGCATTATTGTCGACGGCACACCCTATTGTCTAATTATTCCTGCCATGTTTTCTGATTTTTTTCAAGCCAATGACGACTACTCTGAGAATTGGCTGATTGGTACCCTAACACGAATTTCCAGATACATCAATGCCTTCTTAGGATTATCCTTTCCAGCACTGTATGTTGCAATTATTTCCTTTCATCCTGCCTTTCTTCCTACGCCATTAGCTCTGCTCATTGGTACAACGCGAGAAGGATTACCATTTCCCACTTTTATCGAAACATTAATTATGGTTATTATATTAGAAATCATGCAGGAAGCAGGAATTAGGCTGCCGAAAAACGTTGGTTCTGCAGTCAGCATCGTAGGCGGTCTGGTAATTGGTGATGCAGCCGTTCGAGCAGGCCTGGTCAGCCCCCCCATCGTTATTGTTACTTCTTTTACCGCCATCGCTTCTTTCACCATCGTCCATCACAACATGGGCTTGCCCCTGCGCTTACTACGATTTATGTTAATGATACTGGGAGCTAGTTTTGGCATGTTTGGGGTGACAATGGGACTACTAGCAATTGCTGTTCACCTTGCTACTTTGGAAAGTTTCGGCGAGCCTTATCTAGCAACACTGGCACCACGAAACTTTGCCGCTCTCCGTGATGTAAAGGCTACTGCAATAATCTTACCGCCTAATACAATGGACAAGCGTCCTGCCTATTTGGAAACGGAAGACAGTCTACGGCAAAACAATGACAAGGAATGATGGGATGGGATCTTATGACGAACCACAATACCACTATTTCACCAATGCAATTTTTTGTAATTGCGGTTAATAGCATGTTTGGGTCTAGCTTACTCACATTGCCTAGTGACCTTGCCCGCATTGCCAAAGAAGACATGTGGATGCCAATGTTATTTGGCAGCATCTTGATATTTGTAGCATTCTGGGTTGCCGTCAAACTATCTGCCTATTTCCCTGATGTCACCGTTATTGACTATCACGTCTTGCTAGTTGGTCGTATTCCAGGCTTTATTTTAAATGTGTTAATGATCTTGCTGATGATGGTTATTGTAGGAATATTTGAACGCAATTTTACCATTGCTGTTAAAACCTATTTACTTGATCTTACACCGCCTCAGGTTATAAACATTTTCACTCTAGGGCTGGCAATCTATGCAATACAATATGGTCTCGCTCCCCTCCTACGCTTACAGCAATTTCTCTTTGCACCAGAGTATGGAGCATTTTTAACAATTATATTATTAGGTGTTTTATCCATCGATGCAAATAATTATCAGCCAATGCTGGCAGAGGGAATTACACCCGTTTTACAAGGAATGATACCGACCTGGTTTACTTACACCGGACCCGAAATACTCATCGGATTTCTCTTCCCTTTTATCAACCCTAAAAAAGGCGTGCTAAAGTGGGGGATTTTTAGTATTAGTGTGACTGCATGCATCTATGTTATGATTACCCTCATTGTTCAGGGAATATTAGGACCAACTGAAACAACTAATACAATCGTTCCCACAATGATGGCCTACCGTTACATAGAGATACCAGATACCTTTATAGAACGACTTGATGGCTATTTAATGACAATTTGGATTGTTATATCCTTTACCTCCCTCATCAACTGGCTCTATTTTATTGCATTCGGTATCGGCCAAATGTTAAAACTAGAGAGTAGTCGCCCTATTGTTGTGCTAATAATACCTTTCATCTACTACCTTCTGTATGTACCACCTAATGCCTATGCAATACAGATTATTACCCAATGGGTGAATTTCGCTAGTCTATTTTGGGGATTAGGGATAACACCCTTGCTACTCGCCCTGGCATGGCTAAAAGCCAAGAGAAAAATGCCATGTTAACAAAACGCTGGCGAAAGCTACTGATGGGTATACTGTTCCTATTAACCTTGCTAGTGACTGGTTGCTGGGATCGTAAAGAAATTGAAAATCGCGGCTATGTCTTAGGTCTCGCCATAGACCATGTTGTGTCTCCAGAACCAAAAGGTCTCTATGATCTCAATGAAACACCTCAGTCAGCAGGTCAACGAAAATACAAGTTGACTCTAGAAATGCCTAAATTTAGCAAATCAAGTGAAACTAAAGAAGTAAGCAAGGGGCAAAGTCATCTCATTTGGTCCGGGGAAGGCGAGTCCATGTTTGCCATTAATCGCATGATTGCTACTAAAACCTATTTCGCTCCCTTTTTTGAAGATATTCAAATTCTGATTTTCAGTGAAGCTGTGGCTCGAGAAGGAGTTGGGGATATCGTTGATTTTTTCCTACGTGACGCGGAAATGCGACGGCGGGTAAAAATATTTGTTACTCCCGGCCGAGCTGAGGATATATTGAAAGCCAAGTTGCAAGTTGAAGAAGCAAACAGCACCTTTATTAGTAAACTGACAGCAAATACGGCTAAAGCCCCTTATTTTGCTGGCAAAGCAGAACTAGCTCAATTTTCCCAAGCCATACGATCAAATCGTTCTTTCGCTGTTCCTATTGTTGTTGTTGAAGATAAAGAAGTTAGATTAATTAAAGGAGCAATTTTCAATAAATACTGTAAGATGGTCGGAGAGATAGGTGAACTGGAGATTCTTGGTGGCAAGATTTTACGCAAAACCTTAAAAGAAGGCATTGTTGTTGTACCTAATCCAGCTAATCCTCAGCATATAGCTACCTTTGAAATATATGAGAAAAAAATAAAAGTTGATTCACATATACAAGATGATCAAGTTTTATTCACTGTCGAAGCAGTCCTGATTGGCAATTTGGGCGAAAATATGGCACATGAGCAAGACGCAGTTGATCCTGTCTTCACGAAGACTGTAGAAAAGGCAGTAGCTGCTGAAGTAACGCGCAGTATTAAGGCTGCTTTCAGCAAACAGCAGCAGCTAAAAGCCGATGTTACCGACCTAGGAGGTTTAGTCCATCGCCAGCATCCTGAGTATTGGAAAAACGTAAAGGACCGCTGGGATGAAGAAGTTTTCCCAATGGCCCAATTGGATGTCGACATTAAGATTAGTATTCGCCGACCAGTTATTACCCACTAAGTATTTTTTGTATCATCATTACTGCACCCCCAATAATATACAACCAGCCACCCAAACACGCCGTCTTTTCAGCACGTGGGTGGTTTTTATATTTAGCATCAGCAACATTAACACTGAGGGAATAGAGTCCTAAAAAGGCAATCATAGCGCCAAAACCAAAAGATATGGGAGCTAGTAAAATGGGAATTAATTGTGCACGATCCATTTTATACCTCCTTGTGCATACGAGTATAGCTTATTCCGATTTTTATTTGTACCTGAAATAATCGCAGCCCCACCTGTAGAAAGCAATAAAAGAACGGGACATTAAAAATGTAATCGTTAACGTATAAAATGTGGTAAACCAGCTCCATTCTATGTATTTAATTAGGTCGGTATATCGCTCTAACGGATATTCTATCGCGGTAATACCCGCGCTGAACAGTAGAGCATAATAAAGAATAGGCCAGAACCCTCGCTCCCTGGTGACTTGGTTGTATAAAATGCATAGGATGGGGAATACCCATAATTCAAACAGTATACTTGTTTGATAATAATTAGGTAGCAACCGGATAGGATATTGTATTAAATTCAAATTAACAACTGGGCTTCCCCAAATAAAATCTAAAAGTCCCTTAAATAGAAAAACCACAATCCAATCCCGAAAATACCGCCAATCTACAGCAAAAATAAACAGCAACAAACTAATTACTGCTGCTATGATAGTAATCATTCCTTCTAGACCAATATTCACTATTATAATCATTCCTTTTGCTTTCAACTTATCTTGTGGTTTATTACTTCATTTATTTTATTATCTCCAGAACTTCTACGTTTATTAGGCAATCCTAACAATTCAGCACCTTGGATCAACTCCCCTGTCCCAGTATGCATGTCCAATTCCTCCCCGTTTAGTTTTTTTCCATCTTATGTACTTTGTGCCCTTTACGCTTAAACATCATTATTAATTATCAAAAACTTATAACTTCTGATATTATAAAAAATCGATACCTATAACTTACTTTTACGTAAGTTATAGGTATCGATTGCTTTAGTACACTTTTTGAATATCTAACCCATTCTTCTGAAATTCAGCAACTATTTGTTCAACATGGTGATTGCCATTGGTCTCTACAGTCACTTCAAGCTGAACTTGTTTGAACCGATCCATTACCTTGGATTGATTATGATCTAATTTTATTACATTGGCCTTTAAGTCTGAAAGAATGTTAGCAACATGCAATAGTTCACCAGGTTTATCAGGTAAATTTACAGTAAAGCAAAATAATCGTCCTCTCGATACCAACGCCCGATTGATGATGGCTGAAATCGTGGAGATATCAATATTGCCGCCACTGACTAAACAAACTACCTTTTTATCTGTTGATTGCAATTTCTTCAAACCAGCTAATGATAAGGCCCCTGCTCCCTCAACAATCAATTTATGTTTCTCCATCAGCAGTAATATTGCTTCTAATATCTCAAACTCAGAAACTGTAATGACCTCATCGACAAACTCTTTAATGAATTCAAAGGTCAAATCACCTGGTTTTTTCACGGCTGTACCATCTGCCATTGTATCGACTTTTCCAAGCTCAATAACTTTGTTTTGTGCCAGGGACTCTTTTATACAGCATGCTCCATCAGGCTCTACGCCAATGATCTTGATCGTTGGTTTTAGCATCTTTATGACAAATGCCATCCCACTAATTAAACCGCCCCCGCCGATGGGAACTAAAATTGCATCCACATCAGCTAATTCTTTCATAATTTCTAATGCCAGTGTACCTTGACCCATGATTACATCTAAATCATCAAAAGGATGAATAAAAACATAGTTATGCTCGGCCTCAAGCTCTCTGGCTTTTTTATAAGCTTCATCATAACTGTCACCATATAACACTACATCTACACCATAATTTTTTGTGGCTTCTACTTTGATAATCGGCGTAGTAGCAGGCATAACCAGAGTGGCTTTCACACCAAGCATTTGCGCTGCATAACCAACTCCCTGAGCATGATTTCCCGCAGAGGCTGCAATCACCCCCCTGGTTTTTTCTATATCACTTAGCTTACTGAGTTTATTAAAAGCGCCACGAATTTTAAATGCACCTGTAACTTGAAGATTTTCTGGCTTAATAAACACACGATTTCCACACTCATTACTAAAAAAAGGGCTTTCAATCAGCTCTGTCTTCTTTATAACACTTTCTAATTTCTGTTCCGCCCAATAGACATCTTCCATAGATACAAAAGAGTTAGCTATTTTGAACGTTCCGTCAGTTAAATTCGACATAAATACCTCCACTCATCAGTAAAAATAAGAAAACTCGTCCCTGAATATATTCCAAGGACGAGTTACTACCCACTCTACAACCTATTAAAGTGGATTTTATCATTGATTCTT
>Ga0316604_10003825_pt1 | contig 10338 bp, 9 predicted proteins | sample OWC_soil_day20_C_FD_207650 | JGI IMG/M metagenome (GOLD analysis project Ga0316604, IMG submission 207650) | Wetland soil microbial communities from Old Woman Creek delta, Ohio, United States - OWC_soil_day20_CT | ecosystem: Environmental > Terrestrial > Soil > Wetlands | place: USA: Ohio...
GGTCATCGTCCGTACAGTCGCGGAGGGGCACACCGAAGAAGAACTGAGCCGGGACTTCCAGTACCTGTCGAACCTCTGGGGAGCGCTGACGGCCAAGGCCAAACGGGCCAAACCGCCATTTCTGCTTTATCGCGACGCGGACCTGGTCGTACGCATCATCAGGGACCATGTCAAGGATGATATCGACGAAGTGATCATCGACAATGCCGAAGCTCATGCCCGCATGGTGGAACTGGCCAAGTTCATCTCGCCGGATCTCGTCAAAAAGATCCATCTGTATAAATCAAAAACCGAGATATTCACGCATTATGCCATCGAAGACGAATGGAGCCGCCTGGCGGATCGCCGGGTGGATTTGAAATGCGGCGGTTATCTCATCATCGACAAGACGGAGGCCCTGACTGTCATCGATGTCAATACCGGCCGCTTTATCGGGCATTCGAACCTGGCTGACACGGTATTCAAGACCAATATGGAGGCGGCGGCGGAGATTGCCCGTCAGCTGCGTCTGCGGGACATCGGCGGCATCATCGTAGCCGACTTCATCGATATGCAGAAGGACAGTCACAAGAAAGCGGTCCTCCTAGAGTTGGAGGCCTGCCTGAAAGCCGATAACACGAAAACCAATGTACTGGGATTGACGGAACTGGGACTGGTCGAGATGACCCGCAAGAAAACCCGTCAAACTTATGAGGGGACGTTGTACGAAGGCTGCCCCTGCTGCGGCGGACGGGGAATCATCCAGTCGCCGGAAACGCTCGTGATCACGATCCGGCGTCAGCTTCGCCGTCTCGCTGCCAAACGGCCCGGCGCTGATCTGGTGGTGCAGATCCATCCGCGTATTGCGGAGCGGTTCGGGGACAAGAAAGCCGTGGCCGCGCTGGAAACAGAGCTGGGAATTGATTTGACGGTTGAGGCAATCGAAGGCATGCAGCCGGAAGTATATGCGATTTTCGAAGGTGATAAGGCGCTGATCCGTTCCAATGAACCCAAAAAAGTCCGCAAGCCCTCGGCACGGCGAGGACAGGAAAGTTCGGACGAAGAGTGCGGAGTTCTGGAACCTCTTTCTGAGGAAGAACTTGCTCCCTTGATGGCGGAAAAGTTCGCCATGGATGCCATATTGGACCCGGTCTCCACTTTTGAGTCGCGACTGGCAGCGATGACGGGATCCCTCTGGGAACCGCTGCTGGACACCGAAGATGAAGAGGAAGCTGAACCTGTTGCAGGCAATATCGCAGAGGTGGAACCGAAGAAGCCGCGACGACGTCGCCGTAGTAAAAAAATGGCGATGCCTACCACTGCCGAATTATTGCCCGGGAAATCTGCGATAGTTGAACCGGTGGAAGAATCCCTGACGACAGACAATTTGCAGGAGGACGCTCCGGTGAAAAAGTCGCGTCGCCGGCGCAAGCCGAAGAAAGAGGTCAATGCGGCTTTGGCCGAACCGGCCTCTGAAGCTGCAGCAGCGTCAGCGCCCGCGTCGGAAGTTCCCGCTTCGGAAGAACCCGGCGCAGAGGTGGTTTCCGTTGAAGCAGTCGTAAGCAAGCCGAAAAGAAAACGCCGCCGGAAGAAAAAACCGACGCAGGAAGGCGAGCTTGAACCGGTCATTGTTCAGACTGAAGCCTTGGTTTCCGAGAATCAAGAAGATGATGCAGCCGAGGCGCCGGAGGAAAATGCGGAACTGCCAGTGAAGAAAACCAAGCGCCGCCGGCGCAGGAAGAAGAAACCGGTTGCGGACGCCGAAGCGGCGGAAGTCGGTGATGAAGCCCCGGTCGATGCGGAAAAGGTGATTGACGACCCTATTGCCGAAATCGAAGAGGCGGACGGCCCGGCTTTGGATGAAGCCGCCGACGCCCCGCCGAAAAAGAGTAAACGCCGCCGACGCAAGAAAAAACCGACCAGCCAGGTTGACGCTTTGAATGGCGACGAACCCACCCTTGGGGCAGAGACTGCTGAACCGCCCGTTTTGGCGGAACCGGCAACTGTTGCCGCCGAAGGCGACGAGCTTCCCGCCGTGAAAAAGAAACGCCGTCGTCGGCGCAGCAATACAAAGAAGAAGCCGAGCGAGGAAGAAGCGGAGTCAGAGGATGGCCCCGAGAACTCAGATTGACATTGACGGCTGGCTGTGCTAATATTCTTATGCGGCTTTGTCCGCAGTGGTTTCCGAACCGCACGGAGAGGTTTCAAACCCGCCTCGGCGGTACCGTATCCGGCGAGTCCAATGAATAAGGAGGTGCAAAGATGTACGCAGTAATTAAAACAGGTGGCAAACAGTATCGGGTGTCTGAAGGCGATGTGATTTTCGTCGAGAAACTTGCAGGCGAAGTGGATGACTCATTGGTGTTCACCGATGTGTTGACCGTTGTTTCGGAGGGAGATGTCAAAATTGGCGCTCCGTTCGTAGAAGGCGCCAAAGTGACAGGCAAAGTCATGAAACAGGGCAAGGACAAGAAGATCGTTGTTTACAAGTACAAGTCCAAAGCCAACTATCGTCGTAAGCAGGGTCATCGTCAACCGTATACGAAAGTTACGATTGAAAAAATCGAAGCATAAGCATGATCCGGGTCAGAATCGAACGGGACTCCAGGGGATTGATTCAGGGATTTGAGGCGAAAGGTCATGCGGGAGCAGGGCCCAAGGGCAAAGATATCGTCTGTGCGGCGGTATCGGTTCTTACAGACTCGGTTTTTCTGGGGTTGGACAGGCATCTTCACCGATCGCTGGAGTGGAACGCCGATAGCGGCGACATTTCAGTTCGGTTGACAGAAGCGCCCGATGATCTCACGGAAGCAATTCTTGCAACTCTGGTACTCGGACTAACGGAAATTCAAAAAATATATCCGGACAGACTCCGGATTCTGTAATGTAGGAGGTGACACCGATGTTTTTGTTTGATCTTCAACGGTTTGCACATAAAAAAGGGGTCGGCAGCTCCCGTAACGGTCGGGACAGCCACTCACAACGCCTCGGAACCAAAGAGCCGGATGGCAAGCTAGTGCCTGCCGGAAGCATTCTGGTTCGTCAACGCGGCACGCATTTTCATCCGGGACGTAATGTAGGCATGGGCAGTGATCACACTCTGTTCGCGAAAGTTACCGGCAAGGTAGCCTTCGAACGGAAAGGCCGCTATCTGCGTCAGATCAGCATTTACCCGGCTGAACAAGTACTGGCCGAGCAGGCGCAGTAGACAAATCACTGATTTAATTGTAAGAGAAATATATAGCTATATATATATTGCAATGAATCCCACGGTTTTCTACCGTGGGATTTGTTGCAGTATACAGGAATTCCCCAGTCGAAGGCGAAGTATAATATGGGTATAGCCGAAAAAAGGAGCAACTATGTTTATTGACAGAGCAAAAATTAGCATCAAGGCGGGCGACGGCGGCAGCGGAATGTCGAGTTTCCACCGTGAAAAATTCGTGGTAAAAGGCGGACCGGACGGCGGAGACGGGGCTCGGGGCGGCAATATCATTCTCATCGCCGACCGCAATATGAATACCCTGCTTGACTTCAGGTACAAGAAGAAGTTCAAGGCTGAGGTGGGCGGCAAAGGCGAAGACAACAACAAATACGGCCGAAAAGCGGAAGACATATTCGTCAAAGTTCCAATCGGCACGCTGGTTTTTGATGACGAAAGCGGCGATCTAATCGCCGATCTGATCGAAGAGGGCCAGACGGTTGTGGCAGCCAGGGGTGGACGCGGCGGCAGAGGCAATGCGCGCTTCCCCAATAGCGTGAACCGTGCGCCGACGTTTGCCGAACATGGTGAGCCGGGCGAGGAACGGCAGCTTCGCCTTGAACTGAAGCTGCTTGCCGATGTGGGCCTGGTCGGCTATCCCAGCGTTGGAAAATCGAGCATCATCGCGACCGTATCTGCGGCTCGCCCGGATATCGCCGCATACCATTTCACGACACTGACTCCGGTGCTGGGTATCGTCAAGATTGACGACTCGACCAACTTCGTGATGGCGGATATCCCCGGTCTGATCGAAGGAGCGCATGAAGGCAAAGGCCTGGGCTATGAATTCCTCCGCCACATCGAGAGGACCCGCCTGATCATCCACGTGCTTGACGTATCAGGCATGGAGGGGCGCGACCCGATGGAAGACTACCGCAAGATCAACGCCGAACTTTCGGCCTATAGCGAATTTCTGGCCAGCCGCCCCCAGATCGTGGCTGCGAACAAGATGGACCTGCCGGATGCCCGGGAGAATTTCCCGGCGATCGAGGCGGCGCTCAAGGCAGAGGGACGCGAGGTTTTCCCGGTGTCGGCCGCCACAGGAGAAGGCCTGAAGGCCTTGATCCAAAGAGCCGCGGAACTGCTTGCCACCTTGCCCAAGGAAGTGGCGCCGGCATTCCCGGTCGTTGTTCCGCCCTCCTCGGCGAAGGACGCTGAATTTACCATCCGGCGTGATGACAGCGGCGCTTTCATCGTCGAAGGAAAGAACATTGAACGCTTGGTGGCGATGACCCGCTTCAGCGATGAAGAGAGTCTGATGCGGTTTCAGAATATCCTGCGCCGCAACGGCATCGACGAAGCACTGCGCGCTCGTGGCATCAAGGAAGGCGATACCGTCCGTATCCGTGAAATGGAATTCGATTTCAGCGAGTAACAGGGGGAACTGCACCAATGTTCGACAGGAGTCAGCTACAGACGGTTCACCGTATTGTAGTGAAGGTGGGAACCAGTACTCTAACCCATGCCAATGGAAAACTGAATTATTCCCGTATTGAAGGGTTGGTCCGCGAGCTGGCAAACGCAGTCAATTCAGGGAAACAGATCATACTGGTCAGCTCGGGCGCGGTTGGCGCCGGGATGGATCGGCTGGGATGGAAGGAAAAACCAAAGACGATCCCTGAGAAACAGGCGGCTGCGGCTGTTGGCCAGGGTATTCTGATGCATACCTATGAGAAGCTGTTCGGCGAATACGGGCAGATCGTGGCGCAGGTTCTGCTGACACGGGAAGATTCGGTCAATCGCCGGCGCTACGCCAACTCGCGCAACACCCTGCTGAAGCTGCTCGATATCGGGGTCATCCCGATCATCAATGAGAATGATGCCGTTGCCATCGATGAACTGAAAATCGGTGACAATGATACGTTGTCAGCCAGCGTTGCAGCGATTGTCGATGCGGATGTGCTGATCATTCTCTCGGACGTTGAAGGAGTGTATTCGGCCAACCCGCAAACCGATCCCACAGCCAAGCTGCTTCAGGAAATCGACGAAGTCACACCCGAAGTCGAGGCGATTTGCGGCGGAGCTGGGACGATGCGCGGCACCGGCGGCATGTTCACCAAAATGGCGGCGGCTCGTATGGCGATGAACTCCGGTATCGTGATGGTCATAGCTTCGGGCGCCCGTGATGGCGTAGTGCAGTCGGTACTGGGCGGGGAAATGGTGGGGACTCTGTTCCCTCCCACACAGACCCGTCTACGCTTCCGCAAACGCTGGCTGGCATTCGGCGCCCGGATCCGGGGCCGTCTGACGGTTGATAAAGGTTGTGCGCATGCGCTGCTGAAAAACGGCTCCAGCTTGCTGGCGGCAGGAATCCAGGCTGTCGAGGGAAGTTTCGAGCAGGGAAACACCATCAGCATTCTGAATCAGGATGGCTGGGAGATTGCCCGGGGTCTGAGCAACTATAGTTCGCGCGATACTCGGAAGATCAAGGGAGTTCACACCCAGGAAATCACAGAAATTTTAGGGCACAAGCCCTACGATGAGGTCGTGCACCGGGATAATATGGTCCTGTTGAGCCGACACGAAACGGAGGAATAGAGATGCTAACAAGAAGAATGGATCTGACCATCAGCACCAACAAACTGGAACAGTCGAAAGAATTCTACATGGAATACCTGGGCTTTCAGCTGGTGTTCGAAAATGACTGGTACATTGAACTACTGGCCGAAGGCAGCACGACGATGGGTGTCAGTTTCGTCATGCCGGACTTGTCGGCAGGGGAAAAATTTACTGGCAAAGGCATGATCCTGTCGTTCGAAGTGGAAGATGTCGATGCGGAATACGCCCGATTGAAGGAAACAGGAATCATGATTTGCGAAGAGCTCAAGGATAAGCCCTGGGGCGAACGCAGCTTTGTGATCAATGACCCGAACGGCGTCCACATTTATCTGTATAAAGCGATCCCGCCCACGCCAGACTACCAGGAAATCTACAACTCCTTCAAAAAATAGACGGATGGGGTGAATGGTGTGGAATTGAAAACAGAACTTGAAATCATGGGTGGCCGCGCTAAAGCGGCTGCCCGTCAGTTGTCTGTCTTGTCAACTGCGGATAAAAATAACGCTCTGCGAGGTATGGCGGACTATTTGGAAGCGGAACAGGCGCGGATTCTCGCAGCCAATTCCATCGATGTCGAAGCAGGAAAAGTCAAAGGATTGTCAGCGGCGCTCATCGACCGGCTGAGTCTCACGCCGGAACGCATCGTAGCGATGGCGGAAGGGCTCCGCCAGGTAGCGGCGCTGCCGGACCCGATCGGTGAGTGCCTCGGCGGCTGCAAACGGCCCAATGGCCTCGACATCCGCAAAATCAGGGTCCCCTTCGGCGTAATCGCCATTATCTATGAAGCCAGACCCAATGTGACAGTCGATGCCGCCGGATTGTGCCTGAAGACAGGCAATGCAGTCCTGTTGCGCGGTGGCTCTGAAGCTATCGAATCCAATAAAGTGCTGGCGGACATCCTCATCCAGGCGGCGCGTGCAGCCGGCATTCCCGAGGGCGCCATCGCGCTCATCGAAACGACTGAACGCGAAGCTGTCAACATTATGTTGAAGATGAACCGATTTATCGATGTCATCATTCCCAGAGGCGGCGCCGGACTCATTAAAACAGTGGTTGAAAATAGCACGGTGCCGGTGATCGAGACCGGCATCGGTATTTGTCATACATTTGTGGATGAATCAGCCGATCTGGAGATGGCGGCGGACATTGCCTTCAACGCCAAGGTCTCCCGTCCCGGCGTTTGCAACTCCATGGAAACACTCTTAGTTCACCGTTCTATAGTCGGCAGTTTGTTGCCGCTACTGCTTGAGCGTTACGTCAGTGCGGGAGTCGAGCTGCGGGGTTGCCCCGAGACGGTGGCGCAGCATCCGGCCGTGAAACCCGCGACGGAAGCAGACTGGGCCACGGAATACCTGGACTTTATCCTGTCGGTCAAGGTGGTCGGGAGTCTGGACGAAGCCATCGAACATATCGACCGTTTCAGCACCCGGCATTCGGAAGCCATCGTCACCCGCGATTACGCCAATGCCCGTCGCTTCCAGCAGTTGGTGGACGCGGCGGCTGTTTATGTCAACGCTTCAACGCGGTTTACCGATGGGTTTGAATTCGGTTTTGGCGCGGAAATCGGCATAAGTACACAAAAACTGCATGCCCGGGGTCCAATGGGACTGGTGGAAATGACCTCGATCAAGTACCTGATCGACGGAAACGGGCAGATCCGCCAATAAAAGCCATAGTTCACAAATAGTTCATAAATTTGTCACAGCCGTTTCATGCTTTGGGTCTATACTAAAGCTGAAACAAAGACAATTGGGGGGTCTGTTTATGCAAAATATCCTAAGTGTCCTGAAAAAATTCAAATGGTGGCTGATGCTGCTCCTGGTGGCTGCAGTGGGCGGATATTACGCTTATGGATATGTGCAACAGCAGAAAAAACCTGTCGCAACCGGGCGGCCGTACAAGGTGGAACGCGGCGATATCGTATCCACGGTGTCGGCGACAGGGACCCTGTCACCTGTGAACAATGTTGATGTCAGCTCCAAGATCACGGGTCGTATCGTGGAAGTTCGAGTCAATGAAAATGATATCGTACAGGCCAACCAGGTGATCATCGTCCTGGATGACAGGCAGCTGCAAGCTCAGGCCGCTCAGTCCAAAGCCAGACTGAACAACGCGCAAGCCACTTATGAGAGAACGGTACAGCTGGAAAAAGTCGGAGCCGTTCCCACGCAGCAGCTTGATACGGACCGGACAAATTATGAAGTCGCCAAAGCGGCGTATATAGATATTTCTTCCAGCCTGGACGATACGATCATTCGGGCGCCGATCACCGGCCAGGTCATCGGCAAACCAATCCCGGCAGGCCAGACCGTTGCGCCGGGGATTTCCAATCCGATGGTTCTCTTAACGGTGGCTGATCTTAAAACCATGCAGATTCAAGCGCTGATTGACGAATCCGACATCGGACAGTTGAAACTGGGACAAAAAGTTTCCTTTACGGTCGATGCTTACCCGAACAAAACTTTTGAGGGCATCGTGTCCATCATTTCGAATAAAGCCAATATCCAGCAAAATGTTGTTTATTACACTGTTTATGTTGATGTGAAATCTGCGGAAGGCCTGCTGAGACCGACCATGACAGCCCGGGTGTCGGTTCATGTCGGTGAACGCAAAGATGTGGTGGTTATTCCTGTGGTAGCCATCAAAGACAATAAGGGGCAGCGTTTTGTCCAGGTTATGGGCGCCGACGGTCAGCCCCAGTCAGTCAAAGTCACCACGGGGCTAACCGGTGACGACAAGATTGAGATCACCAGCGGACTGAAGGCGGGTGACACGATCATTCTGCCACAGGCAAAGACACCGACAACAGGCGGCCCCGGTGGCGGTACGAACATATTCCGCGCGCCGACCCGTTAAAGGGTGTGGTGGGTGCAATGAGTGAATCCATTACTTTAAAAGATGTGGTAAAAACCTACTGGATGGGCGACACGGAGGTTAAGGCCCTCGCCGGAATCGATCTCGTCATCGAAACCGGAGAATTTACAGCAATCATGGGTCCGTCCGGATCAGGAAAATCGACGTTGATGAATATTCTGGGTTGCCTTGACCGTCCGACGAGCGGGTCCTATTTGCTGGATGGCGCTGAAGTTGCAACGCTGAACGATGACCAGCTGGCCGTCACCCGGAATAAAAAAATCGGTTTTGTGTTTCAAAATTTCAATCTCTTGTCCCGTATGTCGGCGTTGCAAAATGTGGCGCTGCCCATGACGTATGCCGGTGTCGAAAGGAAAGAGCGGCTGGCGAAGGCTCAGTTGGCCTTGGAACGTGTCGGACTGGGCGATCGTATACATCACAAACCGAATGAGCTTTCGGGCGGCCAGCGGCAGCGCGTGGCCATCGCCCGATCCCTCGTCAACGAACCTACCATTATACTGGCTGATGAACCCACCGGTAATCTGGATACAAAATCCGGTGACGAGATCATGGCTATTTTTTGCGAGCTGAACCAGCAGGGAAGGACTGTCGTGCTGGTAACCCATGAACCGGATATTGCAGCCTACACCCGGCGGATCGTCCATTTTCGGGATGGGAAGATTGTCAATGACGAGAGGAGGGAGAGCACTTGTTCTGGGAAAGCGTAGTTATTGCCCTTGAAGGGCTGCGGGCCAACAAGATGCGGTCACTCCTTACCATGCTCGGAATCATCATCGGAGTGGGAGCGGTCATCGCCATGGTTTCCATCGGCATGGGCGTGCGCGATAAAGTGGAAAAATCCATTGCCGGATTGGGCAGCAACCTGCTGATCGTTATGCCCGGCTCTACGGCTCCTTCAGGGGTGCGTGTGGCAGCCGGCTCAACATCGACCCTCACCTATATGGATGCCCAGATGATTGCCCGGGAAATCAGCGGCGTGAACGCCGTTGCGCCGACAGTCCAACGGCAGTATCAGGCAGTGTTCAGCGGGAAGAACTGGATTACGCAGATGCAGGGAACGACGCCTGATTTTCTGACGGTCCGCAATTTTGAGCTGGGAGACGGTTCGTTCATTACCCAGCGCAATCTCGATGCACGCGATCGGGTTGCCGTTCTCGGTAAGACGGTAGCCGACAACCTGTTTGGCGACATGAATCCGATCGGACAGACCATCCGCATCAATAAATCAACCTTCCGCGTGATTGGGACCTTGGCGCCAAAGGGGCAGTCCGCCGGGGGCCAGGACCAGGACGATCTTATCATCGTCCCCCTGACAACGGCTCAGGAACGGATGCTCGGCGTTACTTACATCCAGTCGATCAGCGTTCAGGCGGAAAGCCCGGAAGTCATCGACCAGGTGCAGCAGGACATCGCTACACTGCTCCGTTCGCGGCATCGCCTTCCGCCAGGCGTGGATGACGATTTCACCGTGCGAAACCTCACGGCGATCATGGCTACGGCGGCTGAAACGACAGGCACCATCACATTGCTGCTGGGGAATACGGCGGCCATTTCACTCCTGGTCGGCGGTATCGGCATCATGAATATCATGCTGGTTTCTGTGACGGAGCGTACCCGGGAAATCGGTATTCGCAAAGCCTTGGGCGCTACCTTCTCCAATATAT
>Ga0316604_10003827_pt1 | contig 10337 bp, 11 predicted proteins | sample OWC_soil_day20_C_FD_207650 | JGI IMG/M metagenome (GOLD analysis project Ga0316604, IMG submission 207650) | Wetland soil microbial communities from Old Woman Creek delta, Ohio, United States - OWC_soil_day20_CT | ecosystem: Environmental > Terrestrial > Soil > Wetlands | place: USA: Ohio...
CGGTTATACCGTCTTGAGCCCAAAATCTTACCACATACGGAAAAAATTATTGCAGACCAAAATTCATAATTATGGAACCGATTCGACGCCCTGCATGGCCTTGCGCAGCAGCGGCAGCAACATCGCGGCAGCGAGGACCAAACCGCCCACCGCGGCGAGCCAGAATCCGGCCACGCCAAGCGGCGGCGACCAGCGATAACAAAGCCAGGCACCGCCGAGCAAACCGATGCCCCAGAAACAGAAAGTCTGGACCAGCATCGGCGCAAAGGTCACCCGGTAGGCACGCAAAGCATGGCCAGCCACCGTCTGCAGCGCATCGAAAAACTGGTAGATGGCGACGTAGATGACCAGGCCGACCGCCACCGCCCGCACTGCCGGGTCGTCGGTATAGGCGGCGACCAGCGGTTTGGCGGCCAGCCAGAGCAGAACGCCGGCCAGCGTCGACAAACCGGCGGCCAGCAGCAAGCCGGCCCGCACCGTGGCGTGAGCCCGCGGCCAGTCGCGCCCGCCGACCGCCTGGCCGAGCGCCGCCATGGTCGCGATGGCCAGCGACAAGGGCAGCATATAAGTTAGCGCCGAGATGTTGGCGACAATCCGGTGCCCGGCGACGACGGTGGCGCCGAGCGAGGCGACGAACAGGCTGACCAGCGTAAACGAGGTGATCTCGACCAGATTGGACAAGCCCATCGGCAAGCCGAGGCGCAACAGTTCGCGCCACATCGGCCAATGCGGGCGCTGCCACTGGCTGAACGGCCGATAACGCGCGCCGAGCGGACCGCAGGCGAGATAGGCCCCACCGCCCAGGCAGGCCAGCCAGCCGATCACGATATTGGACAAGGCGCAGCCGACCACGCCGAGCGGTTCGCCCAGCCAGCCCTGCAAGGCCAGCCCCCAGGCCAGCAGCGCATGCAGACAAAGGCTGAAGAGGCCGATCCCCATCAGCACCCGCGGTTTGCCCAGGGCGTTGCAAAAGGCGTAGAAGGTGCGATAGCCGAGCGCCGCCGGCAGCCCCCAGGCGAGCAGCGCCAAATATTGCCGGACCTTGGCGTCGACTGCGGCATCCATGTTGGCCATGCCGAGCAACGCCCCCGGGTAAAGCAGGAAGAGCACGCCGGGGATGCTGAGCAACAGGGCCAGCCAGAAACCCTGCTGCAGCACGCCGGCCACTTCGCCATCGCGCCCGGCGCCGTGCAGATGGGCGACGACCGGCGCCACCGCCTGCAGGATGCCAACCAGGGCAAAGACCACGGACACATGAATGCCGCCGCCAATCGCCACCGCCGCCAGATCGAGCGGGCTGACGTGACCGAGGACTGCGGTATCGACCACCATCATGCCGATGGAGGCGAGCTGGGCGATCAGGATCGGGAAGGCATGGGCAAGGAGCCCGCGGGCAGCGGCAAGAAGCATGGGGCGGGATTGTCGCATGACGCAGATTGCGCCGTGCCCGCCCCAGCCACGAAGCCAGCGGTCGACCGGCAAAAACATGACAAATTGATCTAGCTCAAGCGGGCGCCCGCTTGGCCGACCGAGAATTTGCCGCTCAGGAGGGAGACAACAATGAAAAAAGGCTTACACGCCATAGAGTCAGCCAGCCGCGACGAAATCGCCGCCTTGCAGGTCGAGCGGCTGAGATGGACGCTGCACCATGCCTACAACAACGTCGCGCACTACAAGGCCCGCTTCGATGCGGCCGGCGTCCACCCGGACGACTTCAGGTCGCTGGCCGATCTGGCGAAATTTCCATTCACCAGCAAGCAGGATCTACGCGACAACTACCCGTACGGCATGTTCGCCGTGCCGCGCGAAAATGTGGTGCGCATCCATGCCTCGAGCGGCACCACCGGCAAGCCGACCGTTGTCGGGTACACGCAGCAGGACATCGACACCTGGGCCGAACTGATCGCCCGCTCGATCTACGCTTCGGGTGGCCGGCCCGGCGACATCGTCCATGTCGCCTACGGCTACGGCCTGTTCACCGGCGGACTGGGCGCCCATTACGGGGCCGAGAAACTGGGCTGCACGGTGATCCCGATGTCGGGCGGGCAGACCGAGAAGCAGGTCCAGCTGATCTGCGACTTCAAGCCGAACATCATCATGGTGACGCCGTCCTACATGCTGAACATTGCCGATGAATTCCGCCGCCAGGGCATCGACCCGCGCAGCACGGCGCTGCGCATCGGCATCCACGGTGCCGAACCGTGGACAGACGCCATGCGCGGCGAAATCGAGAACGCCTTCGGCATCGACGCCATCGACATCTACGGGCTGTCGGAAGTGATCGGCCCCGGCGTTGCCAACGAATGCGCCGAGAGCAAGGATGGTCCGGTGATCTGGGAAGACCACTTCTACCCGGAAATCATCGACCCCAACACCGGCCAAGTGCTGCCCGAAGGCAGCCCGGGTGAACTGGTGTTCACCTCGCTGACCAAGGAAGCGATGCCGGTCATCCGCTACCGGACGCGCGACCTGACCCGGCTGCTGCCGCCGACGTCGCGCGCCATGCGGCGGATCGGCAAGATTACCGGGCGTTCGGACGACATGCTGATCATTCGCGGCGTCAATGTTTTCCCGACCCAGATCGAGGAACTGATCCTGCGCCAGAGCAAGCTGTCAGCGCATTACGTGCTGGAAGTGACGCGCGACGGCCACCTCGACTCGATGAAGGTCAATGTCGAACTGAAGCCGGAATTCCAGTTTGCCAGCAGCGCCGAGAAGGAATTCGTGGCGCACGACCTGCAGCACCACATCAAGTCCTACATCGGCATTTCGGCCAGGATCGACGTCGTCGATTTTGGCGGCATCGAGCGCTCGGTCGGCAAGGCGAAGCGCGTCATCGACCGGCGCCCGAACTAAGCCTCAGACGATGCGCAGGCGGAGGCGGCCGACCCCGTCCACGCCCCCTTCCAGGACATCCCCCGGCACGACCGGCCCGACCCCGGCCGGCGTGCCGGTGTAGATCAGGTCGCCAGCCTCCAGACGGACCAGCGTCGACAGGTTGGCGATGATGTCCGCCACCTTCCACATCATCGCCGACAGATCGCCGTCCTGGCGGATTTCGCCATTCACGGTCAGCCAGATCCGGCCATGATCAGGATGGCCGCAAGCGGCGACCGGCTGGATGACGCTGACCACCGCCGACTGATCGAAGCCCTTACCCATATCCCAGGGCTGCCCCTTTTCCTTGGCCTTGCCCTGGATATCGCGCCGGGTCAGGTCAAGGCCGACCGCGTAGCCGAAAATCAGGCTTTGGGCCGCGTCGACCGCAAGATTCGCCCCGCCCGCCTGGAGAGCGACCACCATTTCGACTTCGTGATGCAGGTTTTTCGTCAGCGGCGGATAAGCCACGCTCAACTCGCCCTCGCCGCCGACCACGGCGTCGCCCGGCTTCATGAAGAAAAACGGTGGTTCCCGCCCATCCGCCTGATCGAGCGCCCCCATCTCGCGCGCGTGGTCGGCATAGTTGCGGCCGACGCAAAAAACCCGACGCACGGGAAAACGATTTTCGGTACCGGCCACCGGCAAGGCGGCGTTTTGCGGCGGGGGAAATACGAAGCTCATGGGGCACTTTCCAGCAAGGTTGATCGAAGGCAAAAGTGTGCAATATTTCCACATCCAACGGACGAGCCGATGCTAAAGTAAATTCAACATAAATTCATAAATTGAAAAAGTCGAGGGCGTATGAACTCCAACTTGATACGCTTCAGTATGCTGGGGGCCACGGTCTTTTCCGGCTACGCCAGCGCCATCGGTTTTGGCGACATTACCCTGCACTCACGGATTGGCGAAGCGATCCGCGCCGAGGTACCGGTACTGGCCGCAAGCGGCGAAGCGCTCGACACCGCCTGCTTCACGCTCGCCACGCTGGCCGGCGCCGACCTGCCGGTCGTGACCGGTGCCCGCGTGCGCTTGATCCGCAACCAGAACGGCTATCGCCTGCTGATCACCGGCCACAAGCCGCTGGCCGAACCCATCTTCATGCTTGGCCTGCGCGCCAATTGCGGCGTCGACCTGCAGCGTGACTACGTGCTGATGCCGGAAGCGCCGCCCTCCCAGGCCGACGTACCGGCACCGCCGACAAGTCTGGCCGCCCCCCGAGCGCCATCCGGCACGCGCACCTGGCGTGCCAGCGAAGGCGAGACGCTGGAGAGCATCGCCGCCGCACTGGCGGGTGGCGATGCGGCTCAGCAACAACGAACCCTGGCTACCCTGCGCCGCGCCAACCCTGGCCTGGATGCGGAAGAGGTACTAGCCGAAGGCACCAGCGTCCGCCTTGCCACCCCCAAGCGACGCCCGCCACCGCCCGATGCCGAGATCGACGATGCAGGGCGGCGCACAGCGCAAACTTATGCCAGGGCCGAGCGCCCCGCCCCGATCGTCAAAAAGGAAGCACCACCTGCCATCGACGCATCCCGCCAGCGCGCAGAAAACGCCGGCGACCGCCTGGTGCTCGGCGCCCCGCCAGCCGACCTCAAGCCGGGCGACAAAGCAGCCCCGCAGCGCGCCGCTATCAGCGACATGGAAGAGCGGATGCTCAAGCTGGAAACCACGCTGCACAGCCTCAACCAGGAAGTCGACAAGCTGAACCAGGCCTTGAGCCTGACGACCGAGGCCCTGGTCGCCCAAAACCAGCTCCAGCTCGCCCAGAGCGCCCAGCCACCAACCGTGGCTGCTGCCGTTGCGACGCCCCCGGCGCCGGCCAACAGCGCTACAGGCAACTGGCTAGAACTGCTGCTCAGTGCTTTGGCCGGTGGCAGTGTGGCCGTCGGCCTGGCCGGCTGGCTGGGCCGGCGCCGCGAAGCGAACCGCGACACTGAAATGCCGCTGGCACTAGCCGGCTACCGTCCCGAAGTGCAGGTCAAACCGGCCAAACCGGAAAGTCAAACGCCGCTCGCCACCGCAACGCGAGCCCACGGCCCGATGCCGGCGGTCGACATCCCGCTCGATGACATTTCCGCCCTGCCGTCCAAGGTGGCCACGACGGACATCACGCTCGACGAATCGGACTCGGCCCTCCAGCTGGCCGAGATCATGCTGTCCTTTGGGCGCATCCGCAGTGCTGCCGAAACGCTGGCCCAGCATGTTGAGGAAGCCTCGCCGGACAACATCCAGTTGTGGAGCATGCTGCTCGATCTCTACCGACGCGGCGACATGCGCAACGAATACGAAACCCTGCTCCCGAAAATCCGCGAAAAATTCAATGTGCAAGTCGCCGCCTGGGACGACTCGAACACACCGGTTTCCGGACTCAAGGCGCTCGAGGACTACGCCCATATCTCCCGGCGCATCGTCAATAGCTGGGGCGAGCAGGACTGTATGGACTACCTTTACGAACTCGCCCATGACAACCGGGCCGGCCAGCGCAGCGGCTTCCCGCTCGAAGTGATTGAGGAAATCGCCTTGCTGATGCGGGTACTCGAAAGTGGCTACGACCTGAAACGGCCCGGCTAAACCGGGTTGTCGATATCGACGAACTCGCAGTCCAGCCCGCACTGCTCGGCCAGATGGCGGGCCAGCGCCTGCACGCCATAGCGCTCGCTGGCGTGATGACCGCAGGCGAGATAGGCGACACCGCTCTCCCGAGCGAGATGCACCGTCTGTTCGGAAATCTCGCCGGAAACATAGGCATCGACGCCCAAGGCGATGGCCTGCTCGAAATAGCCCTGAGCGCCGCCGGAACACCAGCCGATGCGTTTGACCGGCCGGCTCGGCTCGCCAATCAGCAGCGGCGCCCGACCCAGCGCCAATTCCATCTGGTCGGCCAGTTCCGCCGCGCTGCATGGCGCTGCCAGCCGCCCCAGCCAGGCGATGTTCTGCTCGCCGAAATTCCCCTCCGCCAGCCAGCCCAGCCGGCTGGCCAGTTGGGCGTTGTTGCCGAAGACGGGATGCGCATCGAGCGGCAAATGGTAGGCCAGCAAGTTGATACCGTGGGTCAGCAAGGTGCCCAGCCGCTGCCGGCGGATTCCGGTGATCCGGCCATCCTCGCCTTTCCAGAAATAACCGTGGTGCACCAGAATGGCATCGGCGCCGCGTTCGACGGCCGCATCGAGCAGCGCCTGGCTCGCCGTAACGCCGGCCACCAAGCGGCGAACCTCGGCCCGTCCTTCCACTTGCAGGCCATTTGGGCAATAATCCCGAAACTTTCCGGGCTCCAGCAGCCGGTCCAGATATTCCACCAGTTCTTCACGGTTCATTGATACGGTCTTTCATGCAGAGGTTGTGGCTGATTTTTGCACAAACGGTAACCGTTGCGGTTGCGATTCTGTTCGTGCTGACGACGCTGAAACCGGAATGGCTGCCGGCCCGCCCGGCCGTCGTCGCCCTCAACGAAGCACCGGCCAATCCCGATGACGACAAGGCCAGCCCGGCTGGCTCCTACCGCGATGCCGCACGGGCCGCCCTGCCCTCGGTCGTCCATATCTATACGACGCAGGAAATCAAGGCACAGCGTCACCCGCTGTTCGACGATCCGATTTTCCGCCACTTTTTCGGCGACCGTCCGGAAGGCCAGACGCAACGCAACTCCGGTCTCGGCTCCGGCGTCATCGTCAGCCCGAACGGCTACATCCTGACCAATTTCCACGTCATCGAAGCAGCCGACGACATCCAGGTTTCGCTGAACGACGGTCACACCTACAAAGCGAAAATCATCGGCAGCGACCCGGAATCGGACCTCGCCATCCTGCAGATCAAGGCCGACAAATTGCCGGCGGTCACCTTCGGCCAGGCGGAAAACCTGCGCGTCGGCGATGTCGTGCTCGCCATCGGCAACCCCTTCGGCGTCGGCCAGACGGTCACCATGGGCATCGTTTCGGCGCTCGGCCGCTCGCATCTCGGCATCAACACCTTCGAAAACTTCATCCAGACCGACGCCGCCATCAACCCCGGCAACTCCGGCGGCGCACTGGTCGATATCAACGGCAACCTGGTCGGCATCAACACCGCCATCTATTCGCGAACCGGCGGCTCGCACGGCATCGGCTTCGCGATCCCGGTCTCCAGCGCCCGCAACATCATGGAACAGATCATCCAGAACGGTGCCGTGACGCGCGGCTGGATCGGTGTCGAAGCCCAGGAAATCACCGCCGAGCTGGCCGAGTCCTTCGGCCTGCCCGACACCGAAGGTGCCCTGATCGCCGGCGTCGTACGCGGCAGCCCGGCCGACCTGGCCGGCATTCGCCCCGGCGACGTACTGCTCGCCGTCAGCGGCAAGACCGTCAAGGACCCGCAGGTCATGCTCGACCTGATCGCCGCCCTGAAGCCGGACGCCAACGCCGGTTTCCGCCTGCGCCGCGACAAGACCATCGTTGAACTGCAGGTCAAGATCGGCAAGCGGCCAACGATGCGTGCGGAAAAATAACAAGCCTCCGCCGGTCGCCACGACGGCATCGGCGCTTTGCTTGCCTAGGAGTACGTAAAATGTGTCAGTTACTGGGCATGAACTGCAACGTGCCGACCGACATCTGCTTTTCCTTCACCGGCTTCCAGGCCCGTGGTGGGGCCACCGATGTGCATTCCGACGGCTGGGGCATCGCCTTTTTCGAAGGCAAGGGCACCCGGGTCTTTCTCGACCCGCAGCCGTCCTGCTCGTCGCCGGTGGCCGAACTGGTCCGCGCTTATCCGATCCGCTCGAAGAACGTCATTGCCCACATCCGCAAGGCAACCCAGGGCGCGATTGGTCTCGAAAATACGCACCCGTTCATGCGCGAACTGTGGGGCCGTTACTGGATCTTCGCCCACAACGGCAACCTGCTGAACTTTGCTCCGGCGCTCGACGGCAGTTTTGTCCCGGTTGGCCTGACCGACAGCGAGCGGGCTTTCTGCTGGCTGTTGCAGCAACTGCGCCAGCGCTTCGGCAGCAACCGCCCGGCGCGCAGCGAACTGTTCGCCGCGCTGCATGCGCTGACGCTGGAAATCGCCGCCTACGGCGAGTTCAATTTCCTGCTCTCGAACGGCGACTGTCTGTTCGCCCACGCCTCGACCCAACTGACCTACATCGTCCGCCAGGCCCCTTTCACCCAGGCCCACCTGAACGATCAGGACGTCACCGTCGACTTCAGCTCGCTGACCAGCCCCGACGACCGGGTGGCGGTGATTGCCACCCAACCGCTGACCGACAACGAAGCCTGGCAGTCGATGCCACGCGGCACGCTGTGGTGGTTCGAGGAAGGAGAAGTGGTGCAGTCGCTCGTGACCCGGCCCGGGCCCGAGCGCAAAGCCGGCTGATTACTTGCCGGAGAGCTTGCGGAACTCTTCTTCCGCCTGATCCATCGCCGAATCCATTTTTGCCTCGGTAGCAGGGTCGACCGCAGGAGCCGGCTTGGAAATAAAGCGCGAAGCCAGAATGCCCAGCTCGTAGAGCAGGCACATCGGAATCGCCAGGGCCAGTTGCGACACCACGTCCGGCGGCGTCACCACCGCGGCGACGATGAAGGCGCCGACGATGAAATAGGAGCGCCACTCGACCAGCTTTTCAACCGTCACCACACCGAGCTTGACCAGCACCACCAGCGCCACCGGCACCTCGAAGGCGATGCCGAAGGCCAGGAACATGGTCATCACGAAGGACAGGTAAGCCTCGATATCCGGGGCCGGCGTAATACTCTTCGGCGCAAAGCTGTTTATGAAGTGAAAGACCTGGCCGAATACGAAGAAGTAACAGAAGGACATGCCCATCACGAACAGCAGCGTGCTGGAAATGATCAGCGGAATACCGAGGCGCTTTTCGTGGGCATAGAGGCCCGGCGCAATGAAGCCCCAAGCCTGAAAAAGGATGAAGGGCAAGGCGATGATGAAAGCGACCATCGCCGTCACCTTCAGCGGCACCATGAAGGGTGTGATGACGCCAATCGCCACCATCTTGGTGCCTTCCGGCAGCGCGCTGGTCAGCGGTGCGGCCAGGATATCGTAGATTTCCCCCGGCCCGGGATAGAGACAAAGCCCCCCGAGCACGACAGCCACGGCGATCAGGCTGCGCAGCAAACGGTCGCGCAACTCGACCAGATGCGAGATAAAAGATTCTTCCTGGGTATCGCTCATGCAGCCGGCTTGTTCAATGTTTCTGTCAACGCGGGAGCACTCTCCGCTACTTGCTTGGTGACGGCTTCCAGATCGGCCACCGCCTCTTGGGCCGGCACCTCGACCGCGCTGCGGGCCGTTTCGTATTCCTTGCGCACGGAATCTTCAAGCGCCCGGGCCGAATCGGTCACCTGCGTCTGCAATTTCTTCAACTCGTCAAGCTGAATTTCGCGGTTGATGTCGGACTTGACGTCGTTAACGTAACGCTGCGCCCGGCCGAGCAAATGCCCGAGCGTGCGTGCGACCTTCGGCAGTCGCTCCGGCCCGATGACGAGCAGGGCGACGACGCCGATAACCATGAGTTCGGAAAAGCCGATATCAAACATGTTTTAAAGCTTTGGCAACAAGCGGGCGAGGCCCGCTCGCAATCAAGACTTGGTCTTTTCCTTGACTTCGACGTCGATGGTTTGGCCGCCCACCTGCTGGGCGGGCTGGGTGGGCTGAGCGTCAGCCGGCTTGTCGGCATTCGCTTCCTTCATGCCATCCTTGAAGCCCTTGACGGCGCCACCCAGGTCCTGGCCGACATTGCGCAATTTCTTGGTACCGAAAACCAGCATGACGATGACCAGTACGATCAGCCAGTGCCAAATGGAAAAACTGCCCATGATTGCCTCCTAGATGCGTTTGAGCATGGGGCCGACCGGGTCCGGTCCGCCCACGATATGCGCGTGCAGGTGCTGCACTTCCTGCTGCCCCACACGACCTGTGTTGATGATGACGCGAAAGCCGTCCGGACTGCCTTGAGCCACCGCAATTTCATTGGCCTTGGCCAAAATCTTGCCGAGCACGAGCGTATCTTCGGCGCCAGCCGTCGCCAGCGAGGTGATGTGCTTTTTCGGAATGACCAGCACATGGACCGGGCGGGCCGGGTTGATATCGTTGAAGGCGAGAATATCCTCGTCCTCAAAGACTTTCGTGGCCGGGATCTTGCCTTCGACGATCTTGCAGAAGATGCAGTCGCTCACTTGTTGCCCCGCGCCGCCTTTTCGTCGATGCCGGAAATGCCTTCGCGGCGGCGCATTTCCTGCGATACGTCCTCGATGCTCAAACCGTAGAAGGCGAGCAGCACCAGCACGTGATAGATGACGTCGGTCGATTCCCAGACGATGTTCAGCTTCTTGCCATCCTTGGCAGCCATGATCAGCTCGGCGCACTCCTCGCCGATCTTCTTCAGGATCGAATCCGGACCTTCGGAGAACAGCTTGGCGGTGTAAGACTTTTCCGGATCGGCATTACGACGGGAAGCCAGCGTGTCGGAG
>Ga0316604_10003829_pt1 | contig 10334 bp, 9 predicted proteins | sample OWC_soil_day20_C_FD_207650 | JGI IMG/M metagenome (GOLD analysis project Ga0316604, IMG submission 207650) | Wetland soil microbial communities from Old Woman Creek delta, Ohio, United States - OWC_soil_day20_CT | ecosystem: Environmental > Terrestrial > Soil > Wetlands | place: USA: Ohio...
GGGACCGGAAATTCTCTTTGGGTGGCGCGGAAACTGGCTCAGCGTCTGGATGGGGATGTGAAAATGATCTCTCTGGGAACCGAGTATGAAATTCCGGATGGAAGCTGCGATCGGGTTGGTATTATATTCCCAGTTCATATCTGGGGCCTGCCGAGTCGTGTCATGGAATTTGTCACGAAACTGCCTGACAGGTCTTCTGGATATATGTTCGCGCTGGCGGTTAATGCCGGACAGGTGGCAGGCACGCTGCTGCAGCTGCAAAAAATGCTGGTGGGAAAAGGGAACGGATTGGGGGCTGGCTTTGACATAAAGATGCCATCGAACTACATCATCTGGAATGGCGCTCAGCCGGAGGCCGAACAGGCAGTGCTGTTAGATCTGGCGGAAAATAAACTGGACGAAATTGCAGGAGTAGTGAAACGCAAGGAAGTGTGTCCGCCGGAAAAAGGGCCATGGTGGCAGAACCTGTTCTTCTCCCTTGCCTATAAGCTGACGTTTTCAAAAGTCCCCTCATTAGACAAGGATTTCTGGGTTGAGCCGGCTTGTAATGGCTGCGGTTTATGTGCCCGGATCTGTTCGGCAGGCGATATTATCATCGAGGGCGGTCGTCCTGTTTGGCAGCATCGATGCGAGCAGTGCTTGGCCTGTTTGCAGTGGTGCCCGCAGGAAGCGATCCAATATGGTAAAAAAACAACAGGCAAAAAACGGTATCATCACCCAGAGGTTTCGGCTGCTGAAATGATAGCAGCTGCCGCAAAGCGACGTTGTTGATGAAAAAAATGTTCATGATCTATTTTGGGGGGCGATAGCTAATTAAAACGTCTATACTTCGGATTGGACGGTTAGGCAGAAAGGATGCAATTTATGCGAAAATTTGACTCATGGGTTTCCTCAGTTCCTTTCCGTCCAAGTAGCGATCGTTTTGTATATTGCAGAGATTGTTTCCAAAGCGTCAGACGCTAAACTAATGAAGGGGCTGCCCAAAACAAGTTTTAAAAACCTGTTTTGGGCAGCCCCTTTTCTAATCTACAAAAGAACCATCGTAATTCCGGCATTGCCTCGCTCGAAATCTTTGTCGCGGTTAAGGTCAGGGTATGCGTCGAGAAAACGTCGCGCTTTTTCGTCAAAGATGCTCCAATTTTCCCCCGGCACCGCTTCCTTAATCTGGCCTCGCCTTATACGAGCGGCCAGTTCCGCCCGGATACTGATTCTCAGCTTTCCGCCGACACCCGATGAGCCATAGCCATGAATTAATTTGACTACCTTTGCTCCTTGAGCGCGAGCCCTGATCAATTCTCCGGTTAGCCGGCGGATCGCCTGTTCAACTGTCGGCATGCCTAGTTCTAAATTGATGGTAATTATTTTCGTTGCCATGATAGCTTACTTCTAGCTGAATGATATGATTCCTGCAAGAACCGGTTTTTAAACCGGATCTTTTCTCTTGCTGTGATAAATTATGTGGGATGCGATTACCGATTATTATGGCAGAAGACGCTGTTTTTGAGAAGCGCATCAAGGAACTGTGCTCCTATAATGAAAGCGCCTACCGGCTCAGCATCGAAGGACTCGCGGATAATTGGACGATCAAGACATTCACAGCTTCCTGGACAGGTATGGACAAGACCTTCTTGCTGACCGCCGACTCGGTTAGGGTATACTCCATCCCTTCGAATGCCATGGGGCCGATTGGCGGCTATAAAGTGCCGTATGCCGACCTGGCCGATATCCTCAATAAAGACGGAGAACTCTGGCAAAAAATCACAGGCCGGGTCGTCCAAGCGCTCACTGCAACGACGGAGTAGAGTCAATAATGCATAAAAAAATCATCATGGGTTTCTTCGTTGGAATGTTTATTTTTATCGGGACGATTTTTATCCTTGAGGCTTAGTGCCGGCTGGTAGGGGGGACATTATGGGCATGGGGATGGTGAGTTGATGCTTACCGTCCTTTCTTTTTTTGCCCGAGAGGAAAGTAAAAGCGTCAGTGAAAATATCAAGTGGCGATATAAACGGAAGTTTGAACAGATGGAAGAAAGGCAGGAAAACGATAATTCGCTGGTGCAGTATAAGGCTAAGCAGTTTATTAGAATATTGGCGGATGTTGGTAAAAACACAGTACTGCATCCTCACCAAATGGAGAGGATGCAGTACCATGGGGCAGTAGACCCATGGTACTGGGATCGGACTGCCAGTCCGCATCGGATTACTCCGGTTGTATATTGCATATTGGTAGTTTTTGTATTTCAATATGCAATTGGACTTTAAATTGAAAAACATTTATGTGGTAGCATTTATGATAAATATGGATAAAAGAGAATGCAGGGTGAATAAGAAAGTTAAGTCCGTATAATTGTGTAAAATAGCAGGTTGCGTATTGCGGCAACATCCTGACGCCGAAACCGGAATTATCCGGACTAGTATGACCCCGATCTTTTATACCAGTTTGAATGTTAGTAAAAAGATGATAAACTAATCTTGGTAATGGCCTAAGCAAGGGGAGAAGGTCGATTGTTCATTGTTGCTTGTGTCGTCATAGGTAAGGAAAAATGGAGGGTAAAATGGATTTAGGGACAAAAATGTTGTACATACTTATGGATTTGATTTTGCCCCTGATACTTGGATATGCTTGCCGCAAGATGAAAAAACCGGGGGAACAGTTTTTCCAGCGATTAATGGAATTCAATATGTTTTTGGTTTACCCGGTTTTAGCGGTGCTGACATTTTGGGTTCTTTCTTTAAATTATTCTTTCTTATGGCTGCCGATTGCCGGGATACTCATGAGCGTTGTTCCGGGAATAGCTGCTTACTGGCGAGTACCTGCTAAATTTACTAGAGAAATAGATCAGGGCACCTATATTCTTTGCGCCATGATGTCCAATACAACTACGTTAGGCGGTTTGTGTGCTTTTATTGTCTATGGTGAAGTGGGATATGCCTACATGCAGATGGTTACCATGTCACAAAATGTTTTTTGGTTTCTGTTTTGTTTTCCCTTGGGTCAGTATTATTATCAAAAAAGTCGCCAGGGTAGATTGGTAAAACAGTCTCTCCGTGATATTATTCTGCATCGCAACCAGCTGCCAGTTGTCGGTATGATTATTGGTGCCGCACTGCACTTGTCCGGGGTTGTGAGGCCTGGGGTTGTGGGGGCATTAGTCGATCCATTGGTACACATGTCGGCCTGGACCGCCTTGCTGCCGATCGGTCATTCGATCAATTTTACCGGCATGCGCCAGTATTATCGGGCAACGCTAGACCAGTTTGCCATAAAATTTTTCCTTACTCCGGTGATTTTGTACTTTTTATCATCTTTGGTGATCGACGATCATGTCGTGTTGAATACGGTTTTAGTTCTGGCAATGGCACCTACTGCGATCCTTGCAGTGGTGGTGGTTAAGATTAATCGCTTGAATATCCATTTGGCGATGGCTTCTTTTGTACTGACAACAACAATATTTGTGGGGGTGTTATTTCCTTTGGTTTTGTTTTTCTTGAGCCGGTAAGGTGAAATTTTAGGTTGCGGTGTCGAAAATAAAGTTGTGCTGTAATCCTGTCAACGCCGGAATAAATTTGACCGGATCGCCGATTGAAATTGACATTCAATGTCTCTCCTGATCTTCTTTAGTGAAACTTTCATAATATTACCAACCCAAATACTGTGCTAGGAGTTAATTTGCTATGATTATTAGTGCAAGTCGCAGAACGGATATCCCTGCGTTTTTCAGCGAGTGGTTCATGAACCGCATTCGCGCCGGCTATTGCACTGCAGTTAATCCGTTTAATCGCAAACAAATATCATATATATCGTTGAGGCCAGAAGATGTGGAGGTCATTGTCTTTTGGACCAAAAATCCAAAACCACTGATGCCACATTTGGATGAATTAAAGGCTAGGGGTTATAATTTCTATTTTCAATATACACTAACAGGTTATGATGGTTGGCTCGAACCGAAGTTGCCAACTTGGCAAGATTCGTGTGAAACGTTTCAAAAACTGTCGGAAACGTTGGATCCCGGATTAGTCGTGTGGCGTTATGACCCTATCATTATCAGCAACAGAACTGATGAAACATATCATTTGGACCGTTACTCGGAAATTGCCGCAACTTTAGAGGGTTATACTGATCGAAGTATCATTAGTCTTGTCGATAACTATCGAAAGGCCAATTCAAATTTTAAAAAGCTAAAAGAAAAAGGAATAATTGTTGAAAATATTACTGATACTGCGGCAGTTGGTTCAATGATCAAAAGCATGGCAACTATAGCGAAGGCAAATAACATGGAAATTTTCAGTTGTGCCGAGCCGTTTGATTTGCTGAACTATGGCGTTCAACATGGAAAATGTATTGACGATGTATATATCTTGAAGCATTTTGGGCTTGCTATGCACGCAAAAAAAGACGATACTCAACGGATTGAGTGCGGTTGCATCAAAAGCAAGGATATTGGTCAATACGATACTTGTCGACATGGCTGCGCATATTGCTATGCCGGCACCTTACAAAGCAGCGAAAAAAATTGGGCGCTGCATGATCCCCTTTCCCCATCACTTACGAAATGAAGAAAATCGTACAATATATATGTTGACATCATATTGAGGCTGACCCAGATAACCAGCCAGGGGATGTATGAGGTGAATGGTTTTATTGTTCATTTTTTTGACCGACAGAAGATAGAACATTTAGCCGAAGGATATGAGATTATCGATATATCCAGATTTCAAGAAGGTGAATTACCGAGAGAACTATTCATGGTTATGGCTTATTTAAGGCCTTTTCAAGCGCTACTCTATTTATATGGTTTAAATTTAAGACGGCGTTTTTGGTGCATTTTAAGGCAATTATCGTTTGCATCTTTGCTAGCCACAAGTTTCTATCTCTTTTAATGTTTTACCATCTTCAGTTTTCCACTCAGTTAGCCCGTTTACATGGCCGCCAATTACAAATGCTGCGGCATATGATGGACTGCGGAATAAGATATCTTCTTGGAGAATTCCACTTTGATCTATCGACGCTTTTTTGCGACTGTTTTTAATTCCAACAGGAATACTTTCGGAATCAATTGTCTCGATGCGACTGCCGTTGAGAACGACAAACCCCTCGCTTGTTTGTTTGCACATTGCCTCAATCAGTAATCCGCTTTTTTTACTTTTTCGCTTTAAATGCAATACTAAATCATCCCTAACTATATCCAAAGGCTCACATGGCACTTTAAGTTCCGCTAATTTTTCGAATATCTTATGACCTAACGTTCCTATAACTATTTTTGCATAATCGATAAATTCTTCCAATTCGCTTTCTTTTTCTTCGGTTATATTACCTGAGGTAGGGTCATTCCCATTTTTAACAAGATAACGTTTTGCTTCTGTTGCTAATGCACAAAAACGGTTTTCAAGATAGCTTATTTCTGTTGGTCCGAAAGAATTGTTGGAGGTAGTGAATACAACCGCTTCTGTCCAATAGTCTTTGTTTGGGTTGCGTTTATGCTCTTGAAGGCGATATAGAATACCTTCGCCATTTTTTCGTGCGCCTGCCTGACCAATGTAAACGATATTTTCACCGGTTTGATCTGAAGTGCCGAATAGGAAGTATACACCGCTTTGTGAAAGGTCTCCGCGTCCTTTGCATTTATCCAGTTCGGTTCTGGGAATTTTATAAGCAACTCCCGTCCAGTTGGCAAGAGTGCATTTCATTCGTCCATTAGGGGTGCCATCCATTAGAAAAAGATTGATACTTTTACCACGCATTGTTATCTCCGACCCTTCTTTTACTACTACGCTGCATAAGGTACGATATCATCAGGTCCAACTGTTTCTTCTTTGATCAACAATTTATCATGAATATAGATTCGCCGAAAACGTTCGAAAAGCCTTTCCTTTGCTGAGCGCCATTATTGGACAGAATAACTTATCTGCCATCTGCAAAGACTTTTTGGCGAGCGAGAATGTGCTTAAGTTAAATCTGACTCAAAATGGATTTGAATCATTAGAAGAAGCGATAGAGAACTTTATTGCAGAACGTAATTACGGAAGATAGCGTGAGATAAGTTCGCAAAAGTTAAAAAGGAAAAGCCAGCGAAACTCCGAAATAGTAAGAGTATAGCAACCCAAAGAAGTATATAATCAATGGTCTGCCCAAATTAATGCTGATTAAAGGGAGCTGATGGCGATGAAAAAATCTCGAATAACGTTAATTGTTGCCGTGATAATCGGTTTATTATTCTTGACCTCGGGGTGTTTGAAGTCAACAAGTGATGCCAAAGCCGAAGTAGCATCAGGTGCCTTAAACGCGTCTTACTTGCTGGGAAAAGAACGTATAACGCTTGTCAATGGTGTGTTTGAAAAACAAGCAGCCCCAGGATCTGCGGCAGTGAATAAAACTCAAGTGTGGGAGCAACCTGTTATCGGGGATTTAAACGCAGACAGTAAAGCGGATGCAGCTATCGGGTTGATTAATTCCCCAGGTGGCAGTGGCATTTTTTATTATATAGCTGCCGCTGTTAAAGATGCGGATACGAACAAATACCAAGGAACAAACGCGGTGTTTTTGGGAGATAGGATTCAACTTTCGAAAATAAGTATTGAAAATAACATCATAACTGTTGTTTATAGTGAGCGAAAACCAAATGAACCACTGACTGCCGTTCCTACTGTTGCTGTCTCAAAAAAATTTAAGGTTGAGAACGGTTTGCTTAAGCAACTGGTCAGTGGGGCTGAAGGTAATACCAGTAGCAATATCTACAGCAATAAGTCTGCCTATACTCTCGTGAGAACTGCCCATAAGAACAACAGCAACGTTTATTTTCCACAACTGTCAGCGTATAAAGGCGAATTATTAATGGGCTATATGAATCAGAGCCTGAAAAAAATTGCGGACAAATATGTCGGTAAGGATGAGTATACTAATGTAAAGATTGATTATGTTATTACCAGGCAAGATGATGCTGTGCTGAGTGTCTTATTCAAAGGAAATGCAGATATGAGGAATATCGGAAGCATTAAGATTATGGAAAGTGTAAACCTTGATATCGGAAAATCCACTAATGAGATTAAATACGATAACCTGATCAGGAATACAGATGAAGCAAAGTCATATTTGAACAATAAGCTTACGCAAGCGGCGAGGGGGATTAAAGGTAGTTTTCAGGCTGAAGGCACGCGGATATACTTTACCCCTACAGAAATAGTGTTCTTTTACATGCCGCCAGATGATAGTGCAAAGGATTTTGTTGAATTAAGCATTCCTAAATCTGAATTGGATGAATACTTGAACCATGATTTTGGACCTATCCCTGCTTCGTAGTTACTCTTAGAAACCGGAAAACGGTTCAAACCGTCAAGGTGATCGAGCAGGCTATCGCATTCAAAAATTAATAAATAATTACCCATTAGACAAAAAATCATGGTGTCACAGCTTAACAATTATTGGCCATTACGCTGAATGAGAGATTGGACTTTTGCAGCTGTATCGGTGTTTTCAACAGGGGCATTTATTATTAGTTTTAATCCTGAGTTGTCTGCAAAAACAAAATTACTAAACTCAAAAAGCAATGTTCCTACCACCGCATGATTCAATTTTTTGCAAATATTGTCATCGTTTTGCAACTCGTGATGGGACCAAAGAAAATCAAATTCTTTGCTCTCTTTTTTTAGATCTTTGACAAACTGAATTATCCATGGGTCTTCCATGTAGTGATCGGTTGTTGAACGAAAACTTCCTAGCATTCTACGTGCATGGTTTTCCCAGTGGGGAAACAACCGCTTACAATCTTTATCAGTGAACATCCTCCATATGATATTTCGGTCACGAAGCTTCATCATACTAGAGAAACCAAATACCAGACTGGCGGCTTGGTTCCAAGCCAACACATTCCAACGTGCATCCATGATATAGGATGGACACAATACCAAATTCTCAAGAACACGCTGGAGAACAGGATTGATGGTTTCCTGAAAAGGCGGTAACTCGGCTGGCGGAGGTTGGTTAGCCAAGGTATAGAAATGCAGCCGCTCTTGATAGTCAAGTAATAACACCTTAGAGATGCTTTCAATGACCTGCGCAGAAACCTGGATAGGTCGTCCTTGTTCCAGCCATGTATACCAAGTTAAGCCAATGCCTGCCAGATGTGCAACTTCTTCCCGTCGCAATCCGGGGGTTCGACGGCGCGTCCCTGATGAAAGCCCTGCTTGCGACGGGAGAATTCTAGCCCTTCTTGTTTTTAAAAAATCTGCAAGTTCTAAATAGCGACGAGAATTTATGCTCATGAAAAAACCTCTTGTCTATTAGAATTTATACCAGTATAAACTAGATTATATTACTATTATATTGGATATGATAATATAAATCTAGTGTTGATTTAGCCCTTTAGAAACTAACCAGTCAACATTAAGGAGAGTTATATGACAGAAAATAATAACGGGAACGGAAACAACAGAAAAAATAAAAATATCATCGCTATTCTGGGGGTCATTGTTCTGAGCGTTCTCGCCGGGGCAGGATGGTATTGGTATTACACCACCAGGTACGTGTCCACCGATGATGCCCGGATCAGGGGCACCATCGTCAGCGTCAGCAGCAAGGTTTCCGGCAAGGTGGCCCAACTGTTGGTGGCCGAGGGTGATGCCGTTAAAGTCGGGCAAGTGCTCGCCAGGATCGACCCGCAGGATATCGCCGCCCAGAAGGCACAGGCCGAAGCCACTTTGACGGGCGCCAGGGCCAACTACGAGCAACTGATTAACGGTACCCGGCCACAGGAGATCCTGCAAGCCCGGGCGGCGGTGGATCAGGCCAGAGCCAGTTTGGAAAATGCGGCTAGCAACAATCGACGGATGCAGCAACTTTATAGCGGTGGCGCGATCAGCGCAGCCCAGCGCGACAGCGCCCAGACGGCCTGGCAGGTGGCCCAGGAAGCTTATAATTCCGCCAGCCAGGCACTGGATCTGGCTGTAACCGGCTCGCGCGAGGAAACGATCCAGGCAGCGGCGGCCCGGGTGAAACAGGCGGAAGCGGCTTTGATGGCTGTCACGCAGACCTACGGAGACACCACCATCGTGTCGCCGGTGGATGGTATAGTGGCACTGAAATCGGCCAACCCAGGCGAAGTTGTGGTTATGGGCCAGCCGTTGTTCAGTGTGATCGACAGCAATGACATCTGGGTCAACGCCAGGATCGAGGAAACTTACATCGGCAAACTGAAAGTTGGACAACTGGTGAAATATACGGTGGACGGCTACCCCGGACGGACTTTTTACGGCAAGATCTATGATCTTGGCAACGCGGCCTCATCGGTATTTGCCCTGCTTCCCACTGAGAATTCATCCAGTAATTTTACCAAGGTGACGCAACGGATCCCGATAAAGATAACATTGCCCGCGGACAGCGGCGTTCATTTTCGTCCCGGCATGTCAGTGGTCATCAAAATCCATCTGGAGGAAACAGTGGCGCTTAAACTCTAAGGGGGTAAGATGTTGAGGAAATACGCTGTTTTAGTCGCAGTATGTTTGGGGACCGTGTTGAGTGCGTATCTCAGCAGCTGCATCAATATCGCTCTTCCTAATATTATGGCGTCGCTTAACTTCGATATGGACTCGATTGTCTGGGTTTCCCTTGGATACACGGTGCCATATGGTTCTATTATGCCACTGACCGGCAAGCTGGGAGATGAGTTCGGGGCTAAACGTGTTTATGTCGTTGGTCTGACCTTGTTTGCAGTCGCCTCCATGTTATGCGGTCTAGCCACTAGCTCGACAATGCTGATTATTTTTCGCGTAATGCAGGGTGTGGGAGCAGGTATGCTGTTGCCCAATGCCCTGACTATCGTCACAAAAACCTTCGATGCCAGTGAACGGGGACAGGCTGTGGGAATTTGGGGTGCGATGGCGGCCGCGGGTGGCGCGATTGGGCCGACGGTCGGCGGCTATGTAGTCGAAAAATTCGACTGGCATATGATGTTTTTTTCCATAGGCCCGGTCTGCGTAATCAGCATCCTATTTGCTATCGCTATAATACCGGCTATCGGGCGTTCTTCCAAAACCGCCATTGATTATCCGGGGGTAGGTTTGCTCATCTTAAGCATTGGTTCGTTGCTTATAGCACTGAACAAGGGACAGAGCGAGGGGTGGGACTCCCTGTATATCATTTCGCTGTTTTACACCTCTTTTTCCGCAATGGTACTATTTATAGCTGTTGAGTCTGCGGCCCGTCAGCCAATGATTGACATCCGACTGTTCCGCAATCTCAATTTTACTGTGGCTACCGTCGTCATTTTCTTTTCCTTTTTGTGCTTTATGGCGATAAATTTCTTACTGCCGTTTTTCCTAAAGTCTCTTCTTGGTTAC
>Ga0316604_10003830_pt1 | contig 10329 bp, 8 predicted proteins | sample OWC_soil_day20_C_FD_207650 | JGI IMG/M metagenome (GOLD analysis project Ga0316604, IMG submission 207650) | Wetland soil microbial communities from Old Woman Creek delta, Ohio, United States - OWC_soil_day20_CT | ecosystem: Environmental > Terrestrial > Soil > Wetlands | place: USA: Ohio...
CCGTGCGCGAGATATAAAGCCCCTTCACTGCCGAATAGGCAGCTCAGAAATTTCGCAAGCTGGGGAAGGTAGCGTATCGGCCCTTCACTGCCGAATAGGCAGCTCAGAAAGCCGGAATCCAGTCGTTTGTATAAGCCGTAAACTTCACTGCCGAATAGGCAGCTCAGAAAAAGGCATCGTATCGGGCGCCAGCAAGATCCTACTTCACTGCCGAATAGGCAGCTCAGAAAAACACACATCGCTAATGGGGGTAACGCTCTCTCTTCACTGCCGAATAGGCAGCTCAGAAAAGAGCCCGATGCTGCTTGATGGCAACGACGCAACTTCACTGCCGAATAGGCAGCTCAGAAATGATGAAGTTACATCTGCGGGTACGGCTTCGTCTTCACTGCCGAATAGGCAGCTCAGAAATGCCTCGCAAGTCATCGATCTTCCACGAATCGCTTCACTGCCGAATAGGCAGCTCAGAAATCCCGAGCAAATCACCCTGACGACATTCTGGCCTTCACTGCCGAATAGGCAGCTCAGAAAGAATCCGCGCAGAATGGCCGCTTCATCCAGGCCTTCACTGCCGAATAGGCAGCTCAGAAAAATGTCGCGCCCCAGCTCGAACACATCCACCGACTTCACTGCCGAATAGGCAGCTCAGAAAACCGCCCATGAAGACCAGGAGGATTCCATGTTCTTCACTGCCGAATAGGCAGCTCAGAAAATCTTCTGATCATCGAAGAAGCGCATCGCATGCTTCACTGCCGAATAGGCAGCTCAGAAATGGTGGTGCCGATGGAAAAAGCCGTGCTGGTTCTTCACTGCCGAATAGGCAGCTCAGAAATGAGATTGTGCCGCGAATGGACGGCAAGCTGCCTTCACTGCCGAATAGGCAGCTCAGAAACGACCAGGCTGCAACCATTTCATCCGTCCAGACTTCACTGCCGAATAGGCAGCTCAGAAAAGCGCGCCCTTCTTGTCAGAGATGCGGATCTTCCTTCACTGCCGAATAGGCAGCTCAGAAAATAGCCACGAACGGCCGGCGAGGACAGATGCCCTTCACTGCCGAATAGGCAGCTCAGAAAAAATCAATCAAGTCCTGCTCTGAATCACCCACCTTCACTGCCGAATAGGCAGCTCAGAAAGCCTGCTATTCGCCGGGCTGTGGTCAATCGCTCTTCACTGCCGAATAGGCAGCTCAGAAATGCTGGTGAAGCGTTAAGGAGGTACAGCCGGCCTTCACTGCCGAATAGGCAGCTCAGAAAAGAGACTAAAAGGACCTTCCACTGCTCTTGTGCTTCACTGCCGAATAGGCAGCTCAGAAAAGGAGGCCGCAAAGGCTCGCCCGGATCTGTTTCTTCACTGCCGAATAGGCAGCTCAGAAAAAACGGCAACTGCTGCCCAGCCTGCGAAACACCTTCACTGCCGAATAGGCAGCTCAGAAAGTTGTTCCCAGCCATAGGATGCTGCTGCCAGACTTCACTGCCGAATAGGCAGCTCAGAAAGAAATCATCATGAGCCAAGTCGCACCGAGTAATCTTCACTGCCGAATAGGCAGCTCAGAAAAGCTTGGCGACAAAAACAGCAATTGGAACCGCCTTCACTGCCGAATAGGCAGCTCAGAAAGATCCCCGCCTTACCGCCAGAAGTCGCCATGTCTTCACTGCCGAATAGGCAGCTCAGAAATGACCCTGCTGCACCACTGGAGCACCTTCGATCTTCACTGCCGAATAGGCAGCTCAGAAAGGTCGCGTTGAGCGATTGGTTCGGCGGCACTTCTTCACTGCCGAATAGGCAGCTCAGAAACGCAGATCTGCCCGCGTGCATGCAGGGTTTTCCTTCACTGCCGAATAGGCAGCTCAGAAAAAGCTGTGGGATGCCGCGCCCGAGCGCACCTTCTTCACTGCCGAATAGGCAGCTCAGAAAGGAAGGCGCGTTCAAGGCGTCCGGAACAATGGATTCACTGCCGAATAGGCAGCTCAGAAATACCGCGCACAGTTTTGAAGCGGATTGACGAGCTTCACTGCCGAATAGGCAGCTCAGAAACTAATCGCAACATTTCCCGGTTGACTTGTGTCCTTCACTGCCGAATAGGCAGCTCAGAAAAGGAGTTGAAGGGGCAGCCCATTACGCTGGTACTTCACTGCCGAATAGGCAGCTCAGAAAATGAGCAAACCCTGCACAGTTCCAAACTATGGCTTCACTGCCGAATAGGCAGCTCAGAAACAAGCTCTTCATCCAGCAAACGGATGCAGCGACTTCACTGCCGAATAGGCAGCTCAGAAAGCCCGCGCCGCAGCCGAGCGCGCCGGCTTCGCCTTCACTGCCGAATAGGCAGCTCAGAAACAGCCAGAAAGAAGGCTGCGATGCCCTCTCGAAGCTTCACTGCCGAATAGGCAGCTCAGAAAATGCCGAGCGGACCATTGCGGTGTTTGCGGACCTTCACTGCCGAATAGGCAGCTCAGAAATGATCCCCAATCGGGATGATCTTTATCTTTCCTCTTCACTGCCGAATAGGCAGCTCAGAAAGTTAAGGGACTCAAGAGTAAAGCGCAGCTGGCCTTCACTGCCGAATAGGCAGCTCAGAAAACTCAGCGCGATAGCCTAGTTGAGCTGGTGCGCTTCACTGCCGAATAGGCAGCTCAGAAACTTCGGGTTACTCGCCTCTCGCGCCTGAAGCTTCTTCACTGCCGAATAGGCAGCTCAGAAAATAAATAAACTCGGTAATCCCCCGGCTTTGCCGGGGGACTCGCCAGGTTTGACCGTGTGACACGGTGACCTAGAAGCTTCTGTCTCGACCAAGAGATAGGAGTTTCCAATGCAAGATTATCAGAGCCTTAGCCATACGACGTGGGACTGCAAGTATCACGTGGTGTTCATACCGAAAAAGAGGAAGAAACTGATTTTTGGGGCGATTCGCAAACACCTCGGTGAGGTACTGCACGAGTTGGCGGGGCAGAAGGAGTGCAGGATTCTGGAAGGGCACTTGATGAGTGACCACATTCACATGTGCATCAGCATTCCACCGAAATATTCGGTGGCGAATGTGGTGGGCTACATCAAGGGGAAAAGCGCAATCTCGATTGCGCGTCGGTTCAACGGTCGAAGCAGGAACTTTGGGGGTGAAAGCTTCTGGGCCAGAGGGTATTTTGTCTCAACGGTGGGACTGGACGAGGAGATGGTTCGGGCCTACATCCGGCACCAAGAAAAGGAAGACGAGCATTACGACCAACTGAAGTTGGGTATGTGACGGCCGCCTTCAGGCGGCGCATGTAGCTGCCCCTTTGAGGGGCTAACAAACTAAAGCCCCCGGCTTTGCCGGGGGATATTTACTGCCTGTCCGGCTGCTCAGGAAGACTGCCTCACTGCCGAATAGGCAGCTCAGAAAATCGGCAGGCATTCGAGTTCAAGCGCCAGCCGCTTCACTGCCGAATAGGCAGCTCAGAAAGTTCGAGCCTAAAAATTCAAGCCCCCCCGGTGACTTCCCTGCCGAACAGTCCGCCCACAAAATGCCTGGCGTGCCTGTCGGGATGCGAGGCGCATCACTCCTCTTCTACAAACACCTCTTCGCGTTTTTTCTTGATGCCTGGCAACAGCACCAGCAAAACCAGGATTGCTGCGATGGCAAGCAGGGTTGCGGACAGTGGGCGCGTGAAGAAGATGCTCGGATCACCCTGCGACAGCAACAGGGCTCGGCGCAGGTTTTCTTCCATCAGGGGGCCGAGGATGAAGCCCAGTGCGAGCGGTGCGGGCTCGCAGCCGAGCTTGACGAAGGCATATCCGGCGATGCCGAAGATGGCCGTGACCCATACGTCGAAGACATTGGTGTTGATGGTGTAGGCGCCGATGCAGCAGAAGACGAGGATCGCCGGGTAGAGGAAGCGATAGGGGATGGAGAGCAGGCGGATCCAGATGCCTATCATCGGCAGGTTGAGCACCAGCAGCATGACGTTGCCGACCCACATTGAGACGATGAGGCCCCAGAACAGGCTGGGGTTGCTGGTCATTACCTGCGGGCCGGGCTGGATGTTGTGGAGGGTCATCGCGCCGATCATCATTGCCATCACCGCATTCGAGGGCAGGCCCAGGGTCAGCAGCGGGATGAACGAGGTCTGCGCGCCGGCGTTGTTGGCGGACTCGGGGCCGGCCACACCCTGGATGGCGCCTTCGCCGAACTCGCTGGGGTTGCGTGCGATCTTCTTCTCCAGCGTGTAGGAGGCAAAGGACGCGAGCAGGGCGCCGCCGCCGGGCAGTACGCCGAGCAGCGAGCCGAGCAGGGTCCCGCGCAGCATGGCGGGCGCGGCATCGCGGAACTCGTGTTTGTTCATCAGCAGACTGCCGACCTGGCCGGTGAAGATGCGGCGTTCGCTGTGGTGCTTTTCGAGATTGAGGATGGTTTCGGAGAATGCGAAAAGGCCCATGCCGAGGCCAACGAAGTTGAGCCCGTCGGCCAGCTCCGGGATGCCGAAGGTGAAGCGCTCGGCACCGGAATTCACGTCGGTGCCGATCATGCCGATCAGCAGGCCCAGCACGATCATGCCAATGGCTTTGAGCAGCGAACCATTGGCCAGCACCACGGCGCCGAGCAAGCCCAGCACCATCAGCGCGAAGTACTCGGCTGGGCCGAACTTGAAGGCGACTTCTGCGAGCAAAGGCGCTGCCGCAGCGATAAACAGGGTGGCGACCGAGCCGGCGAAGAAGGAGCCGATGGCTGCCGCTGACAGGGCCGCGCCTGCGCGGCCCTTCTGCGCCATCTTGTAGCCATCGATGCAGGTGACGACCGAGGCGACTTCGCCGGGCAGATTCACCAGGATGGCGGTGGTCGAGCCGCCGTACTGCGCGCCGTAGTAGATGCCGGCGAGCATGATCAGCGCGGCGGTCGGGTCGAGCGAGAAGGTTGCCGGCAGCAGCATGGCGATGGTCGCCACCGGGCCGATGCCGGGCAACACGCCGATGGCTGTGCCGAGCATGCAACCGAAGAGGGCATAGAGCAGGTTGAGCGGCGTGACGGCGGTGTTCAGACCGAGGAGCAGATTGGTGACGAGGTCCATGGTGATTCTCAACCCTTGGTCAGGAAAGCGGGCAGCACATCCAGCGGAAGTTTCAGCAACACGACGAACAGCAGCCAGCAGGCCAGACTCAGCACGGCGGCATTGGTGAATGTGCCGCGCCAGCTGAATTCTGCGTCGGCACGCGAGCTGATGAAGACCAGCACGCAGATGGCGGCGATCAGGCCCAGGTAACGATAGGCCAGGCCGAAGCCCACTACGCCGCCGATGATGAGTCCGGCAACGCGCCAGTTGATGCGGCCCATGTTGGCGGCATCTGGCGCACCACGCAGGGCGCGTAACAACAAGACGATGCCGATGCCCGAGAGCAGCAGGGCCAATACGACAGGGAAATAGCCGGCCCCCATCTTCGCGGCACTGCCGAGTTTGTAATGCGAGGCGATATACAGCGCGCCGAGGCCGAAGACGATGAACAGCAGGCCGGAGAAAAAGTCTTGTTGGTGTTTGATCTTCATGGGCGTGGTGCAAAGGCAAGAAAGATACGCGCCAGCTGGGCGAGCAGTTCGGGCTGGTCGCCCCAGATGGTGTGACTGCTGTTGCGGACTTCGATCAGTTCGGCAAACGGAAAAGTATCTTTGAGGCGTTGTGCGTTCTCCGGGCTCAGCACATGTGAGCGTTCGCCGCGCAGGATCAGCACCGGGCAACGCGTGGCACGCACTTCGTCCCACTGGTCGACGCGCAGGCCATCGAAGGTCTGCAGGATCGCCGACAGATCATAACGCCATTCCCATTGGCCGTCGGCGAGCTGGTGGAAGTCACCTCGCTCGGTGACGGCATGCATCATCTCGGACAAGCCGCTGCGCTGTGGCAGGGCACGCGCATAGGCACGTGCTTCCTCGAAGGTCGCGAAACGACGCGGGCGTGACTTGTGCAGCGGCACATAGCGGTCGATGGAGGCTTGCGTGATGGTGCAACTGGGGTCGGAGAGCAGCAGGCCCCGAACCTGTTGCGGTGCTGCAGCTGCCACGGCGATCGCGACCTGGGTACCGAGCGAGCTGCCGGCCAGCACATAGTGTTCAATGCCAAGTGCCTTGGCGAAGGCGATCACGTCATCGCGGTAATCGCGGATCGCGTAGCCCTCGGCCGGGCGGTCCGATTCGCCATGGCCGCGCAGGTTGAGCGCGATCACGCGGTAGCGGTCGAGCAGGGCGCTGGCCAGATGGCTCCAGGCCCAGGCGTGCATCGAGGTGCCATGCAGGCAGATCAGTACTTCCTTACCTTCGCCCCATTCCAGGTATTCCAGGCGCAGACCACGAACCTCGGCGAAGGCAATGCGGGGCTCGGCAAAAGAGTGGGTGGGGGATGGCATGGTTCAGGCTCCGTCGGGCAGATTGTCGTAGGCCAGCGCGGTGACTTCAACTTCCAGCAGGTAGGCCGGATTGAACAGACCGGCGACGATGAGGCCGACCGAAGCCGGGTTGGCTGCAGGGGCCGCCGCTTCCAGGATGCGCCGCTTGATCGCCGAGTAGGCCGGCACATGCTGGCGATCGGTGAGGTAGCTGCGGATCTGCACGATATGCGCAGCGTTCATGCCCGCATCATCGAGAACGGCAAGGATGCGCGCCCACACCAGTTCGGCCTGTTCTGAAAAATCGGCGGGAATGCTGCCGTCCGGGCGTGCAGGTGTCTGGCCGGAGAGAAACAGCCAGCGTGCCGGAGGCGTGGCTTCGAGGCCTTGTGCGTAAGGGCCGAGTGGGGCCTGGACGCTGGCGGGATTGCGTTCCGTGATCATCGTGATGTCATCCGAATGTTTGTGTGAAAGCCTGCTGCAGATCAGCGCGCAGATCGTCGGGATTTTCGAGGCCGATGGAGAGGCGCACGAGGCTGGCCGGGCCTTCCTCGGGTATGGGGGCCGAGGCAGGCGGATAGACGCGGACCAGGCTCTCGTAACCGCCCCAGCTGGCACCGACAGCGAAGTAGCGCAAGGCGCTTGCGAAGGCACTGGCCTTGTCCTTGTCGGCGCGCAGCACGAAGGAGAACAGGCCGCTGCTGCCACGGAAGTTGCGCTGCCAATTGGCATGATGCGGATTACCCGGCAAGGCCGGATGCAGCACGGCATGCACTTGTGGTTGCTGCGCCAGCCATGCAGCCAGCGCCAATGCGCTTTCGCCTTGCTGGCGCAGACGCACCGGCAGGGTACGCAGGCCGCGCAGTGCGAGGTAGGCTTCGTCGGGCGCCAGACACAGGCCGAAGTTGCGCGCCGTCTGCAGCAAGCGCGCTGCGTGCGGCCCCTGGGCGAGGACCACGCCGGCCATGGCATCGGAATGCCCGACGATGTACTTGGTGGCCGCATGGATCGAGAAGTCGGCACCGAATTCCAGGCTGCGCGCATACAGCGGCGTGGCCCAGGTGTCATCACTGAGCACGGCGATGCCGCGTGCGCGGGCCAGTGCAATGATGGCTTGCAGATCGGGCACTTCCAGCGTGTTGGACGCCGGGCTCTCGACGTAGAGGGCCCGCGTGTCGGGCTGCAACGCGGCTTCGATGGCTGGCAGCGACAAGCCATCGACGATGCTGTGGCGGATGCCGAAGCGGCTGAGCGTTTCGCGGCACAGGCGTTCGGTCGGTGAATACACGCCCGCGGTGACGAGCACGTGCTCGCCGGTGCCGAGCACACTGGCCAGCGCGACGTGGATCGCGGCGAGGCCGGACGGCGCCAGTACCGCCAGCTCGGCCCCGGAGATCGCGCGCAAGGCATCTTCCAGCGCCCAGCTGGTCGGCGAGCCGACGCGGCCGTACACGAAAGCGTGGTCTTGCTCGTGGTGGGCGTGCTCGAAGTCGGCCTGCGTCTCGAACAGCACGGTCGACGTGCGGAACACCGGTGGATTGGGGGTGCCGAACGCTTCGCGCATGCCGTGGTCGGCATGGATCAACGCTGTTTCAGCACTGGCTTCGGCATCCAGTGGGTGATGCAGCTGGCGACGGTCGATGAGCAAGGGAGAAAGCCGGGTGGTGGACATGCTGATCCTGGAGAGGTGCGAGGACGCTGCAGGCAGGATGCCTGCAGCATGCCGCTCAGTTTGTCAGGGCAAGCTCTTCGCCTTCGATGAAGTGCTTGAGCGCGGCGGTGGTGGCTATCGGGTTGTCCCCCCAGATCGAGTGGCCGGCGTTCGGGATGGTGACCAGCTGTGCGTGCTGGAATTCTTTCAACAGACGCGACAGTGTGCTTTCGACCAGCACGTCGCTTTCGGCACCGCGCAGCAGCAGCACGGGCGCTTCGACGGCGCGCACCTCGGGCCACATATCGCGTGCGGCGACCGACAGGGTTTCGATGGCGACATCGCGGTTGTAGCGCCATTCCAGGCGGCCATCAGGGTTCTGGCGCAGATCACCCTTGAGGGTGCTGATGTGCAGTTCGTCACTGAAACGCTTGCGCTGTGGCAGGGTACGCGAGAAGACCAGCGCTTCGTCGAAGTTGGCGAAGGTGCGCGGACGGCTGATATGGGCCGCGATCATCGCGTCGGAGGCATGTTTGGGCATCTCGAAACTCAGATCGAGGAGGGCCAGCCGTTCGACCCGGTCTACATGCCTGGCACTGTAAGCCAGGGCCACACGCGAACCGAGCGAGGAGCCCGCGAACGCGACACGTTCCAGCCCCAGGGCATCGATGAAAAGTGCCAGATCGGTGGCGTAGAAATCTACCGTGTATTGACCGGCCGGTGCGGCTTCGGAGTCGCCATGCCCGCGCTGGTCGAGGCCGTAGATCGTGAACTCGTCGGACAGGGCTTGAGCAAGGCGTTCCCACACCTTGCCATGCAGTGAGGTGCCGTGCAGGCCGATCAGTACGCGCGGCCCTGTGCCCCATTTTTCAAAATGCAGGCGCAATCCGCCGACATCGACGAAACCATCGGAATGTTGTTTGCTCATGATGTCTGATCCTGTCTTAGTCGATCTGGATGCCGGCTTTACTGATGATGCGTTTCCACAGCGCGATTTCCTGCACCTGTGCATTGCGCAGCTCTTCCGGTGTGCCCTTGTTGGGCGTCAGGCCCAGCTCATCGAACTTGCTGGTGATCTCCGGTGCCGAGATGAAGGAGATGGCTGCCGCATTGAGCTGGCGGATGATCGCTGCTGGCGTATTGGCCGGCGCGAAGAGCGCCATCCAGCTGCCTGTCGACAGCGGCACACCTTGCTCGGCGAGTGTCGGCAAGTCGGGAAAGGCGCGGCTGCGTTTGGCACCGATGGTGGCGATGACGCGGATCTTGCCGCTTGCAGACAGCGACTTGAGCGTGGTGGTGTCGGTGAACACGGCCGTGATCTGGCCACCGATCAGATCGGTGACAGCAGGGGCGCCACCTTTGTAGGGAACGTGCGTGAACTTGATGCCACCTGCAAGTTCCTTCAGCGCCTCTGCGGCGAGATGCCCGCCCGAGCCGTTGCCGCCCGTGCCGTAAGTCAGGTGCTGCCCGGACTTGGCGGCTGCGATCAGATCAGGGATGTTCTTGTACGGGGAATCGGCGCGCACGGCGATGCCGATACCTCCCAGGGCAAACTGGCTGATCGGCGCGAAGTCCTTGATCACGTCGTAGGGCAAATCGGTCTTGTATGCAGGCTGGATGGCATGGGTCGAGGCGATGGCGAGCAGGAGGGTGTAGCCATCAGGCGCTGCCTTGGCCACCTGATTGCTGCCGATGATGCCACCGGCGCCCAGTTTGTTTTCGACAACGACAGTCTGCTTGAGTGTGCGGCTCAGATGGTCGGCGAACAGGCGGCCGACCAGATCGACGGAACCACCGGGAGCAAAGGGGACGATCAGGGTGACGGTCTTCTTGGCATAACTGCTTTCCTGCGCAGTGGCCTGGCTTGCGGACAGCGCCGCAACCAGCACCAGCAGTGCGTAGCACAGGGCACTGAATGGCTTCATCTTCGTTCTCCTGTAGGCCCGCGCGGGGATTACTGCGCGAGTGGCATGGCGGGGGCTGCCATGCTGAAACGTTAGTCTTTTGTGAGTGCTTGCGATAATTGCCAGTTCGTATAGGGCAATCCGATTTCGCTATCACTTGCCGAGCGGGCTTGATGCAGTGTCCTAATTGAGAGCAGAAGTGTCTGGATGTCCGGTCTGCAGGGCACGTGGGCCAAATGCACTTTGCAACTGTGCATTCAGTCCCGGCAGTGACACTCTTTCGGCCAGTGGCGCTGTCAGCGGTGCGTCGTCCTGGCTGCGCTGGTTGGCATGGGCTTGCGGGACGGCAGTGTCTTCAGCGCGAGATGTGATGCTCATTGAATTTTTTTGAGTGGCCTCCGTTGTACATCGGATGACGTATTCCACGGC
>Ga0316604_10003834_pt1 | contig 10324 bp, 12 predicted proteins | sample OWC_soil_day20_C_FD_207650 | JGI IMG/M metagenome (GOLD analysis project Ga0316604, IMG submission 207650) | Wetland soil microbial communities from Old Woman Creek delta, Ohio, United States - OWC_soil_day20_CT | ecosystem: Environmental > Terrestrial > Soil > Wetlands | place: USA: Ohio...
TAAAAATCTCCTTTCGCTGGAAACAAGTGGTATTTTTCACTTTTTCCTCTGATAAATACAAGGCGGGCAAAATTGCCCGCCTTTTAGTACATATTCAATTTCAAAATCACTATTAATGGCTTTTCACTGAATCAGTGTGTTTAAGCACGCCATCATTATTACTCAGCACACCGATTTTCTTCGCACCAAGACAGGCCACAATAATAATGGCCAGAACAATTAACCCGGCATACACTTTGCTAACTTCGGTAAGCACAATCGCACTCACGCCTAAAAACCCGCTAATTACATACATCAACAATACGGCCTGTTTCTGGCTTAAACCCATAGCCAACAGTCGATGGTGCAAATGCCCTTTGTCTGGCTTAAAAATCGGCCGGCCATTCATATACCGGCGAATTATAGCAAAAGCAGTATCCATAATTGGCAGCCCTAATGCCACAATAGGAACTATCAGTGCAATGGTTGCCGCGCTTTTAACAGCCCCTAATATGGAAACAGCGGCTAGCATATATCCTAAAAACATACTACCGGTATCACCCATAAAAATCTTGGCCGGGTTAAAATTATGCTGTAAAAAGCCAAGTGCACTACCAGCTAATGCTGCAGTCAAAATAGCTACTGTCCAGAAATTTTGTTCCAACGCCACTAATAAAATAGTAAGTGATGCAATTGTCGATACCCCGGCAGCTAAGCCATCCAAGCCATCAATCAAGTTAACCGTATTAGTCAATCCGACTACCCACATAATTGTAAGCGGGATGGCCAGATAGTTAACATAAATCATATCGCCGAAGGGATTAGTCAACCATTCAATACGCACATCGAACATGACTAGCACAGCTGCTGCCATAATCTGACCTAACAACTTTACCTTTGCCGACAGCTGGATCATATCATCAATAATGCCTACAGCCAAAATGACAGTACCACCTAATAACAATCCTAAAATTTCATGGCTAATATGCATGCTGGACAATACAGCAAGTACAAAGCCAAAATATATTGCCAATCCACCCATCCGTGGAATTGGAGTAGTATGCACTTTACGGGCATCCGGGGCATCCAAAGCTCCTGCCTTAATGGCTAGTTCCTTGACTTGCGGCGTGATAAAGTAAGTTGCTGCCAAGGCAACAGTAAAAGCTACTACATATGTTTGCATATGCTAACACCTCATTTCTACACAACTCCAATTGTAACTCCCCGGGTGAAAGTTGTCAATCCGCAGCAAATGGAGAAATATGCCTGCCATTATAGTATTTCTCTAATACTACTGACAATATCCTTTACGACGCAACTTATTCACATGCCCCTCAACAAGCTCTGGTATATTTACAGCATACCGCTCAGCCAAAATATACATCATCGTAAAACAGCATTGAGCTACATCTAATAACTCCAAAGCCGCTCCCCGGTTAACCTCGTCGGCAGCAAGACAATTTTGTTCACCTGACGCGCCAGCATGTTTGCCAAGAAATTGGGTAAGTTCACCAAGTTCTTCCTGAATTTTGCACACAGTAGTAAGTAGTGTGACGTCCGCAATCTGAAGGTGTGGCAAACTAATATATTTGTAATTGCCGCCATGGCGGTTTTGTATCGTAGTGATGCGATAACTTTGACTGTTATCATAGACGTAGCCTTTGTCCAATAATTTGGTAAGGTGCTCGCCAATTAGGCTGTCAGCATCAATTACAAAGTAGTCCTCCATGACAAAAATCATCGTCACACAGGTTTGTGCTACATCCAAAAGTTCTTCTTTAACATCCACAAGTAACCCTGAGGCCAGCGGTTGGTTTGCGAGTTCCTCCGGGCTTAATTTCTCCCAGGGCATAAATTTAAGTACAGCGCGGGCTAATTCCCCGGCTTCTTCCATAGCCTTCAGCAGCGTTGAATCCAGTGTCGGGGTAAGGTTATTAAGTTTTGGTAAATAAATAGCTTCTACCATAAAACTCCCCTTTTACTAACTGACTAGCCGAAGCAGTCATATGTTATGTCCGCTTCAGCAATTAACTGTTCCGCCAGTTTATCCGGATAACTATACTGATAGACAATTCGTTTAATACCAGCATTTATAAGAATTTTGGTACAGGACGAACAAGGTTGATGGGTCGAGTAAATCGTGGCATCACGAATAGGAACCCCGTACATAGCTGCCTGAACTACTGCGCTTTGCTCGGCATGAAGCCCCCGGCACAACTCCTGACGTTCGCCTGATGGTACCTGATTAACAGCACGTACACAGCCAATTTCGCCACAATGGGCCAAACCACAAGGTGCGCCATTATACCCGGTGCTTAAGAGACGCTGATCTTTAACAATCACAGCCCCAATGTGACGACGTAAACAGGTTGAGCGGGTAGCAACAACCTTTGTTATTTCCATAAAATACTCATCCCAGGATGGCCGGGTAAGTTCTTGGTTATCACTCATGCGCTTCTACCCCCTCCTTGGCCAACAATGTACTAACAGTCTATTCATAGCCCATGTAAAAAATGACCGCTTACTTGGTGCCAAAAATCCGATCACCGGCATCCCCTAAACCAGGCACAATGTAGCCGTGCTCATTAAGATGGCTGTCAACAGCAGCTACATACACCTCAACATCAGGATGGCGAGCATTAACCAGATTAATACCTTCCGGTGCAGCCACCAGACACATCAGTTTAATATTCTTGGCACCTTTGGCTTTTAAGAGGTCAATGGCCGCGACTGAGGAACCACCGGTAGCCAGCATAGGATCGATAACAATAAGTTCACGTTCATCAACATCTTTCGGCAGTTTGCAGTAGTACTCTACCGGTTTTAGCGTTTCATGGTCACGATATAAGCCGACATGGCCGACCTTTGCAGCAGGAATTAATTTTATAATGCCATTTACCATGCCTAAGCCGGCACGTAAAATCGGCACAACTCCAATTTTTTTACCTGACAATACTTTACAAGTACAAGTTGTAAGTGGTGTTTCGACTTGGGTTTCTTCCAGCGGCATATTACGGGTTAACTCAAAGGCCATGAGCATCGCAATTTCTTCTAAGAGTTCACGAAACTCCTTGGTTCCTGTCCTAACATCACGAATGAGCGAAAGTTTATGCTGAATGAGCGGGTGGTCAATTATTTTCACTTGCATGATATCATCTTCTCCTTACTTATGCGTACAATGGGTATTTGCGGCATAACTCAGCCACCAGCGAACGGGCCTTGTCTTGTGCTGCGCTGTCATCCGGGTTGGTCAGTGTCATGGCAATAATATCACCAATTGCCACCATATCCACCTCTACCATCCCGCGGGAAGTAACTGCCGGCACGCCAATACGGATACCACTTGTCACAAAAGGACTGGCTGGGTCATTAGGGATAGCATTTTTATTGACTGTAACGCCAATCTCATCCAAAAGGTGCTCGGCTTGCTTACCGGAAATGTTTTGCGTCCGCAAATCAACCAACATCAGGTGATTATCGGTGCCGCCAGATACCAGCGTAAACCCTTTTTGTTTGAGCCGCTCGGCTAAGGCTTGGGCATTTTTTATAATTTGGCCCTGATAAAGGCGGAATTCCTGGCTAAGTGCTTCTTTAAAAGCCACTGCTTTGGCGGCAATTACATGCATTAACGGGCCACCTTGAATGCCAGGGAATACAGCTTTGTCAATGGCTTTGGCGTACTGGGCACGGCACAGGATCATACCGCCACGCGGACCGCGTAGTGTCTTGTGGGTCGTTGTGGTAACAATATCGGCATGCGGCACCGGGCTGGGATGAAAACCAGCTGCCACTAAACCGGCAATATGCGCCATATCCACCATAAACATCGCCCCTGCATCGCGGGCAATTTGCCCCAGTCGGGCAAAATCAATAATTCGCGAATAGGCGCTGGCGCCAGCTACCAACATCTTGGGCTTATGCGTATAAGCAAGTTCAGCTACCTGGTCATAATCGATAAGATGAGTATCCTCATTAACTCCATAGGCAACTACATTAAAGTATTGTCCGGAAATATTCACCGGGCTGCCGTGAGTCAGATGACCGCCATGGGCAAGATTCATACCTAAAATAGTATCGCCAGGCTTTAAAAACGCAAAGTATACGGCCGTGTTAGCCTGAGCACCTGAATGAGGCTGCACATTAACATGCTCAGAGCCAAAAATTTCTTTGGCTCTGTCAATGGCCAATTGCTCAACAATATCAACACATTCGCAGCCACCATAATAACGATGTCCAGGATACCCCTCGGCATATTTATTAGTAAGTACTGATCCCTGGGCCTCCATTACGGCTTTGCTGACAAAATTTTCCGACGCGATAAGTTCCAGCTTATTTTGCTGACGAGCGCATTCAAGGTCAATGGCTTTTTTAACTTCAGGATCTACTCCAGCAAGTATTGTCATGTATATTCCTCCCCAAAAATAAAGCGATCTTTTTTAGGATAACTCATAAACAGCGCGTACACCGCCAATTAGTTTGGGCCTGGTATGAGCCGCAGTTAGATATGCTTGTCCAATATGCTTTAACGTTAAACGCACAGGAATAGCGACTCGCTTGATATGCATACCTATAAGCGTGCTTCCAATATCAAGGCCGGCATGGGCAGTGATGGTTTCCACCACTGTCGGCTTGGTAAATTCGCGCATAGCCTGTGCCGCCAGCGAACCACCGGCTTTGGCCACAGGAATGACTGTGACTTCTTCGAGATGATACTTAGCAGCTACAGCCTGTTCGACAACAAGTGCTCTGTTAAGATGCTCGCAGCACTGTATTGCCAAGGAAACCTGATACCAGGAACAAACCTTTGAGAGACTTGATAAAATCCGGGCAGCCACTACCTCAGAGCCATAGGAGCCAATGCGCACCCCCTGCACTTCACTAGTACTACACCCTACTACCAGAATATGTCCTGGCTTTAGCTGGGCTGTTTTTATCAATTCTTCAGCCGCCTGTATTGTTTGACGACCGATCGTTGCCAAGTCTGTATCCATGGTCATCCACTCCAATTTACTAGCAGTTTTTTTCCAACTCCATAAGTTTGGTCACCCGGCAAGCATGACGACCTCCGGCAAATTCAGTTTTAAGCCATATCTCAACAATCATTCTGGCCAAACCAGAGCCAATCACGCGTTCTCCCATTGTCAAGATATTCGCGTCATTATGCTCGCGCGACATCTGCGCCGAAAAGACATCATGACAAAGAGCGGCTCTGATTCCCTTTACTTTGTTAGCCGCGATACTAACCCCAATGCCTGTGCCGCAAACAATAATGCCCCGTTCATACTCGCCTTTTGCCACTGCTTCGGCTACTTGACGGGAAATGTCGGGGTAGTCAACTGATGCACAGGTATATGTACCAAAATCATGGCTATCTACCTTAAGCTCAGTTAATAGGGTTTTTATTTCTTCTTTTAGTCGAAAACCGCCATGGTCGCTGCCAATTGCTACTTTCATTGCAGTAACACTTCCTATGTATATATTTACATGCCATTCTTCATTTTCAACGCTAATTACTTTTTTCCTGCTAAACTTACAATTTTTTCCCACGCAGAAATCAGCAGTTGTCGCAGTTGCTGAGCACAGGCATGGTACGTAACCTCGCTGCCACCAAACGGATCGGCAACATCGCCTGTTTTGCCGGCAAACTCCGATAACGTGTACGTTTTTTCCATCATACCTGGTGCCACCCTCATAATCGCCTGTTTATGCGCTATTGTCATGGCAAGTACCAGATCTGCCGCCATCAATTGTGCCAAATCAAGCTGCACTGAGCAATGCCTGTCCAAACTAAGGCCAGCCTGATGCATAACAGCCTGAGCCTCAGGCGAAGCGGGCTGCTGCCAGGCGGAAAGCCCGGCCGAGGTCACAACAATTTCATCAGCCGCCCCTGCTTGTACTGCCAAATCTGCAAGTATAGCGGCCGCCATGGGACTACGACAGGTATTACCGGTACATACAAGTAGTACCTTAAACATCTTTGTTCAACCCCTCCTATTTTGTGCCAGGAAAAAATTTCTCATACCTCTATATATAATTCTAGCAGATTGTTGTCCATAAGATATGTATTCCTAAAAGTACTAAAACACTGCCACCCATCAGTTCAGCCCGTCCGCCAATATACCGACCCAACTTACGACCTAATACCAGACCAAGCAGCGCAATGGCAAAGATAACTGTCCCCAAAACCAAACTCAGTTCGAATAAATTTACATCAATCATGCCTAGGCTAAAACCAGCTGCCAGGGCATCAATACTCACGCTGGCAGCCAACAAGAGAAGGGCTGCACCATGCAAGGGGTTACTGGGCATGTTATCCTTTGTGCCACATATATTATCCTTAATCATTGAAGCACCTAAGCCAGCAAGCACCAAGGCGCCAATGATTGTTGCAATATTCTGTACACTAGCCACTGGCCAATTGATATGGTAGGCCCCCACATGTTCAACAATGCTCCCCAACCAGTGTCCAATGTGATATCCAATTAGAATCATAATAATATGGGACACCGCAAACACAACGGCTGACCGGAAAATCACCAGCCGGCGCACCTTATTCATACCAATAGGCACCGCAACTGAAAACAGATCTGTTCCCAACGCGGCACTCAGAACAACCAGTTCAAACAGGCTCATATTCTCACCTCCGCTGGTAATGTATATGTACCACCACGAGGCAATATGAACATTCCTCAATCTAGAGGCGAATAATGCGATACCCTGCGGCCTTGCGTAATCGGTTCATGACAGCAAGCCCCAGCCCCTGATCGCTAATGCCTTCAGCATAAATGACATCCACAGCTTTATTATCGAAACTCCTAAGAGCGGTGTAGAGGTTGGCTGCAATAGCAGCCGTATCGCCGCGTGGCCCGTAAACAAAAGCTATAGCCTCAGGCGGTAAACTGCCTGCTAATTCAGCAGATCCAATAACCCCCACTGTTTTCCCTGTCGCTAATGCTTGATTAAGCTCCCTCTTTAGAAGCGCAGTCGCAGCAATCGGTTCGGCCTCCACTAAAAACAACGGCGCCAATGGTGCATAATGGGTATATTTCATGCCAGGCGATTTTGGTATTGTCTGTGCGCCAGAGAGCGTCGGATCAATTTCGACTTCGCCTAACACTTCGACCAGCATTTCGTAAGTAATTCCCCCTGGTCGCAGCAATGTCGGCACAGGGGTGGTACAATCAACCACCGTAGATTCTACACCAATCTCACAGGAACCGGCATCAATCACAGCGGCAATTTTGCCATCAAGATCTGCCAGTACCGCTTGCGCTGTTGTCGGGCTTGGCCTTCCTGAAGTATTTGCACTAGGCGCCGCCACTGGCACACCTGCCAGACGGATTAACTCTCTGGCCACCAGTGATGAGGGTAAACGAATGGCCACCGTATCCAGGCCACCAGTCACAGCATCAGGCACCAGAGGCCGACGTTTAACTACCATTGTGAGTGGTCCAGGCCAGTAGCACTCAGCCAGAGCCAACGCATTGGCCGGCACAGACGCTGCCAGAGTATATATTTTATCAACAGCATCAATATGTAGTATAAGCGGGTTATCTGAAGGCCGTCCCTTGGCCTGAAAGATAGCCTTTACCGCTTGCACGTTAAGCCCATTAGCGCCAAGACCATACACGGTTTCGGTAGGAAATGCCACCAACTGCCCCTGACGCAGCATAGCAGCTGTCTCTGTCAAAACAGCTATATCCGGGTTGAACGGGTCTATTTTATAATAGTTAGTATGCACAATGATCATCTCCATTAGCAAAACGAAAAATTACAACACGTTCAATACCAGCATAATCCTTACTAATAGTTTCCGTTATCAGCCTACTGCTGGTATCAGCCAGTGCTGCTACCAATCCGGCCTGATTAATTCCTACTTCTACGGCAATGAAGCCATCTGGCTTAAGGTAGTCTGCTCCCTGCGCCACAATCCGGCGGTAGAAATTGAGACCATCAGACCCACCAGCCAACGCCAGACGTGGTTCCTGACGTACCTCAGGACTTAATCCGGGGATCTCACTATCTGGAATATACGGCGGATTAGATACTATTGCATCGAATTTTTCACCTGCCAGCGGCTGCAGCATATCACCCCTAAAGAGTGCCAGACGTTTGGAAACCCCTTGTCTATCGGCATTTTCTCCGGCAACTGCCAACGCCTCAACAGAAATATCAACCGCCATGCCTACCGCAGTAACTAGTTTGGATAATAAGCTAACGATTATGGCCCCACTGCCTGTACCCAAATCAGCAATAACCGGTGCCTCGGTACCAACCAAGCGGTCAAGTGCGGCCTCCACCAATATCTCGGTATCAGGCCGGGGAATAAGTACAGCCGGATTAACCATGAAATCCAGCCCCATAAACTCTTTGTAACCATTAATATAAGCTACCGGTGCATACATGGCCCGGCGTTTGACAGCTTGTCTATAAGCAGCCAGTTCCTCTGGAGTTAATGGCTGATCAAAATGAGTATATAAATACAGCCTATCTTTGCCCAATATATGGGAAAGCAGTACCTCAGCATCCAGGCGAGGATTATCAATCCCCTTGGAGTCGAAGTACTGCCTGGTCCATTGTACAATTGAAGTGATAGTCCATTGTTCAGTCATTGCACCCACCCGGACAGTAAGAACGCCCCTTAGGCATTTCTCACCGTCCTTAATTTTATTATTTATTGTACTTCTTGTAATTTTTCACTTTGGCCAGCAGTTACCAGGGCTGAGATTAGTTCATCCAAATCGCCGTTTAGGACAAAGTCCAGTTTATGCAGTGTCAGGCCAATACGATGATCGGTAACACGGCCCTGCGGAAAGTTATAGGTCCGAATTCGTTCACTGCGATCACCAGTGCCTACCTGGTTTTTGCGGTTCTCCGCCATCTCAGCGGCTTGCTCAGACTGCGCCAGCTCTAATATTCTGGAACGCAGCACACGCATGGCCTTATCCTTATTTTTAAGCTGCGATTTTTCATCCTGGCATGTTACCACAACTCCTGTCGGCAAGTGAATAATGCGCACCGCCGATTCCGTTTTGTTGACATGCTGACCGCCAGCGCCACTGGCGCAATAGGTGTCAATGCGAAGGTCATTGGGATTGATTTCAATATCCACATCTTCGGCTTCAGGCAATACCGCTACTGTCACTGTGGAGGTATGAATCCGGCCACTTGACTCGGTTGTCGGCACCCTCTGCACGCGATGCACCCCACTTTCATACTTGAGCTTAGAATATGCCCCATCGCCCTGAATAGAAAATACCACTTCCTTGAAGCCACCTAGATCGGGCGCATTTGCATCAAGCATCTCAGTCCGCCAGCCCTGATTTTCGGCATAACGGGTATACATACGGAATAAATCACCAGCAAACAGCGCAGCCTCATCACCACCGGCGCCGCCCCGGATTTCAACAATAACATTCTTATCATCTTTAGGGTCTTTGGGCAGAAGCAAAATTCGCAGTTCTTCTTCTAAGCCCGCTATTTTTTTGTACGCCTCGTTATACTCAGCTTCCACTAACTCGCGAAATTCATCATCAAGTTTATCTTTGAGCATTTCACGGGCATCATCAACCGCCTGCAGTGTTTTCTTATATTCCCGGAATTTTTCTACAATCAAAATCATTTTACTGTGAGCCTTGGTCAGTTTCTGCCATTCGACCATGTCAGCCATGACCGCCGGGTCACTGATCCGCCCTTCCAGTTCGAGAAATTTATCTTCCATTGCCTGCATTTTATCCAGCATTTGTTTTCACCTCTATTTCTTGGTCAGGCCGCACAGCATGCAAAGCTGCAATCGCTACTTCAATCTGATCGTCACTAGGCTCACGGGTAGTCAACTTTTGCAACCACAGGCCTGGTGTAATAGCACAAGCAACCCACCGAGCTTCACTCCGTCCGGCAAAGCGGATAATTTCATAAGCAATGCCAGCCACTACCGGCAGCAAAACCACCCTGGACAAAATCCGCAGCCACAGGTCCGGCCAGCCTAAAAAAGCAAACATAATTATACTTACTACCATGACAATAAGCAAAAAATTGGTACCGCAGCGAGGATGCAGCCGGCTGTATTTTTTGATATTTTCCACCGTCAGTTCCTCGCCAGCCTCATAGGCATGGATAGTTTTGTGTTCAGCACCATGATATTGAAATACTCGCTGAATATCTTTCATGAGTGATATTCCCCCAATATAGAGGAAAAAAATGGCCAGCCGCAAAACACCCTCAAAAGTATTAAGTAAGCGGGAATCAGTGACTGCACTATGAATATATTTTGCAGCATAGGTTGGGATAATCACAAACAGTAAAATAGCCAATCCCAGCGAGAACACCATGGTCATGGCAATTT
>Ga0316604_10003837_pt1 | contig 10314 bp, 13 predicted proteins | sample OWC_soil_day20_C_FD_207650 | JGI IMG/M metagenome (GOLD analysis project Ga0316604, IMG submission 207650) | Wetland soil microbial communities from Old Woman Creek delta, Ohio, United States - OWC_soil_day20_CT | ecosystem: Environmental > Terrestrial > Soil > Wetlands | place: USA: Ohio...
CCTGCCCGACAAAGCGCATCACCCGCTGATGCGTGAGCGGAGCTCCCTGTGGCGACAAATACACCACACGACTACTCACTAGCCCTGCTGCTCTTTGCCTAGCCCTGGCGGCTCCTATAGCGGCCTCCAGAGGCTCCGGCATCATCACCATGCCCGGCCCACCACCATAAGGTCGATCATCGACGGTACGATGATTGTCTTCGGTGAAATCGCGCGGGTTCCAGAAGTCAAGGCTCCAACGCCCTTCTTCAAAAGCCCGCCGCGTTACGCCGGATTCCGAAACGGCAACAAACATTTCGGGAAACAGCGTCACCACATCGGCAACAAGGCGTGCCCCGCGTTCCGGGTTCACCAATCCGCTTCCCAATCGACGCGAACACGCTGCGCCGGCAAATCAACATCAAGAACTACCGCTGCCACAAATGGCAACAAACGTTCTTTTCCATCGCCATCGCCAACCCGCAACACATCATTGGCCGACGTCTCAATCAATCCGAGCACACGCCCGAGAGTCTGATCATGGGTATTCACCACCTCAAGACCGATCAGATCGGCCCAGTAGTACTCATTCTTGGCCGCTGGCGGCAAGTCCGCTCGCGGCACACCGACAAACAGCCCCAGCGCCTTCTCTGAAGCATTGCGGTCGGGCAGACATTCCAGCTCGGCTATCAGCAACTCACCGTGCCCCTTGCACCGCACAAGCGTCGTTCGCTGCCATTGACCAAGATCGCTGTTCTCGTTCCCTACCCACCAGAACGGCAGCTTGGCCCAGCCTAACGGGTCATCGGCAAAGGGGTAAACCTTGACCGCGCCACGCAAACCGTACGGCCCAACAATCTTGCCGAGAACAACAATATCGGCAGGCAGGCCGGCAGAATCAGGCAAGAGAACTTCCGTCAGCCGTTCAGGCTGCAGCTGTCTTGACGGCCAGTTGCTTCACCAGGCGAGCAACCGTCAACGACAGTTGAGCACCCTGCTGTTGCCAGTAATTCAGGCGATCGGCAGCAATACGCAAGCCTTCTTCCTTCTCAGTGGCAATCGGATTGTAGAAACCAATCCGCTCAATGAAACGACCATCACGGCGGGTGCGGGAATCAGCGACCACCAGATTGTAGAAGGGACGCTTTTTGGCGCCGCCGCGTGCGAGACGAATAACGACCATATGATCTATTCCGAATTCAGAAAAAGGGCGAAATTATAACAAGAAAGTGAGGAATAACAAGCGGATATTTAGCCACGAGAAGCATTTCCGACACCAATCACGAGAACACTACATCAGCAACCAACGACAAAGCACCGTTCCACGCACAACTCAAGCCCTTTTGCCGTGTTTCCCGTGTATATTACTTACGATACTGCCATCAAGCGCCATGACCGATTCGATCCAGGACCCTGAGTGCATTCAACCCGCGGCGTCTTTGCGAGACGAATTGGGCGCCATGGCTGCGTGGCTGGACACACCCGTACCGTCTGAAGCGGCGGACGATCTGGTCCCGCTGCTTGCGCATCTCGCCACATTGCGCACCAGCCAGACCACTCCTCAGCTGCGCGCGCTCACGCTGGAGCGACTTTATGGGCGTAGCCTATCCGTTTTGGATGCCTTACGTCCTTCGCTGACCGACGCCTCGCTGCCACTGCCGCGCCATGTCAGGTTGCTGGTTCGCCACCTTCAGGAATTGCTACGTTCGTTGGCCGAAGACCTGCTAGCCACGCCGAATATGGTCGACGGACACTTGATCCGCGGCCTGCGCGAGCAACAAGCCAGGCTCCTCCAAAACTGTCTGTACGCCTTATCGCAGCACCTTTTGATCAGCGATCTGGTGGCATCGCCAGCGGGAAGCGGTGTCTGGCCGTTACTGCACAAAACCTACGCGATGGCCCGGCGATTGAAAGTCACCCGCATCACTCCCGAGGGCTCGTCCTGTACGCTACAAAATCTTTATCACTCAGCCTTGCTGCTCGGCTGCGCTCAGCCCGCGTCGTTCACCTCACGCGAAGTCGAGTTCGTCGCCGATTTCCTTGATCGGTTTTCCGACCAGATCGAGTGGTTCCACGAAGCTCCGGAAAAACTGTCGGCCACGTTCTGGATCGATCCGGCCCATGATGTCGCGGCATTCGCCTGCGCACGCAAATCCGCACCGGCCGATCGCCCCGTGGACTATTTTTCGTGCGACAAGTTGACCGAATTACTCAAGAGCCAGCTGGTAGCACTCGGAGCCGGCTGTTCGGCGTCGGACCTCAATCTGCCCACCTTCGCCGAAACTACGGCGGGACGCGGTGTGCTGCGGCGACTCGTTGCCTACTGGGGAGACCCGGACAAACGCCGCTTCCCTCGCCGCCGCCAGAATTACCGCGCACTCCTGTGCGCCGGTCTGGATGGCTTGTGGCGCCTGTTTCACAACGGCGAGGACGCAGACATCGAAACATCGAGCTGGATGATCACCAACGAAAGCCCGGACGGTTATGCCGTCATGCATGTCTCCGGAAAACCCGGTCGCATGTCGGTCGGCGACGTGACGGCCATGCGGACGGAATCGGGAACGGATTGGAAGATTTGCATCATCCGCTGGGCGCTCTCTGAGAATCAGGTCCATTTCGAACTCGGCCTGCAGATTCTGGCGACCAACGCGGTCGCCGCTTTCCTTGTTCAAGCTAACGACTCAAATACGCCCAGCCGCCTGCCCGTGCTGGTCCTGCCCGAGGTCCCGGCGATACGCTCGTCCGAAATGATGATCGTGCGTTCGGGAGCGTTAGCCAGTCACGATCAGAACCACGTTCTCGTTTTTGAGAAGCAAAATATCGCCGTGCGTGAGGTCAGAAGCACCGGGGTTGACGAGCAGAATAGTCAAATCGAGGTTTTCTCGATCACGCCCGACATGCTCGCCGATGACGAGTCTTCCTAGTCACGCGATGCACCAACATTTCCCGACCGCATGATGAGCACTCGACGCTACTATCTCTTGGCCTGCATCAGCTTGATTGCGCTGATTTTCCTATGCCTGGCCTGGGAACTGCGCCTTGCACCCATCCAGCCCGGCGGATCGTGGTTAGCTCTCAAGGGTGTTCTGCTGCTGGCACCGCTTTTCGGAATACTGCATGGTCGCCGCTACACGTATCAGTGGGCATCGATGTTGATTCTGCTCTATTTCTCGGAAGGCATCGTGCGCGTCTGCACGGAAACCGGTACCAGCCAATCGCTGGCGGCTGGAGAGATTCTTCTTTCGCTCATTTTCTTCTGTGCTGCGATCGGCTATATCCGGGGTGATCGGCAGTCTAGTCAGAACGGATAGGCGAGCGGCGAGTCAACCTCCGCGAGAGTGCCAGGGCATAGCCCGAAAGGGCATAAACAACAAACAGCGAGAACAACGCGACGGACGGTTCATAGGAAAGCAGAGCGATCGCCAGGGCAATGGCCACAACAAAAACAAAGGGCACGCTGCGTCGGAGATTGAAATCCTTGAAACTGTAGTAGCGAATGTTGCTCACCATCGTGATACCGGCAAAAACCAGCATCGCGCAGCTCCCCCAACGATTACCCGCCGAATCAGGATTCGTATTGGCCATGATCCAGACAAAACCGGCCACCAGAGCGGCTGCCGCCGGACTGGGCAAGCCTTGGAAGAAACGCTTGTCGGTCACCTCGTCCGAGCTATTGAAACGCGCCAGACGCAAAGCGGCACCCGCGCAATAGATAAAGGCGGCAATCCAGCCCAGTCGGCCCACATCCTTGAGCGCCCAACTGTAAGCCACCAGAGCCGGTGCCACGCCAAAGGAAACCATGTCAGAAAGCGAGTCGTACTCGGCGCCAAAAGCGCTCTGCGTACGCGTCAGCCGCGCCACCCGGCCATCAAGGCCATCAAGTACCATGGCAACGTAGATCGCCACTGCTGCCGGTTCGAAACTCCCTTTCATCGCCTGCACGATGGCAAAAAAGCCGCAAAACAATGCCGCCGTCGTAAACAGGTTCGGCAACACATAGATGCCACGACGACGCAGTTCGGGATTGAACAGGGTCTTGCGCGGCTTGATCTCGGCCATGCGACGACAATCAGGCCAGCTCGGCGAGAATGCTGCTCGTCGCCGAAACCTTTTCGCCGATGACCACTTTTACGCGTGAGTCGAGCGGCAGATAAAGATCGACACGCGATCCGAAACGGATGAATCCGTAGCGCTGGCCGGCAGCCAGCGATGTCCCGGCGTCGACGTAGTTGAGGATACGCCTGGCCACCAGGCCGGCAATCTGCACGCAGGTGATGTCACGCCCGTCAGCGGTCTTCAGATGCAGGGCACAGCGTTCGTTCTCCATCGACGCTTTGTCCAGTGCCGCATTGAGAAAACTGCCCGGTTTGTACCATTTCTGCTGCACCGTGCAGATGATCGGCGAGCGGTTCGAATGGACGTTGAATACGTTCATGAACACGCTGACCTTGAGCGCGCGACGATTGAGGTAGGGATCGTCGGCCTCTTCGACGACGACGATGCGGCCATCGGCCGGCGCCAAAACGCTCTTCGGACCACCGGCAACGACGCGCGCCGGGTCACGGAAGAACTGGACACAGAAGATGAAGATCACCCAGAACGGTGTCGACCAGACTCCGGCAAAGGATGCCAGAACGGCCAGAACGAAGGCGCCAGCAATGAAGGGCCAGCCCTCCTTGGCGAGAATCGGATGCGGATAATCCATGTGAACCCCAATTGAGACTTTGGGCGGGTCAGAGCTCAGAATCCGACACCGCCCAAAGCGAAAACAGCGCTCGGCGCGAGCAATAAAGCTCTGCCGAGCATCCCGAATCAGTTCTTCGTCTGATCGACCAGCTTGTTCTTCTTGATCCACGGCATCATGTCGCGCAGTTTGGCGCCGACCGTTTCGATCGGATGCTCGGCCGTCAGACGACGACGTGCCGTCATCGCCGGATAGTTGGTCTTGCCTTCCAGGATGAAGGCCTTGGCGTAGTCGCCATTCTGGATCCGTTTGAGCGCTTCACGCATGGCATAGCGCGACTCTTCGTTGATCACTGAAGGGCCCGTCACGTACTCACCATACTCGGCATTGTTCGAGATCGAGTAATTCATGTTGGCGATGCCGCCTTCATAGATCAGATCAACGATCAGCTTCATTTCATGCAGACACTCGAAATAGGCCATTTCCGGTGCATAACCCGCCTCGACCAGCGTTTCGAAACCGGTCTTGATCAGTTCGACGCAACCACCGCACAAAACCGCTTGTTCGCCGAAGAGGTCGGTTTCGGTTTCTTCGCGAAAGTTGGTTTCGATCACGCCGCCTTTGGTACCGCCATTGGCCGCCGCATACGACAGCGCCAGATCTTTGGCCTTGCCCGACTTGTCCTGATGCACGGCGATCAATGACGGCACGCCGCCGCCCTTGAGAAACTCGGAACGTACGGTATGGCCAGGTCCCTTCGGCGCAATCATGATGACATCCAGGTCGGCACGCGGCACAACCTGGTTGTAATGAACGTTAAAGCCGTGTGCAAAGGCCAGCGCCGCACCCTTCTTGATGTTCAGCTCGACATCGTTGTAATACACAGCAGGAATATTCTCGTCGGGCAACAGCATCATTACCACGTCAGCGCCCTTGACGGCCTTGGCTACTTCCTCAACCTTGATTCCGGCTTTCTCGACCTTGTTCCAGGAGGCACCGCCCTTACGCAAGCCAACGGTTACCTTGACGCCGGAATCGGTCAGATTCTGGGCGTGGGCATGACCCTGCGAGCCATAGCCAACGATGGTGACCTTCTTGCCCTTGATCAGGGAGAGGTCGGCGTCCTTGTCGTAATAAACCTTCATGGTGTTCCTTTCTTGCGTATGAATCGGGAAAAACTGCGGGTTAGACTCTCAAAATGCGGTCGCCACGGCCAATGCCGCTGACCCCGGTACGAACGGTCTCAAGAATCATATCTTTATCGATAGCATCAATGAACGAATCGAGCTTGGAACCACTTCCCGTGAGCTCGATCACGTAGGTGGTTTCCGTCACGTCAATGATGCGCCCACGGAAGATGTCGGCCATGCGTTTGATCTCTTCACGATCCTTGCCCGACGCACGCACCTTGATCAGCATCAGTTCTCGCTCGATATGCGCGGCTTCCGAGAGGTCGACAACCTTGATCACATCGATCAGTTTATTCAGTTGCTTGGTGATCTGCTCGATCACTTCGTCGCTACCGGACGTCACAATGGTTAAACGAGATAGAGACGAGTCTTCGGTCGGTGCCACGGTCAAGGTTTCGATATTGTAGCCGCGTGCCGAGAACAGCCCTGACACGCGCGAAAGCGCACCCGATTCGTTTTCCAGCAGAATTGAAATAATGTGTCGCATGCTGTCGTTCCCTTACAGTTCTTCGTCGGCCAGGATCATCTCGGACAGACCTTTGCCGGCCGCCACCATCGGGAAAACATTCGCGCCCTGATCGGTGAGGATGTCCAAGAAAACCAGATCGTCCTTGTGATCGACAAACGCTCGTTTGAGCGCGCCTTCAACGTCCTCGGGCCGCTCGACGCGAATGCCGACGTGCCCATAGGCCTCGGCCAGCTTGACAAAATCGGGAATCGAATCCATGTAGGTCTGCGAATAACGGCTACTGTAGAACATCTCCTGCCACTGACGGACCATACCCAGATAGCGATTGTTGAGGTTGAGGATCTTGATCGGCAGACCGAATTGCTTGGCCGTCGAGAGCTCCTGAATACACATCTGGATCGAGCCATCACCAGTGATACAGGCCACCTGGCTATCCGGATTGGCCAAGGCCGCGCCCATGGCATACGGCAGGCCGACACCCATGGTCCCAAGGCCGCCCGAGGTCAGCCAACGCCGCGGTTTGTCGAACTTGTAGTATTGCGCCGCCCACATCTGGTGCTGGCCGACATCGGTCGTCACGATGGCATTGCCACCCGTAATCTCCCACAGTTTCTCGATAACGAACTGCGGCATGATGACATCTTTTTTGAGCTTGTATTTCATGCACTGCTTGGCACGCCAGCCCTCGATTTCCGCCCACCAGTCGGCGACATCCGGCTTGCCTTTCTCGGCATCAAGCAACTTGAGCATTTCCTCAAGCACTTCCTTGACCTGGCCGACAATCGGCACATCGACACGAACCCGCTTGGAAATCGATGAGGGATCGATATCAATATGGATAATCTTTCGCGGCACCGAGGCGAAATTCACTGGATCGCCAATCACGCGGTCGTCGAAGCGGGCGCCGATCGCGAGCAACACATCGCAATTCTGCATCGCCAGATTGGCCTCGACGGTCCCGTGCATGCCGGGCATACCGAGAAACTGCGGATCGGTCGCCGGATAACCGCCAAGTCCCATCAAGGTATTGGTGATCGGAAAACCGAGACGACGCGTCAGCGTCGTGAGTTGTTCTGACGCATTGGAGAGGATGACGCCACCGCCGGTGTAAATCATCGGACGCTCGGCACCGAGCAGGAGCTGCACGGCCTTCCTGATCTGCCCCTGATGCCCCTTGACGACCGGATTGTACGAGCGCATGCGGACTTCTTGCGGATACTCGAACTCGCATCGGTCGGCCGTAATGTCTTTCGGGACATCGACCACAACCGGGCCCGGACGACCGCTGTTGGCGATGTAAAACGCCTTTTTCAAGGTCATGGCGATATCGCGCACATCCTTGACCAGGAAGTTATGCTTGACGCACGGACGGGTGATCCCGATCGTATCGGACTCCTGGAACGCATCCTGTCCAATATAATGCGTCGGCACCTGACCTGAGATAACCACCAGCGGGATTGAATCCATATAGGCGGTCGCGATGCCGGTCACGGCATTGGTCGCGCCCGGTCCGGACGTCACCAGAGCCACGCCAACCTTGTGCGTAGAGCGCGCCAGAGCGTCTGCCGCGTGTACTGCGGCCTGTTCGTGGCGGACCAGAATATGCTTGACCTTGTCTTGCTTGAACAACTCGTCGTAGATATGGAGAACCGAGCCCCCGGGATAGCCGAATACATATTCGACCTTTTCTTCCTGCAGGCACCTGATTACAATCTCCGCACCGGTCATCATGGTCATAAACTTCGTCCCAGCAGCAAAATAGTCTGAAAAGCCTGCCACGTTAAAGCCTTGACCACAATTGGTCAAGACTGCCACCCAAACGGGTGATTATTAAGGGATAATCTCCCGCCCCATATTCTCAAGGATTCCGACTCTGGCCAGCCCCCGCGAACTGTCCGACTTTCTCAGTGCTTCGGAGCGTCGTGCTTTCAAGCAAGCGATGTTTGCCGTGCGCAACGAGGAATCCGCCCTCGATATCGTCCAGGACGCCATGATGAAGCTTGCCGAGAGCTATGGCGATCGACCGGTCGACGAATTGCCGATGCTTTTTCAGCGCATCATTCAAAATACGATTCGCGACTACTACCGGCGCAGCAAGGTACGTTCGTTATGGACTACACTGCTGTCGGCACTTTCACCGAGCGACGACGAAGACCACGACCCGCTGGAATCGTTTGCCACCGAGTCCGGCTCGTACTCGCCCAGCACGCCGGACGGACAGCTTGAGCAGTCGCAGGCCTTGGCGATGATTGAGAACGAGATAAAACTTTTGCCGACGCGTCAACGTGAAGCCTTTCTCATGCGTTACTGGGAGGACATGGATGTTGCCGAGACCGCATCTGCAATGGGCTGCTCGGAAGGCAGCGTAAAAACGCACTGTTCGCGCGCCACTCATACTCTGGCGGCGGCACTGAAAGCAAAAGGAATTACCTTATGAACGAAGAACATTTCGCCTACAAGGTCAGACAGCACTTGAATCGAGGACTGCAGGAACTCAGTCCCGAGACACTGGAACGCCTGGCCGCCGCCCGGCAAGAAGCGCTGTCCTGTCAGAAACAAACCGCAAGCCAGTCGGTTCTGGCGACGGCGGGCAGCTTCGTTCAATATCACTATGACAACCTGCGTATCAAACAAGTCCTCACGGCGCTGGCACTGTTCTTGTGCGTTATTTTTTCGACTTATTGGATGGCGGAACGGGATGTCGACGAACTCGGCGCGATCGATAGCGCCTTGCTGGCCGACGATTTGCCGATCGGTGCATTTACCGACAAGGGCTTTGATGCATGGTTAAAACGCGGTTCGTCGGATTAATTTTTTGCTGCGTTCTGGCAACGTCGGGCTGGGCGGAAACGTCCAGCCCGACGCTCATGGTCACGCCGACCCAGCCAAAGTGGAGTGATTTGACCGTTCCGCAGAGGATTCTTCTCGCTCCCTTGAGCGATGACTGGGACTCATTCGAGAATTTCCACCAAAAAAAATGGCTCGCCATCGCAGCACGTTTTCCCAGTCTGCCCCAGGAAGAACAACGCCGCATTCAGAAGCAGATGCAGGAATGGGGTAAATTGACTCCCGAGCAGCGGCAAATCGCACGCGAGAATTACAAGGCCGCTAAGCAGCTTCCGATCGAGAAGAAAAAAGAACTCAAGCAGAAGTGGGAAGAATACGCCAGCCTGCCGCAAGAAGAAAAAGAGAGGCTCAAGCAACAGGCGGTCCATCAGCCGTCATCTCTCCCTCAGCTTAAGCCGAGCCTGCCGACGATCGTTCCGCCTCAAGCTGATCCGGCTGCGATCACTCCGACTCCGACCTCTCCCGCGCCGGCTTTGCCCGTGGCGGATACCCCGCCGGTCGCGCCGTCCCCGGTTTCCGCTGACGCTGCGCAAAAACCCTGATGGCCGATGTCGTTCCAGGCATCCTGCGGCGGATTGCCGGTATGGCCTATGAGACGTTGTTATTGTCCGGGATACTGCTGGTCGGCCTGGTTTTTCCGCACCTTTTGATTGGGGCGTTTGCGCAACGCGTCGCCGCTCCTGGCGTCTTATGGGTGCACCTTTTCCTGGTCCTGCTTGTCTATTTCGTCGGTTTCTGGAGCCATGGCGGTCAGACGCTGGCCATGAAAACATGGCGCATCCGATTGGTTTCGATTTCCGGGCAGGCGATCGGCCCCGCACAGGCATTGAAACGTTTTCTCTGGTGCTGGCCGAGCCTTACCCTGGGCGGGATCGGCCTGTTGTGGGCTTTTGTTGACCGTGACCGGCAATTCCTGCATGACCGCCTCGCCGGTACCCGGCTTATAGCGGCATCCTGAACAGACTACCGCTTAGCGGGTTAGCGCCGCTCGACCCACCAGATCATCCCCGCCGCGGCAAGCATGAACAAGACCGAAGGCGACATTGCGCTGAGGATGGGCGACCAGCTGTTGATCGCCCCGAGGTTGGAAAACAGGCCGTTGAGCATGTGAAAGAGCACGCCCATCATCACCCCGGAAAATATCT
>Ga0316604_10003840_pt1 | contig 10308 bp, 6 predicted proteins | sample OWC_soil_day20_C_FD_207650 | JGI IMG/M metagenome (GOLD analysis project Ga0316604, IMG submission 207650) | Wetland soil microbial communities from Old Woman Creek delta, Ohio, United States - OWC_soil_day20_CT | ecosystem: Environmental > Terrestrial > Soil > Wetlands | place: USA: Ohio...
GATTTTATAATGACACAGGAATAGGGAGAAGTGAATTGTGGAGAAATCATCAATAAATGAGTGTATCTCGACCAGTTTATCGGATAATCAAGCATATCCCCAAGTATGCATCACTGCAAGCCATGATTATAAGTTTTTTAATAATTTTAGAAGACACCCAAGTTATAAGCAAATTTTAGAGCATGTTACAAAAGAACAAGGTAGTGCTTATCTTCAAATATTAGCTAATGATCCAGATATCTTCGCGGACATGAATATTTTTAAACTGAATGACAATTATGGTAATCCTGAAATGTATGAATATCCGGATATTGGACTGATTTCACCTACTACTCTTCGGTATATTAAAGTTCTTACAGATATCAAAAAATATTTTCAGCCAGCTGATAATCTGAATATCTGCGAAATAGGCGTCGGGTATGGTGGACAGTGTCGGATTATAGATGCTTACTATAAACCTGCAACCTATTGCCTAGTTGACTTACAGCCAGTTCTTGCACTTACCCAAAGATATTTGGATAATTTCATTCTTAATTCCGTGATAAGTTATAAGACTATGAACGAACTAGATAGTAAACTTTATGATCTAGTATTAAGTAACTATGCCTTTACGGAATTGCCCCGCTCGGTACAGGATATCTATTTAAGAAAAGTTATTTTAAATGCAAAGAGAGGTTATATAACCTATAACGAAATTACACCCATAGAATATAATTCGTACAAATCAGATGAATTGCTTGCCATGATTCCTGGTTCTAAAGCCTTCACTGAAGAACCACTCACCTATCCAAAGAACTGCTTAATCGTATGGGGGACGAATGCGTAAAGAACAAATAATGTCTGGATAATACGTATTATCAAGCATTCGAGAGGTGGCAACGTGGATATTAATAACACTGCCCGTTTTATGGTATTTGGAGATAGTCACTCTTGCTTTTTTTCTGGTGAAGACCAAATTATATATGGTCCAAAAGAAAGCAACATATTCAATATGAACTTTCACATCCATCACTTAGGACCCGTTTTAGCCGCAAGCTTAGTAGAACGACAATCAACGCTTATGGCAAGAGAAAAGATCTTCGAAGTTTTAAAACGTGAACAGCCGCTAAAGTGGCATGGCGTAATTTTTGTTTTTGGGGAAATAGACTGCAGATTCCATATCGTTAAGCGTTTAGGGCATCGAGATGCCCTGTTAACGAATGATATAAAGCATTCAATTGCCGTTACCGTATTACGCTATATATCATTTATGCATGAAGTAAAATTTTTAGGCTACCATCCAATAATCTGGGGGCCGGTGGCAAGCAACTTTCTGTTGACAGATAATCCAGATTACCCGAATTATGGGTCAATAATTGAAAGAAACCTAATAACTCTGGAGTTTACGAAATTATTGTCAAAATATAGCGTAGATGGCGAAATTGATTTCCTTTCCATATTTCCTGCTTTAATCACAGACTCAATGGAAACAAAGCAGGAATATTATTTTGATAACACCCATCTTAAGCAAAACGCATGGGAAATTGCTGTACCTCTACTTTGGTCATGGCTTATCACGAATAAGCATTTCAGAATAACGGCTATATGATAATCACCCCGCAGCATCAATATGGTGCCCGGGGTGATTTTATTTATGCCATGCTTTTGTCTGGTGTTATTCTTATAATATCATCAATTACTTCCACATTGAGATCAGTCCTGATACTCTTAATATGCTGCACAAATTCATCTAGTTGTGGATAATCATCCTTACCTAAAAAGAGACGAGCATCATCAATTAGTATAACGTGCTGTTTTATAGGATGCGCAAAAATGGCTTCAATTTCTTGGATAATTGGAGTTTGAATGTCGCCGCAAGCAGTAATTCCGGCAGAATAATGGCCATCTAACCAAAACAAACTTGGCTTATTAATTAAGTCAAGAACTATTGGTAACACTTTGCCGGAATCTCCTTTAATAATTGAAATATGTTCGCAACCCGCAAACAATTTCTTTGCTCTTTCATACAATGCCTGACCTAATTCAATTGAAAATATTCTACTAAAATGATTTCTAACTGCCCAAACAGTTGTGCCTAAATAGGTTCCAGTTTCAATCAGCGTATCTAGGTCAAATCTTTCTCCATACAACTTAATTGTTTGATGTTTATATAAATCAGGAGGCGGAGCAGGTTTTCCTGATGCTAGCCACTGTGTTAATGGGCTCATTAAACTCTGTTTAAAATCCAACAGGTTCTGGTCACTATACTCACCCAATAACTCAGTAACTTCATTAAAAAGTTTTTTCATATATTTTATTCGCTCTCCTTTTACTCCGTAAAAGTATTTTGTACCGCAACCTTAATCCATTTATCAGGCACTAAATCCTGAGTATTAAGGTGTTCGCCTGCAAACCATCGGTCTGGCGCAATTACAAGTTTATGTGGATTATCGTTAAGCCAGGCTCCCCACCAACTATATGTGCTATTAGCTATTACATTGTGCTGACACTGGCTCATTAGCCATAAATCTTCGTGACAACCTACCTCACCTGTGTGCTCTACCACATGAGCATTCGGAAAAATCGTAAATTCATGTTTACACCATTCAATATCGTCAGAAAAAACATAATACCGGGCAGAAGGAAATACGGTTGCCAGATACCGCCTGACATTTTCATAATAATCCATAGGCAAAATACCAAGCTTTTCGTATATTGCATAGTCTGTACGGCGTACATGAATGGCTATTGACAAATTTCTCTTTATGTCCAGTGCAATATTCATGCTTTCTGCAGACAAACCAGGCAGCTTTGGCGACAATTCTTCACGAATTACATTGGCAAAATCCAAAAAATATTTTTCAGTCTGCCAAAACCCGCCCTGTAAAAATACGTTATCACGTAAGGAAAAAACATATTGGTCAAAATTATGTTGGCGTTCAGAATAAACTTGAATACCAGGGATACCCAGCCGCTGTCCTATTTCTTTATCCGCTTTTAAATTAATAATATTCGCTTGGATATTCAATACGTCCAGTTCATACCGCCTTCCTGAATATACCGAATAGCTGCTAACATCTAAAAAAAGCTGCTTTCCTGTCCGTAACGCCAAAGCACGTCCGCAGGCATACTGGAACATTTGATTTCCCAGACCGCCCAATAGTTGAACTACTACCATTACAACCCCGCCTTGGTATTATTGGGTACTGGTTTTGACAATGCTGAATGAAGTGTCTGGCAAATTTTGTCCCATTGGAAATTGTCCCGCGCGAATTGCTGAATATCCGGGCAAATTGCCTTCAGTTTATTCTCGTCGTTACTCGTCTTAATCAAAAGCTCGGCCAGCTGTTGACTATCACCGATGGGGAAAGTTTCGCCATACTTCCCGTTCCCAGTAATATCCCTGGCTGAAGCAAGGTCAGAGGAAATAATAAAACAGCCATGGATTGCAGCCTCCGGAAAAACCAGCGGAAATCCTTCCCAGCGAGATGTCAAACAGAAAATTTTTGCCTTTTTATACTCTTCATTTATATAAGACCTATCAGCAGTCTCCTCTAGAAGAATAACTTTATTTTTTAATTCAGGATTTTTAAGATAATAATTAGTCATTACCTGCTGAAATTCAGGCGGTGTCGGTCCAAGCAGCTTCAGTTTCCAGTTTGGCATATGGGTGTGAGCCAACTTAAAGGCTGTTAATAGGACTTCATTGTACTTTTGATGGGTTCCAATTCTGCCGACTGTCAAAATGGTATCTTCCTTTTCTTGATAGTCAATTAGGCATTTAGGACACTCGTAAACCCCATTAGTTACATATTCGACTCTGATCGGCCACTTATCATTAAGACATTTACATACCTCCAGGGTTTCAGCACTCACAACATGACATTTTCTTAACGCACTCTTAACCCAATTCCAAAATCCCTGGTCGGCACCTGCTATCGCTTCAGTTGTATCTAATTTTAAATACACCTTGCCGTTCGGATTTAATTTTTTATAAATATGAATCCAGTCAAAAGTTCTTTGTGACAAATGAAACAAGTGCAACACATCAATATCTCGGGCATGATGTGTTAAGTAGTCAATACCGTCTTTTGTATCATTATCGGTTCGGCTTAAATATTCCAGCTTTAACCCCTTTACCTTGTTATCAAGATACGGATAGTCACCATTTTGATAAGTTACTATTGAAGCATCATAATCAAAATTCTTATACATAGTATAAGGTATCATTCCGACGTCTTTAAGCAGATGAATCCAGCCTGTTTCCGGAAAGAGGGTAACAAATCTAGTCTTCTTCTGAGTATCCTCCAAAGCCATTTATAAATCCCTCCAGGAGCTCTTTTATCTTTAGTAATACAATCGGATTTTTATCTCTTACATGATATGATTCTATAATCAAAAAGTGCTCCCTTTACTTATTGTTTAAACAAACGAGCACACTAACCACGTCTCGCAGTCTTCACAATTTATCAAAATATGCATACCTTAAATGAGAGCAATATAGTAAAAAAGACACATGCAACCCTTAAAGAAAATTTAAAAATTGCTACGACCAGTCTGTTGCTTTAAGACTTCTATAAAAAACTTCGATGTGGGGGATACCGCCGTGCTGGGTGAGAAATATAAACATTGGATATTGAATACTGAACCTACTATGGCCGAGTTGGAAGAGCAGAAAAAACATACCTTCTTGTATGAACCGATAATCAGTATTTTTGTGCCGACTGTTAATACACTAGCGCAGTTTCTTCATGAGCTAATTGAATCAGTGCTGCATCAGACTTATCAGAAATGGGAATTATGCATTGCTGCCGGCAATAGTGAGCAGCAATATTATATTGAAAAAATCATTAGCCGGTATGCGAATGACCCTAGAATTAAATATAGGCTGCTTGGGGAAAACAAAAACCTTTCCAGTGCTATCAATGCTGCGCTGCATTGGGCACAAGGGGATTATCTAGGGTTTTTGGAACATGCGGATACATTAGCGCCGTTTGCTTTGTACGAGGTTGTTAAAGCAATAAATGAGCAGCAGCAGCCTGATATCATTTATTCGGATATGGATAAGATCGGGTATGAAGATAACGAGCGGGTTGCGCCATTTTTTAAACCAGATTTTGCACCAGATATGTTAAGAAGCTACAATTATATATGTCATTTTAGTGTCTTTAAACAAACGCTCATTGATCGAATAGGTGAGTTTTGCTTAGATCTTGACAGCAGCCAGCACTATGACTTGATTCTAAGAGCAACGGAAAACTCAAATCACCTAGTACACATCCGCAAAATATTATATCATCAGCGCACCCATAAAAACTCCGCAGCAATCGACGGCAGCTCTAAAACGTACGCATACGAGGCTGGTAAGAAGGCGATAGTAGAACACCTGCAGCGATTAGGGCTAAAAGGCAGTATTGAAAATGGTAACTATTTAGGTAGCTATAAGATAAATTATGAACTCAACAGTAGAAAGAAAATATCGATCATTATTCCTAATAAAGATCATGTTACGGATTTGGATCACTGTCTGAAATCAATTTATAGTAAGACAACATATGATAACTATGAAATAATTATTGTAGAAAACAATAGTATTGATGAACAAACATTTAACTATTATGAGTCGTTAAAAAAATATACCAACCTTACGGTCGTCGGCTGGAAAGAAAGAAGCTTTAATTTTGCTGCAATTGTTAATTATGGTGTCTTATTTGCCAAAGGTGAATATTTATTACTATTAAACAATGATGTAACAGTTATTACTTCCACCTGGTTAGAGGAAATGGTAATGTATTTACAGCGTGATGATGTTGGCATCGTGGGAGCAAAACTGTCTTATCCTGATGATACTGTACAGCATATCGGCGTATACATTGATAAGACAATTGCTGCCGGTCATATTCCTTACAAATTGCCACAAGATCACCAGGGATATTTTGACAGAGCAAGTCTGGTCCAGAATGTTAGTGCGGTAACGGGAGCCTGTTTGATGATCAAAAAGGATTTATATCAGGCCGTAACCGGTCTTGATGAGGCTTTGTTCACCATTGATTTTAATGATATTGATTTATGTATGAAAATAAGGAAACTTGATAAACTGGTGGTAATTACTCCATTGGCAGAACTCTACCATCATGAATCAAAATCACGGATAAATGATGCTGATAACTCAAATAGAATCCGCGCAACACGTGAGCGGGATAATTTTCTAACTAAATGGGCTAACGAACTGGAACAAGGCGATCCGTATTTTAATCATGCTGCTATAAATTTTGAGTATATACAAAAAGAAAGCCAGAAAAGTATTGAAATTAGTCTGAATAACAGTCTGCTCGTAAACCAACTACTCGGACACAAAAAAGGGAGAAGAAGTATCTATACTAAACTGGCAAAAACGATCCTTGAAAATATCGCCAATCAAAATTCCGCTCTGGGAAGCAAAATAACAGCCGAACAGAAAAATGATTGCGAGATAAGCAGTATTAAATCAGATTTGCGAACAGCTCGAAAAAGAGAATTGGAAGTCTTTTTATCTGCGAAACAGCAGTTAAATTTTACTACACCTGTCTCACCTAAAATAACCATACTACTCATCTTATGGAATCAGGCCGAACTGACTCTCGCTTGTTTGGCAGCTCTTCAGCATCAGGATAAAGGCAACTTCGAAGTGCTGATTGTCGATAATGCTTCATCAGACGCTACAACCCAGCTGTTATCTCTGATTAACGGTGTTCGCGTCATCACCCACAAGAAAAACATGGGGTTTTTAAAAGCAGTCAATATGGCGGTAGACCAGGCTCACGGCCAATATTTACTACTATTAAACAATGATGCGATTGTCCGATCTGGAGGCATCCAGCAGGCCATTACCAGGATCGAATCTGCGCCTGATATTGGTGCTGTTGGCGGCAGAGTCATCCTGCCTGACGGCTTACTGCAGGAAGCAGGGTCTATCATTTGGCAGGACGGCACCTGCCTGGGTTACAAGCGCGGAGAATTGCCTGATACTAATGAGGCCATGTTTGTCAGAGATGTCGATTACTGTACCGGTGCTTTTCTACTGACGCCGACAGAATTATTTCGTCAACTGGGCGGCTTCGATGTTAGCTATGCCCCTGCCTATTATGAAGAAGCTGACTACTGTGTGCGCTTATGGAAACGCGGACTACGAGTTGTATACGACCCGGCCGTAGTTTTGGACCATTTTGAGTATGGGAGCGCTGCTATCAGTGAACAGGCCCTACAGCAAATGAAAGTAAATAGATTTAAGTTCCTTAGCACTCATACTGATTTCTTGACTAAGTGTCATACCTGTACTGCTGAAAATATATTGTACGCCCGGATGAACAATAATTATAAGGGACGCATGTTATTTATTGATGATTGTGTTCCTTTGAAAAAATTAGGAGCCGGTTATCCGCGAGCTAGAACCATCTTACAGACAATTACCGCAAATGGTTGGTTTATTACTTTTTATCCATTTTACGAACCCAACCTGGTAGATGATTGGCAGGATATTTATGAAGCTATACCTGACACGATCGAAGTTATGCGCGGGTATGGACCGAAAAAACTTGAGAGCTTCCTCACAGACCGAGCTGGTTATTATGATGTTTTATTTATTAGCCGGCCACCCAACATGAAAAAAATAAATAATTTATATACCAAAAATCCGGATTTGTTTTCCGGACTAAAAATTATCTATGATGCCGAAGCAATTTGGTCAATCAGGGAACTTCAAAAGTTAAAAACTCAAGAAAAGACAATCTCAGCAAAAGAAGCTTCCCAGCGCATTGACAATGAAGTGGCATTAGCGAAGTTCTCAGACACCGTTCTAGCTGTATCTAATCATGAAGCACAGTTTTTTAGGAATGCCGGATATAATGATGTACATGTTTTAGGGCATGCATTAGCAGCTAACCCAACGATTAAGAAATTTGAAGAAAGAAAAGATATCCTGTTTGTGGGCCAATTGGCGGATGATGGCTCGCCGAATGTTGATTCTATTATATGGTTTACAAGCAAGGTATTACCCTTGATCAATGCCGGCAGCCCAGAACGGATTAAGCTATATGTAATTGGGAAAAATGGAGCAGGCATGCTCAAAAAGATAAATTCTCCTGACGTAGTTCTGTTAGGCGCTGTTGATGATCTTACAGACTGGTATAATAATTGTCGGATTTTTATTGCGCCGACAAGATTTGCAGCCGGCATTCCCCTCAAAGTACCTGAAGCTTGTGCGCATGGAATTCCGGTTGTGCTAACACCTATTTTAGAAAAACAGTTGAATTGGCGGCATGAGCAAGAGGCTCTGGTTGGAGATACTGCAACAACATTTGCCGAACAGTGTCTGCGTTTATATAAAGACAAAGATCTTTGGCAACGTATTCGAGAAAATAGTATCAATCGGATTGTCACAGACCACTGTATTAGCGCCTTTGCCAATACTCTCGACAAAGTCCTAACTAGATAAATGAAGTATACTCATATACTGAAATGTATTAGAGTCCGGATAAGTCAATTTTAGGTAAAGGAACTGATTATATGTCGGAAGATAATATAGTAAGTACCAAAGTCGCTTTCGGCAGCCTGCACAAGAACCGGCATATTGTCGGAATTGATGGGCGCGTCTTTAGTACAGAGGCAGCTGACCGTGGCATGGGCAGATATGTACGTTCTTTAATTGACTATTTTCATGACTCCGGTCATGTTATATGTTTGATTTCCTACACCAATAGCCGTTTACCCGCAGATGATCCCCTATTTACAAAATGTGCTTTCTCCCATTTTATAAATATTGACCCAAATCACTTTTGCCAAGAGGACATTCACAATTCATCTTATGAAATTGAAAAAGCTGCCAGAGATTTCAATTTCTCAGTCTATGTGGACGCTACACCTTTCCTGCTACCGACACGCTTTGATATTACGCACTGCTCCACGCTCTGTGTCGGCTATGATCTTATACCGTTACGATACCCATCATATTATCTAGAATCTCCCGCAGGGGCTGAATGTTACCACAATGGCCTGGACCGGCTGCGTAAGGCTGATGGGGTTATCACAATTTCTGCAACCGCGAAGGAGCACCTAGTGCGCTATCTCGGATTAGCTAGGGATCGGATTGCGGTTATCTATCCAAACCTGTCGCCAGAGTATCAAGTCCCCTTTAGACCAGACAAAACTCTGCGGCAAGGCATATTTTCAATTGTAGGCTCACATCGGTCCAAAAATACCACGCAAGCTCTTGCCCTGCTGGAACAGGCCTCCAAGATAGCAGGAGATTCTGTCAATATTACCATGCCAACAGAGAGCCAGTTTAATTATATTAAACAGATTACCTGCGCTGAGTTTAATTTAGACTATGCAATCACAGAGGCTGAAAAGGTACGGTTTCAAATGAATTCAAAACTTGTTGCTCATCTATCTGTCGATGAAGGTTTCGGTTTACCTTTCCTGGAGGCATTATTTTTGGATGCAAAGGTTGTCGCAATCGACATACCTATGAACAGAGAAATTTTAGTTACAGGGGGTGAATTTGCCGGTGTTTGCTTTCTTCACCCATCACAAAGCAGCACGTTAGATGAAGCTAGCTTCCAGCAATTTATCACCACACCAGCCCGACCGGAGTATTATCGTGAACTGCGCAGGTTCTTTAAATCACATTGGGAACAGGCCCCCAGCATTCTCACCAAAGCTTGTGCTGATGCAATTGACCGTTTTGCAGCCTGGAGAAATGACATCGACGTTCGGGTTGTCAGCAATACACCTGCTAATTTTTGCGGTGTTGCTGACTATTCTTCTGCTATACCGGCAGGTATTGATAAACAACTGCTTTTCTATACCGCAGACCCGAACGCTAAAAAGCTGCCGGCTTATTCGAATGTTCATATCAAAAGTTACAAATCGTTTGCTCTCGATAACCCCGAATTGGATAGCCCTGTTATTTATAATCTAGCCATCTCCGATAGTCTTGGCTTTGGGGTGGAATTGCTCCAGAAATTTGGTAAACCTTCAGATATTGTCGTAGCTCACGATTTGGTTTACCTGTTTGGTTTACTACACTATTTCAGTCGTTTAGGACGATTTAGTGAGTTACTTACTAATTATGTCATCGGTTTAGACAGTGACTTAGCTCCGCATATACAAGCCGCAATCACAGGTGGCTTGACTAATCTGGAAGACTTCATGCCGATTGAAAGAGCCTTTAGTTCGGCCTGGCTGAGGGAAAAAGGCAGCCGTATCATTTCACATTCCCTCCTTGTTGAGAAATGCCGGGGAGAAGAAATCGGGATAAATAACACGTTTGTCTCGTCTATGAAATACATT
>Ga0316604_10003841_pt1 | contig 10308 bp, 5 predicted proteins | sample OWC_soil_day20_C_FD_207650 | JGI IMG/M metagenome (GOLD analysis project Ga0316604, IMG submission 207650) | Wetland soil microbial communities from Old Woman Creek delta, Ohio, United States - OWC_soil_day20_CT | ecosystem: Environmental > Terrestrial > Soil > Wetlands | place: USA: Ohio...
AAAAACCGCCGATGATTTCTGGAGCCTGAATATCACGGGCTGAAACGTCATTGAAAACGCAAAAGCCAGCTACGGGCTGACGCGAGTTGCCGTAAACCACCGCAAGTTCAGGTTCAATGTCGAGTCGCGATGTATATATCGGCCACGGTACATTGACTCCATCACCGACGATAGAGTTCATGTTACATTTGTAATAAGACAACGGTTCAGGCACGTCCCCTGCCGACTTGGTTTTGGGCTTAAGCAAAGCCTGGCGCATGGCTTCGATAAGGGGTCCGGTCTGCGGGTAATCTTTTTCGTAGTTTTGCAGTGTATCACAAGAATTTTGAAGATGCCGCGGAGTGAGACCGAAGTCAAACAGTGCAGTAACTTCAATCGGCTCAAGCAAACGAACCGCTTGCAGCGTTGGTTTTTCGGAGTCCTTTAGCTTATCAAGATTTGCCTCTCCCCATTCCAGCAAGTCCCGAGCTGCTTGTTCGCTTTCCGGCAGACCGGCGAGATAGGCTTTGCTGTCGCCCAGGCTAGGCTGCGTAGTACCGCTTGAGGCGAGTAGGCTTTTGAAAGCGACGGCATAGTCGCCGATGACAACACCAAATTGGGGCTTTGAGTTATCCTGTTCAAATCGGATTAGCTTCATTGTGATCATCCTTTCTTATCAAAATTTGCCCTATCTTCTTTGAATGTCAGCTAATGCGCCAAGGGTTCCATCGGTGTCAAATCTTTTGTATTTTAGCTGTACATTTTATTATTCTTTACTATTCTCACGGATACATCCTGAATTTTGCCAATTTTGCATTCTTCACAGTATCCGAATCGATAATCGGACCATTAAAGGTTGCGCTGATTATTGATAGTGAAGACCATTTTTGAGAAGCTCCTCATTCATGTCTCCTTTTTCTTCAAAAAGAGCTTTCACTGCACCCTTACGGATCGCGTTGGCGAAATCGGCATGATCTTTCTCGCACTGATCAGCGTATGCGACGGAGAATTCTACTATGGCCTGGTCAAAGGTATCCTTTGTTCCCATATACCCGCTGAGGATTGCGGAGTTTCCAAACCGGGCATGGGAGAGTGCGAGAGCTCTGCCGCACCAATTGGCAAAGAGATTCATCTCGAAAGATCCAAATGTTTCGACGCGCATGTTGATTTTAGTGTCCCGTAACTGACGGAAAAAGAAATCGCGCTTGGGTCCCCGGCTCCATCCGAGAAACATATCGCTGGCCGGCAACATCAACCGGTAACCATTCACGACGCGCTGGCCATGATTCGGGAAAATGCTTGGCTTTGTGTAGGCTTCCAAAACCGAGGCCCGCGCTTCTTTCACCTGAAGGAAAAGCGGATCATTTTCGTCAGCAGTTAGAAGCAGGACCATGCACGCGGTTCCCACGCTTCCCACTCCCACTACTTTCGCTGCGGCATCCCGAATTTGATACCGGTCCAGCAATGACTGATAGGCCGGGGGGAGTGTTTCGCGGTATTCTGCAAACGCATTGATAATATTCTGATTGATGACGCCCGGAGTCAGTTCGTCGTTATGGAATATGGTGGGGAGCAAATCCCTGATGATCGGAATGCCATCCCTGTGTTCCGCCATTTTGGGAAACAGCTCTTCGCCGCGGCTCTTTGCCTGCTCCTTTTCAATGCGCTTATTTATTTTGTTGCGAAGCTTTTCGTTGCCGTCCGGCACTAAATTTTCCGGCCCCAAGGATTCATACCAGAGATCCAGTGTCTTCATCCGGCTGTATTCGGCCATATACTCCCGATATGTGCGGACGCAGGTATGGACGCAATCTCTAGCCGCCAATTCTTTCAGGCCGTTGTCTCGACAGGCCAGCACGAAGCTTGCGGCAAGTCGCTTGACATCCCATTCCCATGGAGCCGGATGCGTCTCATCGAGATCGTTGATCGCAAAGATGATTTTTCGTTCCGGGGTGGCAAAACCGCCGAAGTTGCAAAGATGAGCGTCCCCGCAGCACTGAACGTGAACCCCGGTGTTCGGCGTGGTAGAAAGGTCACTGGCCATGATCAGCGCCGAACCTCGGTAGAAAGTGAACGGGGAACGAACCATGCGCCCGTGGCGGAGAGGAAGCAGTTCGGGTACTCGTTCCTTCTCGGACTCGAGAACCAATTTTACAGGATCTGGGCGATCTGAAGCAGACTCCCATATCGCATGCGCTGAGTGCGGGCAGGACTGACGCAGCGCTTTCCCTGCGGCGTATCTCTCCTGATAAGTTTTGGAGCGGCTTTCCTCCGGATCCAAAGTTTTCTCTTTCCCCTTACCTGCTTTTGATTTCTTCTTGCCCATAAGGTCCCCCCTATTCAACATATGGTTTTAGAAGGTGTGGGTACAAACTTAGGTACATTTTTCTTTGGCAATACTAACAGGTTCTCGTTTATAAAACATATTTGACGTCCACGCCGTGATTGATCTGCTCATATTTTTCAACCTTTCATCCCTGTTGCTCGAAAACCTCTACAGTTAGACTGCCATGCATGCACCTGCCGCATGATATTGTCTTTGGGCTTGTCTATCGTCTTCCAGAACACCGGCGGAAACATGCAAAGGAATCATCGTCAATTTCATCCATGCCAACCCTACAATTTTGAAACCGGTTTTTATCTTTACTGCCTCTCATTATTTTTTCAAAACCGGATTTGACCTTTGCGTCATAAAAACGACAAAGAAGAGTATGTTGCAATGAGCCGCTTCATTAACCGTCTCCTCCTAACTTGGACGGGTGGCGTTCCAGCCAGGCCGGAAACCGCCACCCATCTTGATTATTTATTGTGACCAGCATAGTCCGCACTGTTAGAAACTATTAACGATGGCTAGTTGTACAGAATTACCATGGAGACGATTCACATGATACAGGTCAACCATCCATTTGGCAACAACAATCACTTTTCCTTTGCCTGCCGGAGGCTTCCATAAAATGGCCGGTCCGATACCGAAAACCTCGCCCTCGAAACTGCCCAACACTGCCCCGCTTCCGCTATCCCCCGAGATTTGTTTATAATAATAGCCCTGAAGGCCAATCGCATAATGCTGCTTGAAGAAATGTTTGTTCAAACCAAATTCAACATGAAACTCGGTGCCGGTCTGGTAGTCGGTCGCATAATTTTTTGTATTGAACATGATCCCCGGCTGCAAGGAGAATTCCCACCCTGTTTTCATATCGATATGAGTCATGGCGAATGAGGTGTCAAAGCCCCAATAATTTCGACTGACATTTGACAGGTTGCCCAGGGTATAAGGCCCCGTCGGAGCAAATACGGTTTGTGTGACTTTGTAATGCATGTCGCCTTTTTTCCAAAACCATGAACCCATGAGCGTGGCGTCGCCAATCGAAGACGTGGAATCCGAGACGCCGGCCGAACCGTGGACCCCGTCAATACCCGCATTCAGGCTGACCTTGGCATATGGAACAAACACGCCCCATTGAAATGTTTGGCCGCTTTTCGACGGTTTGCCGGTCTGGCTATAACCAAAAAAATCAAAGAACACATCCGCTCGAACATCAGCTTCAACCCTGCCGCCTATGACTGCCTTATTTGCCGTTTGGTTTAAATAAATCATCTGATCAACAAATGCAGCTCCCGGGTGAGGGGCAAGTGCCGGCGCAAACGACATGATGGGGAAGTAGTAGCTATTTGCCACTTCGCTTGCCAGTGCAGTGTGTGGCGCCAACAGCATGAAACACCCCAGCAATATCCCAATAATCTTCTTTGTCATCATAATTAACACTCCTCTCTTGCACTTCCACCGCACCCCTGCGGATCGCTTTGATGAAGGCGCAGTAATCTTTATCATTCTGGGCTGCATACGCGACGGCGAATTCCACCAAAGCCTGATCAAAGGTATCTTTCGTCCCCATATACCCGCTGAGCAGCGCCGCTTTTCCTGATCGGGCATGGGCTAGCGCGAGAGTCCTGCCGCATAGTGCTCCTGATAGGTTTTTGTATGAATTTTCTCCAGCGACGCCTGTTTTTCGTTCACACAGCCTGCATTTTTCATTTTCTTGCCCACAAAAATCGCTCCTTTTGTGCATTATAATTTAAACGCACGTCGATCAGTCACTGATTTTCTTTTTCAAATCGGCCGCCGGTTTGACGATTCCCAGATCCTTTTCGGCCACCGGATCGAGAGGCTGCAGTTTGATCGTGACTTGTTCGATCTTGCCGTTGAAATGGAAGGGAACCTGATAGCTCTCGCTTACTGGTGTCCCAAAATCCACGCCGATGTCCAGGGTCTCATCCGCCGTAAGCACAGCAGGAGTGGTCACTTCCACCCGGCCCTGCGCGACCTGCGCCCCATCCACCCGGATGGTTGCGACTCCGCCTTTGGCCAAGCCACCGCCGTCATATTGAAACTCCACGGTAACTCTATGTTTGCCTGCCGGTATCTTGTCGGCGGAGACGATATCGGCCCGGACCATGTCGTTCATGTTGTATGTGTAAACCGCCTTGCCGTCAAGCATATATAGGCCGTAACCACCGAAACGGCCGCCATGGGTGATAATCATGCCGTTGCCGTTGTCCGGAAGCGTCACGTCGGCCGTGATGGACCAGGACCGGTTCAGCAGGTCAGGCGCCGCTGCCCGCGGAATACGACTCATGCCGGCAAAGAAGGTAAAGGTGTCCCTGCCTCTGGTTAGGCTAGGGCGGATGGCCGGATTCAAACGGTCCAACTTGCTGTCATCCATCGGCAGGACGTTATATTTCTTTGCCTCGGCATAGAACAAATTTTGCAGTTCCTTCAGTTTCTCCGGATATCTTTCCGCCAGATTGACGGCTTCGGAAAAGTCTTTGTCGACATGGTACAGCTCCCAATTGTAACCGGTAATGACATCCTTTGTGGCAGCTGTAGCCCAGGGCAGCGCTGCCGGGGAAGTGCAGGCAACCCAACCTTGGTGGTAAATGCCGCGGTTGCCGAGAATCTCGAAATATTGGGTGGTATGCCGGTCCGGCGCGTTGGCATCATTAAAGGAGTAAACCATGCTGACTCCCTCGATGGGGGACTGCCTGACCCCGTTTACGACGTCCGGCTGGGGAATGCCGGCCGCTTCCAGGATGGTCGGCACGATGTCAACGACGTGGTGCCACTGGCTGCGGACTCCGCCGGTTTTGATTTTGTCCGGCCAGGAAATGACCAGGCCGTTGCGGGTGCCGCCATAATGGGAGGCCACCTGCTTCATCCACTGGAACGGCGTATCCATGGCCCAGGCCCAACCCACCGGGAAGTGCGGATAGGTATATTTATTTCCCCATTGTTCGATAGCTTTGGCTTTGAGCTCCATGGGCTCAGGAATGCCATTAAAGAAGTTCGTCTCGTTGACGAGACCTTCTGGGGTGCCTTCGCCACTAGCCCCATTGTCGCCGCTGATATAGATTACCAGAGTATTATCTCGGATGCCTGATTTATCTAACTGTTCAATAACACGGCCTGCCTCATAATCCGTATGAGCCAAGAATCCCGCATATGTTTCCATCATACGAGCATACATTTTTTTCTCGTCCGCCGAGGCGCTGTCCCAGGCGGGAATCGCAGCCGGACGCGGTGTCAGAACCGCATCAGCCGGAATGATTCCCATTTCCTTCTGACGGGCGAAAGTGATTTCACGCTGTTTGTCCCAGCCCTGGTCGAATTTTCCCCTGAATTTGTCGATCCATTCCTGCGGCGCATGATGCGGAGCATGAGTCGCTCCCGGCGCCCAGTAGACGAACAAAGGTTTCTCCGGTGCTAGTGTATGTTGCAGCTGAATATGTGCAATTGCTTTGTCGGCCAGATCGGTGGTCAGGTGGTAGTCCGACTTATCGAGGTAGGGATCGACAGGCACAGTTCCGTTGTAAAGCGCGGGTGACCATTGGTTCGTTTCTCCGCCGATAAAGCCATAGAAATGTTCAAATCCGAGACTGGTCGGCCACAAGTCGAAAGGGCCGGACGCGCTGGTCTGCCAATCGGGGATGTTATGGTTCTTGCCGAACCAGGAGGTCGAATACCCACTGTCCTTCAAGATTTCCCCAATCGTTGCCGTGGTCCGGTTCATCAGTGAATCATAGCCGGGAAAGCCGGTGGCCATCTCCGTGACGGCGCCAGTATGCACCGAATGATGGTTGCGTCCGGTGATCAAGGCGGCGCGGGTTGGAGAGCTGAGGGCTGCGGTATGAAATTGATTGTATTTGACGCCATTCTGGGCCAATTTATCCAGATGAGGGGTGGGAATTGGGCCGCCAAAGGTGCTGGGCGCAGCAAAACCTTCGTCGTCGATCAAAATCAGCAAAACATTCGGGGACCCAGGACGTGCGGTCAACGGTTTGGGGAAGTCCGGTGTGGAATCCTTGGCGCGCAGTTCAATCTTCCCTTTGAAAACCGGTGGCTCTTGCGGCAAGACGCTCTGTGCAAATGCAACCGGCGCCATTAGTACGTTCAGACCCAGAGAAAACGCAGTAGTGGCGGAAATTTTTCGTTTCAGCAATTTTCATCACTCCTATCTCCTATCTCATAAAAGACCGTTGTCTCTCAAGTTAGCTCTAAGGCAAGGCGCTTTGCTTTCTTGAAGAAATACTTCCTGTCTCACAGTTGTCGGTCTATTAGAATTTATAGGCGACGATAAGCTGTCCATAATTTCCGTGTAAGCGGTTCTCGTGATTCAAGTCAAAGAGCCACTTTGCAACAACAGATACCCGGCCCTTACCTGCAGGAGGCGTCCACAAAATAGCCGGACCAATGCCGAAAGCCTGGCCGTTGAAACTGCCCAGCCTAGCACCGCTGCCGCTGTCAGCCGATATTTGGCGATAATAATAGCCCTGCAGACCGATTGCATAGTGGTCTTTAAAATAGTGTTTATTCAAAGCAAATTCAACATGGAACTCCGTACCAGATTGGTAATCAGTCGCCTCATTCTTTGTGTTGAACATGATCCCTGGGGCGAGGGAGACTTCCACCCCGCTCTTCATATCCAAATAGGTCATGGCAAACGTTGTATCAAAGCCCCAGTAATTCCGGCCAACGTTTGACAAGTTGTGCATGGTGTAGGCGCCTGTCGGAACAAAGACCGATTCCGTAACTTTGTAATGAATATCCCCTTTTTTCCAATACAACGAACCCAAAAGGGTACTGTCACCAAGGGATGTTGTAGAATCCGACAGACTGTGCGAACCGAAATTTGTACTGACGGTCGAATTAATTGCGACGCTTCCGACAGGAACAAAAACGCCCCACTGGAACGTATTGCCGCCCAGCGAAGATTTCGCAACGGTATTTGTAACACCGACAACGTTAAAAAAGACATCCGCCTTAATATTCGTCTGAACTCGTCCACCCTGCACAGCCGCGTCAGCTTTCCCGCTCTGAAACAGCATCTGCTCAACACCGACTACTCCGGCATGCGGGGCTATTCCTGGAGCGAATGTGGCTGATATGCCAGGAAAGTAGTAGCTTGCTCCCAACTCGGTAGCCTGGACGGTATGCTGTCCCACTAACAGCCCCAATACCATCACCCATAATCCAATAACTTTCATTCTCATGTCGAATGCCTCCTGTTATTATTAAAATTTCGGACCATTTTTACTGCTCGTCAAATTCGCAAGATGTTTTGCCAACTCTCCTTCCGAAGATCTTTCCGATGTTCCACTGAGTTAAGTCTTAGTTCCTTGCGGTCACTTCATAGAGCAGTTCTCCATAACCAACCGAAATTGAACATCAAACAGTACTATTTTAAGATTTCAACATCTTAACTGCATTTCCCTTTGCCCTTCCGACTAATTTATATATTGATATTCATATTTTTTTATCTCTTTAGATAAACGATGGAACGTTTTTACAATTTGCTGCAAATGTCATATAATAAAAAAGCAATTGTGAACGGGGAGCGGATCAATAATGGCCGACAATTCGAAAACTCTGGATATGAAATATTTATTGCCCATAATTAATTTTAATAATGAAATGTTGGCCCAAAACAATAATGTATATATCAGTAGTTTAGATGGCTCCGGAATAGTGCAGTACGTCAGTGAAAATTTCTGTACTGCTCTGGGCTACAGTCAGGAAGAGCTGCTCGGGACACATCTTTTCAGCTATTTATTGGAAACCAATAGTGACGGGATTTATCAATGGAATCGGATCGAGGAAGTAAAACATAACCTGTTGAATCCGCCTGTCAGGGATGTGGAAATCCGGTGTAAAAACGGTGATTCCCTGTGGCTCGAATCGCGGACAAGAATCTTGAATATTCCAAGTACAAATACAATCTTTACCCTAAGCGTCGGGATTGATATTTCCGCCCGCCGCAAGATGGAAGCAGCCTTAAACAATATTCAATCACACCTCTCCATGTCGGTTTTTTTTAATAATGCGATAGAAAGCAACCATTCGTTTACTGAAATTGCAAACTATGCCGCGGAACTGAATATCAGGCTGACAGCACCGATCGTATTTCTATTGTTACAACCTCGAGTTGTCTTCTCATTTCAAAAAAACGATCCCCCGCTCCATGCCGAGTGGAAGCAATGGGCACTTCCTGCCATGAACTCGATCGTTCCTGAAAACAGCACCGTCGTGTGGGATTGTCAGGAAGGAATCGCAATATTAGCGTCCTTCTCTGTCGAGTCAGCAATCGACTCACAGGTAACGGTCTTGATTGAAAGCATGCTGCAGGAATTACAGAAGTATAACTTCGCCGAGCAAATGACCCTGGGGATTTCCGATATCTGGCTTAATCCGCCGAACTTATCGGAACCATTTCGACAAGCCCGCGAAAGCGCTTCTTTTGGCTCGCTTATCAGTCCGGACGGATTTGCACATTACTGGAATAAGCTTGGATTTGTCAGACTGCTACTGGAACTTAACAGTCCAATTGCCGAACAATTTATCAAACAACAACTGGGCCCGCTGTTGCAGCTTGAACCGTTTCAATCTATCGTTTTGTTACAAACTCTGAGTGAAATTCTTTCATCCGATTCACAATCCACCATTGCAAAGCGTTTGCATGTTCATCACAAAACCATCTATTACCGGCGCTCTCGCCTTGAAGAGCTCTTGCAGACTGATTTGAACAACCCTTTGAAGCGAGCGGATTTGTTGGTGGCTTTGCGGCTTTATCAAATTAAGACTGAACGAAATGAAGCACTCCCAAACAACTCTGGCAACCACTGATAGACACAAATTCTCGAGCACCTGTATAAGTAAAGATTATATCGGGTTAAAAAGAAAAAGAGGGGCTGTACCGAAACACAAGTTTCGGAACAGCCCCTCTTCTATACAAGAGGACAGATGAATTGCCAGAAAGTGACGCGTTGGCTATTGAGCTTTTGTCTTAATGCTCTCCAATATCATGTCCTGGAACGCAGCGAACTGCATCGTTCCCACGTCTCCTTTGCCACGAACGCGAACCGCCACAGCTTCAGCCTCTTCTTCCTTATCACCTAACAGCAACATGAATGGAACCTTTTCCATCTGAGCCTCACGAATTTTATAGCCTATCTTCTCGCTTCGCTCGTCGATTTCGACGCGGACATCCAACTCGCGGAATTGCGCGGCCAGCTTTTGCGCATAGGCAATGTTCCGATCGGTTATTGGCAATATCTTGACTTGCACCGGAGCGATCCAGGCGGGGAAAGCACCTGCGTAATGTTCAATGAGTATCCCGATGAAACGCTCCATGCTGCCAAAAGCCACGCGATGGATCATGACTGGGCGATGTTTCTGACCATCCTCACCAATATAGGTCAAATCGAAACGCTCCGGCATCAGCATATCCAACTGAATTGTGCCGCACTGCCAGGTGCGTCCGATGGAATCCTTCAGATGGAAATCAATTTTGGGGCCATAGAAGGCTCCATCGCCGGGGTTGATCTTGTAGGGCATGCCGCGTTCATCCAGAGCCTGCTGCAGCGCTGACGTCGCAACTTCCCAGACCTCATCAGAGCCCATGGCATTTTCCGGTTTGGTGGAGAGTTCCGCATGGTAGGACAGCCCGAAGGTCGAATATACAATATTGAACAGGTCCATTACACCCATGATTTCATCTTTAATTTGAGACGGCAACATGAAGATGTGGGCATCATCCTGGGTGAAACTGCGAACCCGCATCAGACCGTGAAGCGCACCCGACAATTCATGCCGATGAACCAAGCCCAGCTCCGCAGCACGAATCGGAAACTCGCGGTAACTATGATGCCGAGTCTTATAGACCAACATCCCCCCCGGGCAGTTCATCGGTTTGACGGCATAATCCGCATCATCAATTTTGGTAAAATACATGTTTTCTTTATAATGATCCCAATGGCCCGACTTGTGCCACAATT
>Ga0316604_10003842_pt1 | contig 10307 bp, 7 predicted proteins | sample OWC_soil_day20_C_FD_207650 | JGI IMG/M metagenome (GOLD analysis project Ga0316604, IMG submission 207650) | Wetland soil microbial communities from Old Woman Creek delta, Ohio, United States - OWC_soil_day20_CT | ecosystem: Environmental > Terrestrial > Soil > Wetlands | place: USA: Ohio...
ATCGGTAAAAACAATCTTAACATCTGAATGCTTTAGTGCTTCTTCTTTGATTTCTTCATTCATAATCACTCTCCACGGCTCAACCAAATTGGCTTGGGATACACCAATTACAAACTTCACCTGATCGGAACTTGCTACTTGGCTTGATGGATGATAACATCCTGTAAGTATTGTCACTATAATCAGAAGAACGATCATACTCTGCTTGACTTTAAACACCCCGCTCACCGCCAGTTGCCTTTTTTACGATATTCCGCCGGAGATAATCCTACTACTTTTTTAAATGTATTACTAAAATAATGTTGATTACTATACCCTACTTTTTCTGCCACTTCATACAGTTTTATCGTAGGATCACCCATCATTTGAATGGCTTTTTCGATTCTCACCTGAGTTAAATATTCAACGAAAGAAACACCAATTTCATTTTTTAACAAGCGACTTAGATACGTAGGGCTAATCTTAATAATTTCTGCTAGATTCTGAAGTGAGAAATCCTCCTTGTAGTAATTGGCTTCTATGTGTTTTTGTGAAAGAAGCACTGCGGGAGTATAACTAACCTTGCGGTTTAGTTCTAAGGTCAGTTCATGATAAACAGAGGAAGCACCGCTTAGCAAATCCATGAGAGGGCGTTGAGCGACAATTACGACTTGTTCTAAATGCTGCTCAATAACCTGCTGCAAAGTAGCACTAAGTTCATACCAGTCGCTTGGATTAAGGAGGGGTGTTATCGCAATCAGATTATCCGCTCTGTCATGAAAAATGATATAAGGCTGCCATTGCTCTAATAATTCCACACAAATATTTTCTATGGAAAACACCAACAATTCCCGCTCCCAATCTTTGAGAAGCTGTCCTCTGGTGTACTGCCCAGCCACTTTCAGAGCAATCATTCCGGATACTGGCGACAAATCCAATTCCAAAAAAGCGAGCTGAGACCTAATGTATTCCTCACTTAATTGACCATTTACCCAATCTTTGCAAAAAGCTTCCCTTAATAGCGGCAAATGTTTTTTTGTTTCCTGGTTGGTCCAATTCAGATAATGATTTTGCAGACGAGAATTCAGCAATTGCTGTGCTGCTCGTTTTAACACGTTTTCTAGTTGATCTTCAAAGACAGGTTTTAATAAATAATCAAATACTTGCAGCTTAATCGCTTTATGGGCATAGGAAAACTCATCATGTCCAGTAATGACAATGATGATGCAATCTTGTAATATGCAGTTTACTTGTTCTATAAACTGCAATCCATTTAAAAAAGGCATACAAATATCTACTAGCAGAATGTCCGGAAGGGTTTTTCTAGCCACTTCCAAAGCCATTTCTCCATCTTCAGCCTCCCCCACAACCTCCATGTCAAGCCTTACTTTCTCAACGAGGCTTTTGAGACCACGACGAATTTTAGGCTCATCATCGATGATTACTACTTTCAACATCGAACCACTCCCTATTTAACGTATTGGATGCCAAACTTCTACCTTCGTACCTTCCTGATCCACGCTGGTATATAGTAAGCCATATTCTGAGCCAAAGGATAATCGAATTCGTTCATTCACATTAAAAATACCAAAGCCCGTCCTTGCTGCATCTCCATGTTGATTGTCTAATGATTTTCTTAGTTCTGCGAGTTTTTCCGCTGTCATTCCTATGCCGTCATCTGCTACGCTAAAATATAATTTTTCCTTATCAATACGAGCGGTAATCTTAATAGTACCGCCCCCTCTTTTAGCATTAATGCCATGGTAAATCGCGTTTTCAACAAGAGGCTGCAATATCAGCTTAAGTACTCTGTAATTCAATATATCTTCTTCATAGTTAATTTCATATTTCAATTTATCTTCATAGCGAGCTTTCTGAATCATTAGATAACTGCGAACATGTTCTAATTCTTCATGAACAGGAATCATCTCTTTTCCTTTGCTTAAACCAATGCGAAATAAATTAGCAAGTGCACCCACGATACGAACGACTTCCTGTGCACCTTGTTCCCCAGCCATCCACTGAATCGTATAAAGAGTATTATAAAGAAAGTGTGGTTTTATTTGAGCCTGCAAGGTTTTTAGCTCTGCTTCTCGTTTCCGTTTTTGTTCCGTATACACCATATCCACCAAATTACTAATCTCTTTGATCATCGTATTAAAACTATTACCAAGCTGTCCAATTTCATCATTATATTTACTGTTAAATCGTACGCTTAGATCGCCTTCCTCAGCCTTCTTCATTAAGCTGCGGAGTTTACTTAAAGGCTTGGCAATGGAAGCAGTAAAAAAGAAGGCAGCAACTACTGCCAGTATTAAGGTAACAAGCCCAATAAGTATGGAGTAATGACGCAGGATCGTTACTTCTTTCAGTGTCTCACTAAGGGAAAACACACCGATGGTCTTCCATTTTGTATAAGCTGAATCTTTATAGATAATCTGAAACTCACTGCCCTGAATGATTTTTACAATACTATTGGCAGAATGGTTGAACCACTCACTTTTTACGCGATATACAATCGGATTGACTGGCGCATATACAATGCCACCATTTGCATCCATAATATATAAAAATCCATTTTTACCTAATGTAATCGTCTCAATTACTTCTTTAATTTTATTCAATTTCAGATCAATCAGTATGACGCCAAGATGCTGACTGGTCTTAGGATCAACAACCGCCTTAGCAATCGAAACTACTTCATCAGCACTATAGTTAAGAGTTGTCGTTATATTACGGCCAATCGGTTTACTAAACAGCTGCATTGCATTTGGCGATGCAATCGCTCTTTTGTACCAAGTCTCATCAGTAAGGGGATCACGTGAAATTCGATGCATTTCATTGCTAATATAAAGATTATTCTCATTTACAATGAGTATTCCGGCAATCTCTGGATGCACATTCGTATAGGTTCTTAAGATTCGTCGAACCTCATTGTTCAACAATTCATCCCTATCCCCCTCTTTCGCAATCCGTAAGAACGCAATGATCTGAGGATCACCCAAGAGGTAAGAAACGATATTTTCCATATCATGAATATAAAACTCAACATTGCGAGTGACTTGCTCAATCATTTGCCCCGTATGTTCATTGGCCTGTTCTTCAATGGATTTGCTATAGATGACATTACCCAATACTCCGAGTGTAACAATGGGCAATAAAATGAGAGTGAAAAAATATAATAACAATTTAGAACGAATATTTTCTATCTTAAGTAATTTGCGAAAGAATTCCAATATTGCACCATCCTAGCGCTCATTTTTTTCTAATACTCCCACTTTATTATACACAATAGAGCATGAAAAATGGTAATTTTTTCTTGTTATAAACATAATCGAACCACACCAGGCGCAGAAAAAAGATAGAAAGATAAGAAGACTAAGGTGAATAGGAAATTTTCTTAGCAAAAAGCCCTCTATATGAGCAGTTTCTTAGGGTGTTTTATACCCCTGCCAACATAGAGAGCATTTCGTCATGTTACCGTAAATAAATCCCTTCCATTACCACATCTACAATGCCCTTTAGAGCATCTTGCCTGCCTTCTGAAGAAAACTCAATACGAGTTAAAGAATAACAGCTTGCTAAAGCCCTTTCTTTTATAACTTGCATAATTGTCTCTTCCATGAATCTTCGTCCCTTAACAATGCCGCCACCAATGAGTACCAACTGGGGATTAAAAATATTAATAATATTGGCAGCACCCATGCCAATATATTGAGCAATCTGCTGGAGGGTTCTTATTGAAAGTGGATCTCCTTCCTCAGCGGCAGCGTAAATATGCTTTGGTCTAATGGCATCTAAATTGCCTTTTACCATATCTGATACTACAGAACGTTCACCATCTGTCATTGACTGAACCATGCTATTTACCAACGCTGACTCAGATGCCATGGCTTCTAGGCAGCCACGATTTCCGCAGCTGCATAAGGGGCCATGAACATCTACAACTGTATGGCCAATTTCCCCTGCACTATCACCTAAGCCTCGATATAGTTCACCATTTAAAATAATTCCCGAGCCAATTCCACCCCCGACTCCTAGAAAGACCGCATTTTTAATATCGCGGTATGGACCATAATGATAGGCTCCCAATGCCATAGCCCGCATATCATTCTCGACAAAAACAGGCAACTGAAACTGCTTTTCCACAAGATATTTTAGTGGCACATTACGCCAGCCAGCACTGGGAGAAAATAAAGAAAGCCCTTCCTTGGACATAACAGGTCCTCGTACAATTATACCAATCGCTAAGGCCAATTTACCGTTCTCCGAAGCATAACACTGTGCAATTGTATTTTCCAAAAAAGATAAAATCTTTTCTTCCTTTAAATGTTGAATATCATGACATATCTCTTCTTTAATCTCTAAGCCTCCATTAATCAGATAGCCAATCATTTCCTTAGAACGAATATCTACAATAATCATGTTCGCTATTTCAGAATGCACCTTAAGCAGCACTGGACGTCTGCCTCCACTATACTCACCAACCATATACTCATGAATCAGTCCATTCTCAATGAGTTTACTTGATATATTCGTTACAGTTGGTGCTGTTAAACCAGTCAACTTGGCAATATCGACACGAGATATTGGACCCCGCCTGCGAATCGCATTAATAATCAGCGACTCATTTGCTCCTCCTCCTACAGCTTTTGAAACAATCGTATTTACACCTTCCATAAAACACCTACACTCTTGCTTTCAATATTTTTTTACAATAGAGTGAGCTTTGAACTAATTCTTCTCTAACTCTATAGAATGCACTAAAGGATTTATGTAAATCATTATATAATATAAAAAGCTAAAAAACCTAATTTAATTATTAATTTATGTGTCTAACACATAATAAAGACCTTCATGTCCACTGTCATTAGTTCTTAAATATTATCTGCTCTTCATATAAAATTTTTTACATAGGAAATGATTCCTATGCAAGCAAACATTCCTGCAAATTTTATCAAATACTTTTTATACGTTTGTAACTGTTTTATAAAAGCATCAATATAGGAACAAATAATTGCTAATGCCACACAGATATCACCGATAGTAAGCCACGTTACCTCACTCAATAAATCGCCCGTTGCATTGCTAAGAAAAATTGCCGCCCCGATCAATGCTAAGTATTCAAATTTCATCCTATTTCCTCCTATCTCAACCAAGCACTTTAAAGCACGCATTTTTATGGTTTAGTAAAAAATCCGCCTTTATTAATTTGTAATAAAAGGCAGATTCTAAATTTAGGTAAAACGATTAAAGTACTATAATTCCTCCATACTTTTCAAGAACTCTTGCGTTTATTGTATAAGTCAAAAGTAACAGCAGCTAATAAAACAAGCCCTTTGACCACACGCTGAATATCAACAGACCAACCAATTAACGACATCCCATTATTTAAAATCCCCATAATTAGCGCACCGATAACAGCACCGGAAATTGTACCACTGCCGCCTTGGACAGCCGCACCGCCGATATAGCAGGCAGCGATAGCATCCATTTCAAAACTGTCACCAGCTTTTGGCGTCGCTGATGCATTACGAGCTGCAAGAACGATACCTGCCAAGCCCGCTAAGAAACCCATATTGGTATAAACCCAAAACATAACTTTATCTGTATTAATACCAGATAAACGAGCCGCATTCACATTACCGCCAACTGCATAAACCTGGCGACCAGCTACCGTATTATTGGTAATAAAAGAATAAATAAGAATCAAAATTAACATAAGTAACAATACTAATGGAAGTCCCATATAAAGAGCCAATTTAACGCTAATAAAGTTTAAAACTGCAATAACAACTACTAATTTAGATATCGACTGCCAAACTGGCAGCACAGCAAAGCCATGCTTTATCTTGTTGTGGCGAAATCGCATTTCCAACAAAATAAGTACGATTGATACCAAAATACCAGCAATCAATGCTAAAAGTTCAACTTTTGTACCACCAACCTGGATAAAGACCTGTGGCAGATAACCTGCGCCGACTTGTGTAAAGCCTTGTGGCAAAGGTCCCTTTGTTTGCCCATTTAATATAACCATGGTAAGACCGCGGAAAACAAGCATATTCGCAAGAGTAACAATAAACGGCGGAACCTTTAAAACTGCTATAAAAAAGCCTTGCCACATACCAACCAAAACACCCATAGCTAATACGATAGCGAAAGTAACAGGTATAGCAATATGATAATCAATTACCATAATTGCTGCCGCCGCACCACAAAATGCTACAACCGATCCTACAGAAAGGTCAACATTCGCAGTTAAACAACATAACAACATACCTAATGAAAGGATAACAACATAACTGTTTTGCATAACTAAATTATTAATATTCATTGGAGCCGCATTTTTACCATCAGACAAAAACGCAAATATTGCATATATCAGAAATAAAGCGAGCATCATCCCATATTGTTTAAGATTGCTCATTGTCAATTTCTTCTGTTCAACTGGAATATTACGTATTGTTACTGTCTTCTGATTAACTGGAATATTACTCATTATACTATTTCTCCCTTCCGATATGAGTCATAATAGTTTTCATGATTCGCTCTTGAGAAAATTCTTCTTTTTGCACTTCTCCAGCAATTTCCCCGTCATTAATAACATATATTCTGTCACAAATACCAAGTAATTCAGGCATTTCAGAGGAAATTACAATGACTGCCTTACCAGTATCGGCGAGGGAATTAATCACCGTATATATTTCATATTTTGCACCAACGTCAATACCACGTGTCGGTTCATCTAAAAGCAATATCTCCGGTTCTGATAACATCCATTTTGCAAGAACGACTTTTTGTTGATTTCCACCAGAAAGGGATCCTACTATCTGTTCAATAGAATTGGTTTTAATATTAATGATTTTACGATAATCCTCTGTTGCATGAATTTCTTCATTCTCCTTAATTACGCCATACTTAGAAAATCTTGCCCCTAAACTAGCAAGCGTCATATTCCATTTTAAATCATTTTGCAGCACCAAACCATACTTTTTACGATCTTCAGACACATAGGCAATTTTATGATTGATTGCATCTTTTATACTATTTAGATGCAATATTTCCTCATTTTTCAGCATTTCTCCGGATATATTTTTGCCGTAAGCCTTGCCAAATAAACTCATCGCAAGCTCAGTTCTGCCCGCTCCCATCAAGCCTGCTAAGCCGACAACTTCCCCGCTTCGCACTTTGAGCGAAACATTGTTAATCACTTTACGTGTTTGATCTATCGGGTTATATACATTCCAATTTTTCACTTCAAAAACAACATTGCCGATAGAGCTATTGCGTTCCGGATAACGATTCGTAAGCTCACGTCCCACCATTCCTTTGATAATACGATCTTCCTCAATCTCTGTATCCGTTTTCTCTATTGTTTCAATTGTGCGTCCATCACGAATAACAGTAATAGAATCAGCTACACGACTTACTTCATTCAATTTGTGAGAAATCATAATACAGGTAATTCCTTGTTTTTTTAATGTGAGCATAAGATTAAGTAAGATACTACTTTCTTCGTCATTTAATGCAGCCGTTGGTTCATCGAGGATCAGAAGTTCTACTTTCTTAGCAAGCGCCTTGGCAATTTCAATAAGCTGTTGTTTCCCCACCCCAAGCGTATTGACCATTTGACTCAAATCCTCATTAACCAAGCCAACTTTGCTTAAGACATCTCTTGCCCGCCTTTCCGTTTCATCCCAGTCAATAATACCTTTAATAGGTGTTATTTCATTTCCTAGAAACACGTTTTCTGCAATTGAAAGATATGGAATTAAAGCAAGCTCCTGATGAATAATAACAATTCCTTTTTTTTCGCTGCTGCGGATATTGTTAAATTTGCATAATTCATCATGGTAAATAATGTCACCTGTATAAGCTCCATAAGGATATACTCCTGAAAGAACATTCATTAAAGTAGATTTCCCTGCACCGTTTTCGCCACATAATGCGTGAATTTCTCCTTTTTTGATGGTAAGGTTAACATCATCTAAAGCTTTAACACCAGAAAAATCTTTTTTAATATGTCTCATTTCCAGTATAAATTCAGCCATAAATTTTGTTCAGCTCCTCTTATTACATTCTGGCTGAAAACAATAGTTTGAACTGTTTTCAGCCAGAAGTAATCTACATGGATTTTATTATTCAAGTTCAGATTTTTTATAATAACCGGAGTCAATCAATTCTTTTTGAATATTATCTTTATCTACAGCAATTGGAATACATAAATAAGAAGGAACTACTTTTTTGTTATTATTATAGGAACTCGTGTCATTGACTTCAGGTTTGCCGCCTTCAAGAACTGCTTGCACCATTTTTACACATTTGTCTGCTAAAATACGAGTATCTTTAAAAATTGTCATCGATTGTTTTCCAGACAAAATATTTTTGGATGCCATCAATTCAGCATCTTGACCTGTAATAATCGGCCATTTTTGACCAACTTTATATCCAGCACCTTCCAGTGCAGCTGAAATGCCGTAACTTATACCATCAAATGGACTTACTACAATGTCAAGCTTTTTGCCTGTGCTGTAATAGCCAGATAAAATATCTTCCATACGTTTTTGTGCCGTTTCTTGTGACCAACGTAAAGTACAAATTGCATCAAAACTTGTCTGCCCAGAAACACATACTAATTGTCCATTGTCCAAATAAGGTTTTAAAACTTCAAACACACCAGCATTTAAAAAATGTGCGTTGTTATCATCAGGTGAACCGGCAAAGAACTCAATGTTATAAGGCCCTTTACCTGCTTTCAGCCCCATTTTTTCTTCAATATATTTACCAATTGCAACACCTACACCCTTATTATCAAATGTTGCATAATAAGAAACACTATCAGTATCCATTAATAAACGGTCATAAGCAACAACCGGAATATTATTTGCCTTTGCTTGTGCTAATACATTGACCAATGCATTAGAGTCAATTGATGCAACAACTAGACAATTAGCTCCATTCGTTATCATGTTTTCTAATTGCGAAATTTGCGCTTGTACATCATCTTCTGCATATTGCAAGTCAACAGTATAACCTAAATTTTCTAATTTTTCTTTCATGTTCTTACCATCTTGAATCCAGCGTTGTGAAGATTGCGTAGGCATTGCCACCCCAATCTTCTTACCACCTGATTTTGCAGAATTACCAGCGGTTGTTGGTGCAGAATTATTTCCACCGCCGCAACCGGCTATTGCCACCATCATAATACAAGACAATACAAGAGCTAACATTCTCTTCATAAATTTCATGCAAGTGTCCCTCCTAATTAATAATTTGCTCAATACTACACCTAGCAGCTAAAATCATTAAAAATGTTAGAAATAATTTTACACTCATCACCGCCTCTTGCATTATTTGAATATTTTTATTTTTTAAAACATTCCCCCCTTCAAGCTACAAACCAGCATACTGTCTTTTATTGAAAAGGATTTTCGTCTTTATACATCATTGAAGGAGGCTGATTAAAGGCAATGTCCTGTACACCAAGCATCTTCATTACGGCAAATAATACTTTGCCTGCATGTTTAAAGGCAATACCTGCATGATGAGGATACTGCTTACCAATCAATACATGGCGATAAAATCTGCCCATTTCCTGAATGGCAAAAATGCCAATACCGCCAAAGGAATGAGGATCCACGTCGATTATTTCTCCATTGGCTATATAACTTCGCAATTGACAGTCAGCGGTACTCTGAAGCCGGAATAAACTAATATCCCCTGGTCTTATGGCTCCTTCTAATGTTCCCCTGGTAATATCAGGTTCTGCACTTGGTTCTAGCAATCTATGCATGATGAGCTGATATTTCATCGCCGAATCCTTCATACAGCAAGAAGGTGTATTGCCACAATGGAAGCCCATGAATAGATCCGTCAGTTGATACCCTGTAAACTGCGCCTTATTCTTATCATACATATCCTTAGGTACACTGTTATTAATATCAAGTAAGGTAGCAGGCATATTCGTCGCGCAGGTAATTATGTATTCGCTTACTGCACCATAAATATCCGTTTCACAAGCTGCGGGAATTCCCTTAGCTGCCAGTCTTGAATTCACATAACAGGGAACAAACTTAAATTGAGTCTGGAAGGCTGGCCAACATTTATTGGCAAATACAGCATATTCTGATGCTCCAAGATTATTTTCCATCCAATCCAGAAGTGTCAGCTCATACTGAGCAAGTTTGGGAAGTATACCTGGGTAACCATTTCCGTCCTTAAGCTCATCAGCCATTTCTCTTACGATTGCAGGAATTCTTGGATCATTTTCATGTTTCAAAAAGGAGTCAAAAAGATCCAGTTCTGAGTTTTCCATAATTTCAATACCT
>Ga0316604_10003843_pt1 | contig 10304 bp, 9 predicted proteins | sample OWC_soil_day20_C_FD_207650 | JGI IMG/M metagenome (GOLD analysis project Ga0316604, IMG submission 207650) | Wetland soil microbial communities from Old Woman Creek delta, Ohio, United States - OWC_soil_day20_CT | ecosystem: Environmental > Terrestrial > Soil > Wetlands | place: USA: Ohio...
CGCTCAGCAGCGCTTCCTCCTCCTGCTCCGGCAGATCCTCGCCGGCATAGATGTACAGGCCGATGCCGTGCAGTGCGATGGCTTTCGCCAGGCAGCGCTGCATGGCGACGTTCACCTGGAACGCGTCCGGATTGATGATCGCCTTGTTGCGGTGATCCATCACCGGAAGCTGTGCGGTCATCGTCTTGCCGAATGCGGTAACGGAACAGAACACCATCAGCGTGTCGCCGAATCGGGACGGCTCCTTGTACTCCCAGGTCGCTGTCGGGTCGTTCTGCAGCAGCTGATCGACTGCCCAGGCCCATGATAAATAGTTCAGGCCATTCTTCTTCTCGACATGCTTGGTGACGTCGAGCTTGCGCAGTTCGTGAAACTTGCCCATTTTCGTTCCTCCGGCAAGCGTTGCGCTTGCCTTGCTCAAGTTGCCTTGTCTGGCCTGTACGGCTGCGTTCTTGGCGCGTCCGGCAGACCTGCTCGCGGCCGGCGTTTCCATGCTCCGGCTTTCGTTGCTTGCTTCTTGTTTCATATTCCCCTTTCGATGGAGGGCGTGTTGAAAACCAACGCAACAAACGTTGAGGTTGTTGCCGCCTCCGGCTGTTTTGCGGACGGAGGCGGCCGTGCTGGACACCGTGGGTAAAACCAGCCTTTTTATCGTTGCGCTTAGGCGTTTCGAACCGATGTTTTTTGGTGCTCAATTAACAGGCATATTATACCAAATAGTAATGCTGGTTTCAGTGCTAGATGGTAATTCAAAAGCAATGAAAGGACCGTGAGTTTGGAAGGAAAAACGGGGGAGAAGATGAGAGGTAGCGTATGCGGGTTGGGCAAGCGCAACGATGGACGCTGCAATTGTCGCCTGGATAAGGCTTGCTGCCGCCCCGGGCCCGTTTTTTGGTTTACCATTTTGCCAACGCCCTGAATCCGGATAACGGTGGCAGGCAGGTCATTTGCATTGCAAGGAGAGTCATATCATGAACACACCAGCACATCATTCCGGCAATATCCAGCACAGTTCGTCCAAGCCGGACCATTTGCGCTTTCACCGTCAGCATGCGCATACGACGTCCACGTTCGGGAACGACTGGTTCGGGCTCAAGGCGGAGCAGTTCGCGCGCTTTTTCGGAACGCCATTCTTTCTGATTGCGCAGACTGTCATCGTTGCCGTGTGGATTGTTGCAAACCTGATCGGCCTGACGAAATTCGATGAGTACCCTTTCATCCTGCTGAACCTGGCATTCAGCCTTCAGGCCGCCTATGCTGCACCGTTGATCCTGCTGGCGCAGACCCGGCAGGCCGAGCGGGACAAGCTATTGACCGATGCCGACGCGCAGCATCGGGAAGCGTTGGCTGCAGCAAGCGAGCAGAGGCAAGTCATCGCCGCTCAGAATACGGTCCAGTTGGTCGACCTGCTGGAGCAGAACACGAAATTGACGGAGCTTGTCCGGCAACTGACGGAGCACATCGACACGCTGACGACCGAAATACACGGAAAGGTACTGAAACCGGAATAGGTGTGACAGGGGCTCTATCACCAAGAGAATTGATGGTCTCCTGACTTGCACAGCAGGGTCGATCCGCGCGGCACGATGGCGGCTATTCGGTGGATGCAGTCAATCTCGGCCCGGAGCAGTGTGACCGGCGGGCTGCTGTTGTTGATGGATCCGAGGCAGTATTCGTCGTCGCGCGTCCACAGCAGTTCCTTGGCCAGCATGGCGCCGTCCTTTTTCCTGACCAGCGCATCGTCGCCCGGTTCTGCCTTGTTGCCCGGTTCGACGATGATGTACTCGGCATGCTTGATGCGAGGCCTCATGCCGTCGCCGCGCACGCGCAGCGAGTAGGCTTTCGGGTCGGAGCTGAGCGAATAGATTGACCAGTCGTCCTCGCCGGGAGGGCAGGGCTCGACAAGGAGCACGCCGTCATGGCCTCCAGTCGCTATTCCGTCGATCGACACCCATTTCCCCGGAGGGAGTTCGGCTTCGGAAATTGAACCCGGCCTCCCCGAAGCATTGAGCGGCAGGTCCAGCCAGCCCATGGGAAGGTTGCACTTCAGTTCGATCTTGCGCGCCTTCTTTTCGCCAAAGGATTTGTCGCGCAGCAGCGCCGACACTTCTCCCTGGTTTTCGCCTGTCAGTCCGATGAACTTGGCCTGGGAGCCGCCGAAACGGTCCTTGATCAGGAGGGCGAGTCTGGCGCGGCGGATGGATGGCATGTTCATGCCCGAATTGTCGCGGTATATTACTACTTAGTAAATAGCTGAACAGTAATTATTTCATTGGCCGTCGCTTATGCTGTTGCATGCGCGATACGTCACCGGTTTTTTGGCCAGTCAAGGGGAGGAAGTGCCCTGTTTTTGCAAGCTTTTCCGAAAACGGCGACAATTGCGCCTGCCATTTATTTCCTGCTCACATGATTTCGACTGCCTCTCTCAAGAAAGAACAGCCCTACAAGAGCCGCCGCATATCGGTTGCCCCTATGCTGGATTGGACCGACCGCCATTGCCGCCAGTTTCACCGGCTGATCACCCGCCATACTTGGCTCTACACCGAGATGGTAACGACCGGGGCGCTGCTGCATGGGGATGTCGCGCGCCATCTGAACTATAACGAGGAAGAGCATCCGGTTGCGCTGCAACTAGGCGGCAGCGAACCAGCCGACCTGGCCGCCTGCGCGAAGCTGGGCCAGGAGTGGGGCTACGACGAGATCAACCTCAATTGCGGCTGCCCGTCGGAACGGGTGCAAAAGGGCGCGTTCGGTGCCTGCCTGATGTCGGAATCTGCATTGGTCGCCGATTGCGTCAAGGCGATGCGCGATGTCGTATCGATCGACGTGACGGTCAAGCACCGCATCGGCATCGATGCCGAAGAGTCCTACGATTTCGTGCGCGATTTCATAGGCACCGTGAAAGAGGCAGGCTGCACGACGTTCATCGTGCATGCGCGCAATGCCATCCTGAAGGGCCTGAGTCCGAAGGACAACCGCGAGATTCCTCCGCTGAAATACGACTATGCCTATCGGCTCAAGCGCGACTTTCCCGAACTGGAGATCCTTCTCAACGGCGGCATCGCGACCGAAGCCGAAATCGACCTGCATCTTCAGCATGTCGATGGCGTGATGATCGGCCGTGCCGCCTATCACAATCCGTACCTGATGGCCGGGTTCGACGCAAAATATTACGGTGTCGATGTGCCGGTCAAAACGCGCGAGGAAATCGTGCTCGCCATGCAGCCGTACCTGCAGGCCCAGTTGAAGCGCTATGGAAAGGATGGGGAAGGCTGGCTGAAGCCTTCCAGCATCACCCGGCACATGCTCGGACTGATGGCCGGTGTGCCTGGGGCAAAGACGTTCCGCCAGACTCTATCCGATGCCGGCAGGCTGAAGGCGAGTGGCGATGGCATCCTTGCCGAGGCGCTCCATGCCATGAACGCCCGGAACGCCTGATACGATTCAACCTGAAACATGCTCCCGGCACAGGGCGGGATGCGTCTCTCTTCACCTTTCTTGCGCAGACTCATACCCCGGCAAGGGGTTCTGGGGTTAACTGCATTTTATCAAGGCATCAGCCGCGAGGATGCAGCGTAGGTTCGTTCCGCAAAACCGGCAACCAGGAGAGAGGCATGGACGACGAGAATAAGGATCAGGCACGAAAGTGGATCGGCTGGTATCTCGTTTTCGCTATCATCGGCATATTGCTCCTGCAAAGTTACCTGAGAGAGTGGAACGACGTCGAACCGATTCCCTATAGCCAATTCCTGCAGCAGCTCGATGCCAACAATGTTCAGGAGGTGACGATCTACGGTGATCAGATCCACGGTGTGCTGAAGCAGGTATCCGGGGATGGCAATGCCAAGTTCGTGACAACGCGCGTGGACAACCAGATGGCAGACCTGCTGAGTCGCCACGGTGTCAAATTCCAGACCGTGATCAAGAGCACATTCCTGCGCGATGTGATGGGTTGGATCATCCCCATGCTCCTTTTCATGGGTATCTGGTTGTTCGTCATTCGGCGTGTCATGGGCGCAGGCGGCAAGGATGGGATAGGCGGCGGATTCCTTTCGATCGGGAAGAGCAAGGCCAAGGTTTACGTTGAAAAGGATATTCGCGTTACCTTCGACGATGTGGCTGGCGTGGACGAGGCCAAGGACGAGCTGAAGGAAATCGTCGGATTCCTGAAGAACCCGGGTATTTACGGGCGGCTGGGCGCGCGCGTTCCGCATGGCATCCTGTTGGTGGGGCCGCCGGGTACCGGCAAGACCCTGCTGGCGCGCGCCGTTGCGGGCGAAGCGGGCGTGCCGTTCTTCTCGATCAATGGCTCCGAGTTCGTCGAGATGTTCGTCGGCGTTGGTGCCGCCCGCGTGCGCGATCTGTTCGAGCAGGCGCGCAAGCAGGCACCGGCCATCATCTTCATCGATGAAATAGACGCACTCGGCAAGGCGCGTGGCGCGTATGGCTTGGGAGGCCATGACGAGAAAGAACAGACGCTGAACCAGCTGTTGGCGGAACTGGACGGGTTCGATCCGACATCCGGACTGGTTCTGCTGGGAGCGACCAACCGGCCCGAAATCCTCGACCCGGCGCTGTTGCGCGCCGGACGCTTCGACCGCCAGATCCTGGTCGACCGGCCGGACAAGAAGGGACGTATCCAGATTCTTGGCGTTCATCTGCGCAAGGTCAAGCTTGCCCCGGACGTCAACGTCGAGCATGTCGCCGCCCTGACGGCAGGGTTTACCGGCGCCGACCTGGCCAACCTGGTCAACGAGGCAGCTTTGCTGGCGACCCGGAGCGGGCACGAGTCGATCAACCTGGGCGATTTCACTGGCGCGGTCGAACGGATCGTTGCCGGGCTCGAAAAGAAAAATCGCCTGATCAACCCGGTGGAGCGAGAGATCGTCGCCTATCACGAGATGGGGCATGCACTGGTCGGGCTGAGCCTGCCCGGAAGCGATGCCGTGCACAAGGTGTCAATCATACCGCGCGGCATTGGTTCGCTTGGCTACACGATCAGCCGGCCGACCGAGGATAGGTATCTGATGGCGCAGGAAGAGCTGGAAAACAAGATGGCGGTAATGCTGGGGGGACGGGCGGCTGAAACCCTGCATTTCGGCCGAATCACGACGGGCGCGGCCGACGATCTGGTCAAGGCGACCGAGATCGCTCGCAGCATGGTGACCCGCTACGGCATGAGCAAGAAGCTCGGGCAGATAGCGTATGAAACCTCCCGCAGCCTGTTCCTCGCACAGCCGGGCGAAATTCAACCCGAGATGCGCACCTATTCGGAAAGCACGGCTCGCGAGATCGACGAGGAAGTGCGCGATATCGTCAACCACGCGTTCGAACAAGCCGTCGACATCCTGAAGAACAAAAGCGATGCACTGATCGCCGGTGCCAGGATGCTGCTTGAAAAGGAAACCCTCAGCGAAGAGGAAGTTCTCGCCATTGCAAAGAGTTGACGGGTTTCGGCCGGATGACAGTTCCAGCGATCCGTGTCTGGACCGACTTTGTCGGGGCCGCCTGATTTCAATTTTGCGGCCAGACCTTGTGTGGATGATACGAGGAAAGTCCTGCCGCCGCATGTAAAAAATTCACTGAAAATTTGCGTCACATTGCGACGCAAATTGTGAATTTACGTCATAAATAGTTACTTTTTGTAAATAGAGTAACCCTTGGAGTTGTCAAATATTAATATCATTGGAGAAACTTTTTTGTTTCCCGGTTTTGCCGGACGCCGGTGATTGATTGACGTTGCGGACGGGATTGCCCCGATTCCAGAGTTGTCCGAAACAGCACATCCTTTTCAGGCGACGTTTTCGTATGCACGAGAGGAGCGCCGTTGCCGGGCAATGACCTGAGACGACGTTTCAACCGGACATCGTCCGGGTTTCTCTTGAGGTGGTTTGCCGATGTGGAGGCAAGCTGAAACGACGACAGTTCCGGATGCCAGCGGGAAAAAGCAGCACGACATTGTCGGGTTTTCGGACAGTTTCCGGTTCGATTGCGTGAACGCGGCAACAGGCCGAACGGTTGACTGGGGCGTGTGATTACATTTGGGATTCGGCAGGGGGAGGTCAGTATGAGATTGTTTGAAAAACCCATGGTTGCATCTGCGCCTCCGGCCTCTATCGGGTCGGTTGCCGTGGATGATTACACGGAAGGGGTAAACCTGTACAACGACAAGCAGTACGAACAGGCATTTCAGTATCTGCAAAGAGGCGCCGTGCATGGCGACCCGAGGGCGCAGAACAACCTGGGCGTGATGTTTGAAAAAGGGCTGGGTGTGGAACAGGATTGCGAGCAGGCCGTGGAGTGGTATCGCCGCGCTGCCGCACAGGGTCACGCCAGGGCACAGTTCAACCTTGGGCTGATATTCGCAAACGGCAGCTCGGTGAAGCGTGACGACAGGCAAGCCGTGGAATGGTTTCACAAGGCGGCTGTTCAAGGCCATGCAAAGGCACAGTATCAGTTGGGCAACATGTTCGTGCATGGACGAGGAGTCGCGCAGGATGATACCCAGGCTGTCGATTGGTACCGGAAGGCGGCGGCACAGGGCAACTCGAGGGCCCAGATGAATCTCGGTTTGATGTACTCGAATGGACGTGGTGTCGTTCGCGACGAGATCCAGGCAATCGGCTGGTTTCGAAAAGCGGCGGCACAAGGAAACGACGCCGCCATAAGCAACCTGAGGATCATGCAGGAGAAAGGACTGATCAAATAGATTCAACCCCTGATGCGCAGCCGGAAAGCCCGTAACGGGCCGTTCCAATTGCCAAAACATAAACAATCCATTGTGTCCGGTCATGTCGTTAAGCATGGTCGGATTTTTTTTGCATGGAATGCCCGCTTGCCTCCTGTCTCCCATTCGACTACATTGCCAAAAGAGCGAAGTCATGCGGGAAATATCGGCTACGCATGCCGTATTCCGCCTCCTTCCTATCCGGTCGCACGTTTGCCTGGTCTTTTGCCGACGAAATTGGCGTTGGCGCGCAGTGAGTCTTCTTTATGATTTGGAAAAATATGAAATTGCCTGGAATATCGGTATGTGTATTCGTTCTGGCGGCAGCATCGTCCGTCGCATTCGCGGACGAGATCTCGGATGCAAAGGCGCTGCTGAAGAATGGGCAGTACGAGCAGGCATTCTCCACATTGAAAAAAGGGACGGAAAAGAACAATCCGAGGGCGGAATTCGGGCTCGGCATCCTCTACATGAAAGGACAGGGCGTTCCCAAGGACGACGCGCAGGCTGCCGACTGGTTTCGCAAAGCGGCGGAAAAAGGCTTTGCGCCGGCTCAGTACAACCTGGGTTTTCTGTATGCGGGCGGGCGTGGCGTTCCCAAGGATGACGCAATGGCTGTCGAGTGGTACCGCAAGGCGGCCGGGCAGGGATACGATCGGGCCCAGTACAACCTGGGACTGATGTACGAACTGGGACTGGGCGTTGCCAAGGATTATTCCCAGGCTGTCGATTGGTACCGGAAGGCGGCGGCGAAAGGACATGCCTTGGCGGCGGGCACGCTGGGAAGCTTGTACTCGGCAGGCCGGGGCGTTCCCAAGGACGAGGTGCAGGCGACAAGGTGGTACCGCAAGGCCGCGGAGCGGGGTGGGGCGGCCGATCAGTACCGTCTTGCGAACCGTTATGCCGATGGGCTCGGCATTGCAAAAGATGTGAGATCGGCTGCCGGGTGGTATCGCAAGGCGGCTGAACTGGGGTATGCGCCGGCCCAGATCAATCTCGGGGCCATGTATGCATCCGGCCAGGGCGTCGAAAAGAGCAATGCGAAGGCCATAGAGTGGTTTCGCAAGGCAGCCGACAAGGGCGAACCAAGCGCGCAATTCAATCTGGGCGTGATGTATTCGGAAGGACGTGGCGTCGAGAGGAATTACACAGAGGCTGCGGACTGGTTTCAGAAGGCGGCCGAGAAAGGACATGTCTCTGCGCAGTACAACATCGGCGATCTGTACCGGACCGGGACCGGCGTACCGAAGGACGAAGGGATTGCTGCCGGGTGGTACCGAAAAGCTGCTGAAAGAGGCCATGTCGGCGCCCAGGTCAACCTGGGCGTGCTGTACCTGAATGGCAGGGGTGTCGAAAAGGACTATGTGCAAGCTGCCGAGTGGCTGCGCAAGGCCTCGGCCCGAGGAAATGGGAGGGCCGGGAGCCTGCTCAAGAGCATGAAGGACAAGGGCATGATCGACCGGATCTGAGGCGAGCCTGTCCGTTCTCGTAAACGAGTTTCCATGCAAATAAGGGCGCAGCCTGAATGGTGCACCCTTTGTTTTGCCGGAAACGGCGCGGTCAGGCAGCGTCCAACGGATTCAACACCACTTTCTGACGCTGTTCGCCCAGGCCGGCAATGCCGGTCACTACCTTATCGCCCGGCTTCAGGAAAACCTGCGGATTGCGGCCCAGTCCGACCCCCGGTGGCGTGCCGGTGGCGATCAGATCGCCAGGGAGAAGGGTCATGAAGTGGCTCAGGTAGCTGACGATCTTGGCCGCGGAAAAGATCATTGTCTTCGTATTGCCGCTCTGCATGCGTTGCCCGTTCACGTCCAGGTACAGGTCGAGGTCCTGCGGGTCGGGCACTTCGTCGCGCGTAACCAGCCACGGACCCACCGGGCCGAAAGTATCGCATCCCTTGCCCTTGTCCCATTGCGTGCCGCGCTCGATCTGGAATTCGCGTTCGGACAGGTCATTGGTCACACAGTAGCCGGCGACATAGTCCAGCGCTTCCTCTTCGCTGATGTACTGCGCCTTCTTGCCGATGATGATGCCGAGCTCGACTTCCCAGTCGCTCTTTTTCGATCCCTTTGGCAGGATGATGTTGTCGTCCGGCCCGCACAGGCAGGAGATCGCCTTCATGAAAACGATCGGCTCCCTCGGAATGCGCATCTTCGCTTCTTCGGCGTGCTCGATGTAGTTGATGCCGATGGCGATGTATTTGCTGATATGGGAAACCGGCACGCCGAAACGCGGCCTTCCGGAAACTTCTGGCAGACTGGATGGCTTGATGCGCGCGATTTTCGCGAGAGCCTTATCCGATAGCTGTTCCGGCCCAATGTCGGAAACGACGCCCGACAGGTCGCGCAGTTTTCCGTCTTCGTCGATCAGACCCGGTTTTTCCTTGCCGGGACGGCCATAACGAACCAGTTTCATATTTTCTCCTCAGGGTGGTTTATCGGCGAATGATCGGCCTGAAGGCGATCAAACGAAAATTGTAACCGAGTCGTGCCGGAAAACGATATCTGAAGCCGATGATCGATGGTTTCGTTAGTGCCCGTCTCCGTCGTAGGCATCGAGCGCGGCCGGCAGCGCGCCTATCACGACTGCGCCGATGGCCGGAAGCCCTACCAGAACCGCACTCAGCACTTCCTCTCTTGATGCGCCATGCGATTTCGCGGATAACACATGCCAGGGGATGCCGGACAGGTTTCCGGTTGCCGCGAGCACGGCGATATAAGCGAGTTCTCCTGTTTTCTTGTCGAGCGCGCTGGCTTCGTCCAGTGCTTTTGCCGTCTCCATCCATGCCTTGGCATGAGCAGGGGCTTCTTGCAGAAGTGTCGAAAATGCTTTTGAAATGGCCATCGGGTTCTCCGGAATCTGAGGCAATGGAAAGAGATTGCCCGTTATCGTTGCCGCCGGGTTCATCGCGATGTATGGCGGAATCAGCGATAGCATGCAATCTGCGGGCTGACAATTGTCAGCAAACGATTCTAATCGAGCTTTTCCGGAAATGGTTCACTCAACAACGTGTCGCCAGGCTGCCAGCTTTTCATCGAAGGACAGACTGGCATGCGCGGGTGAAGAGGAGGGGAGGATCAGCGTGTCATAGCCCGCGTTGATGAACCGATGCGCGAACCTGCCCGAGGTCTTGCCGTTGAAACAGACTTTCTTCAGCAAGGGACACTGTTGTTTCAGGAAAGCGAATTCGGTCGGCCTGGCGTTCCGTATTGCCGAATCCAGACTGCCCTTGCGCTCGCAGGCATCGATGGCATCCCACAAGCCGATGTTGTGAGCCAGCAGGCGCTGCAGCCGGAGCGGATAAGGAATATCCGCCAGGTTCTCGCCGAGCACGGCCGACATGAGACGCCAGAACTGGTTGCGGGGATGCGCATAGTACTGCATCGCCGCAAGCGACGTTTCACCTGGGAAACTGCCCAGGATCAGTATGCGGATGGATGGCGTGATTACCGGTGCGAGGCCAGTGAGCGTTGGATTGGATGCGGGCGGTTCTATTGACGTCATGCCTGAATTTTACGGGATGAAAGCGTCAATTCATGATGCCGTGTTACGGATTCACTCGTGTTGCAAGAAA
>Ga0316604_10003844_pt1 | contig 10302 bp, 11 predicted proteins | sample OWC_soil_day20_C_FD_207650 | JGI IMG/M metagenome (GOLD analysis project Ga0316604, IMG submission 207650) | Wetland soil microbial communities from Old Woman Creek delta, Ohio, United States - OWC_soil_day20_CT | ecosystem: Environmental > Terrestrial > Soil > Wetlands | place: USA: Ohio...
ATGATGGGACGGCAATACGCCTGCCGCAGATGCTGCTGGCGTCATGCCCGATCGGCTTGGCGAAGCGGGCAGAACATCGGCGCTGTTCGTTGGAGTCGCTGCCAGCCAAATCCTTCAGTTTTTCTGGCGGGCACCGAATCTGATGGAAACGCCTCCAGCCAGGCAATGCGGTTCAGTTAAGGCAATGATTCTTGAACTTGTCGTTCCCGCAAAGGCGGGAACCCAGTCAATGCGCGGCTTCTGGATTCCCGCTTTCGCGGGAATGACGTTTAACTGATCGGTACTGCCGGCTCTGGGCGTTTGCTGGGCTTTCACATTGCTTGGGTTGTTTGGAGGACCAGGCCGGCAGACGACTCACCCGCTATCGGGCATCGTTGATTGACCCGGTCGCCTTGCCGGCTAGTCGTCGGTTTCCAGCTTCAGCGAGGCGGAGTTGATGCAGTAGCGCAGGCCGGTCGGCGCCGGGCCATCCGGAAAGACGTGGCCGAGATGGGCGCCGCAGTCGTGGCAGGTAACTTCGGTGCGCAACATGCCGAAGCTGCGGTCGACATGCTCGTCGACCAGTTTTTCATCGTTCGGCGTGTGGAAGCTCGGCCAGCCGCAACCCGAGTCGAACTTGGTTTCCGAGCGAAAGAGCGGAGCACCGCAGCAGACGCAACGGTAAGTGCCATCTTCGTGACTGTCCCAGTATTTGCCGGTAAAAGCGGGTTCGGTCCCTTTCTGGCGGGTGACGCGGAATTCCTCATCGCTCAACAGGGCACGCCATTCGGCGTCGGTTTTTTCGATTTTTGGCATGGGGTTCTCCTGAATTGTTGCCGGTAAGACCAGGTAGGGGGGAAATGATTCAGGTCGCTTCCCCGCCCCGGTCAAATGCCGCGAAAATGAAATAGCCGCCCTCGAGGCGGCTATTTTGCATCTGATCGACGCCCGGCAGGGCGTCGGTTCAGTTGAGGCGACGGGCGTGCTGCATCAGTTCGGCCGGGACATCCTCAAGCAGGACGACGGTCAGCGAACCATCGGCCTTGCTGGTCTTGGCGCCGACGGCATCCAGCCCTGCATCGATGGTGTCAGGCGAGAGCGAGAACATCGCACCCGTCATCGGATCGACGATCAGCATGCCGACGATGAGACCGCCGAAGATGATGTTGCCGAAGTACCAGCCATTGACCTGGCCGCTGACGATGAGTTCCTTGGCTTCGTAGCCGTCCTTCTGGAACTTCACGGTGTAGGACTCGGCCTTGAAGTAGCCGGCACTCTTCTTCAGCGTGATCGTGGCCGGAGTCATGCCGGTGTGAATTTTTTCGCCAGCACGATTGGTAATCGAAATATTGGCGCCTTCTGGGACGCTTTTGATGGTTACCGACTGCGTCGTGCTGCCAACAATCGTTGCGCAGCCTGAAATAGCGAATGCAAGAGCGGTTGCGATAAGTGTACGTTTCATTGTCGAAATCTCCCTGTCCAGATTATGGTTTGTTTGTGGAAATCGGATTGTATGCCACTTAAGTAGTAGTTGCGCAGATATTGGGGGCAATAAAAAGCCGCCTTTCGGCGGCTGGTCAGTGTTTCGGCCGGATGCAAGCTGGCGGTTCAGCCGCCTTCGCTCTGCCGCACCAACGCAATATCTTTCCTCGGTGGCGCCCCGAACATCCGCCGGTATTCGCGGCTGAATTGCGAGGGGCTTTCGTAGCCGACGCGGTGGGCGGCCGAGGCGGCGTCGCCGTCGTCGGCCAGCAGCAGGCGACGGGCTTCGTGCAGGCGCAACTGCTTCTGGTATTGCAGCGGCGTCATCCCGGTCAGCGCCTTGAAGTGATGGTGCAGCGAGGACTTGCTCATGTTGGCGAGGCCGGCCAGGTCGTCGATGCTGACCGTTTCGGCCAGGCGTGCCTTGAGGGCGGCGACGGTGCGCACGATCTGGTGGCTGTGGCTGCCGCTGGCGACGGCCTGGCGCAGGCGCGAGCCGAGTTCGCCGCTGAGCAGGCGGTAGAGCAGTTCGCGTTCTATGATCGGGGCGAGCACCGGGATGTCGGCCGGCGTGTCGAGCAGGCGGGCCAGGCGCAGCGCGCTGTCGAGAATCGCCGGGCTGAGGCGGCCGACGCCAATGCCGCGGTCGACCGGTTCCAGCAGGCGATTTTTAGGCATGGCAGCCGACAGTTCTTCGATTTTCAGCGGGTCGAGGCCAAGTCCGAAGCCGAGATAGGGTTCGAGGATCGAGGCGCGGGTCAGGCGCGAAAAGATCGGCAGGTCGACCGAGGAAATCAGGTAGTGCCGGGTGTCGTAGTCGTAGGTGTCGTCGCCGACCTGGATGCGTTTGGCGCCCTGCGCCATCATCGCGAAAAAAGAGCTGGTCACAGAGCAACTGGGCGCGCAGGTGCTGGTTCCACGTATGAGATTGAGACCGGGAATGGCGGTCGGCGTGACGCCGTCGGTCGGGCAGTGGCGGCGGATGATGTCGGCCATTTCCTCGCGCTGGCTGCTCAGCAGCCGCTCGGTGGTGATGACGGAATCATTTGGCGGAACGATGGTCTGAACGCGGGTATCCATAGGCCGCAGGGTAGCCGTTTTGGTGGCGAGCGACGAGTCCTCCATCTGCATTTCTGGAGGATCAGGCAATAAGTCTGCAGCTTTGGGTTACCGCAGCGGGCATTGCTGCAGACAAACTGGCCGCCATCAGCCGGATCTCTCCGGCCCTGCATCGGCGGCACGCATCGCCGATCGACCCCAACCTCAACAGGAGCTGCTGATGATCCAACTCAACGTAAATGGCAAGCTGCAGAAACTCGATGTCGCCCCCGATACCCCCTTGCTCTGGGCCTTGCGCGATACGCTGCAGCTGACCGGGACGAAGTATGGCTGCGGCCAGGCGCTGTGCGGCGCCTGTACCGTGCATGTCGATGGGACGGCGATGCGTTCGTGTGCGCTGCCGGTGTCGGCGGTGGTCGGCAAGAAGATCACGACCATTGAAACGGTGGATGCCGGGCGCGTCGGCAAGGCCGTGCAGGCGGCCTGGCAGAAGCTCGATGTCGTGCAGTGCGGTTACTGCCAGTCCGGTCAGGTGATGAGTGCCGTGGCGCTGCTGACGCAGAACCGCAAGCCAACCGATGCCGACATCGACAACGCGATGTCCGGCAACCTCTGTCGCTGCGCTACCTACGTCCGCATCCGCGCGGCCATCCACGAAGCTGCCAAGTCGCTGGCCTAAGGAGAACTGACATGAACGCGGACATCAACGAGATCGCGATTAAAAACCTGAGTCGTCGCCGTTTTCTGCAGGGCGGCGCCGGCCTGACGCTGGGCTTTTGCCTGCCGGGCATTGCTGCGGCGGCGGCTGCAGCCGGGCCGGGCAAGGCGGGCGAAGGCCTGGCCGCGCCGGTCAGCTTCGAACCGAATGCCTTCCTGCGCATCGGCGCCGACAATTCGGTGACCGTCATTTCCAAGCACCTGGAAATGGGGCAGGGCACCTACACCGGCCTGGCCACGATGCTGGCCGAGGAACTGGACGCCGACTGGGCGCAGGTTCGGGTCGAAGGGGCACCGGCCGATGCCAAGCGCTACAACAATCTATTCTGGGGACCGGCCCAGGGCACGGGCGGCAGCACGGCGATGGCCAACTCCTGGGAGCAGATGCGCAAGGCCGGCGCCGCCGGGCGGGCCATGCTGGTCGCCGCCGCCGCCAAACGCTGGCAGGTCCCGGCCGGCGAAATCGAAGTCAGCCAGGGTGTGGTGCGCCATGCAGCGTCGAAGCGTAGCGCCCATTTCGGCGCTCTCGCCGAGGCCGCCGCGCAGGAGACGGTGCCAACCGAGGTGACGCTGAAGAAGCCGGAGGATTTCCGCCTGATCGGCAAGCAGGCGCGGCGCAAGGACACGCTGGAGAAGACCAACGGCAAGGCCATATTTACGCAGGATGTCCGGTTGCCGGGCATGCTGGTCGCCGTGGTCGCCCATCCGCCGCTGTTCGGCGCCAAGGTCGCCTCCTTCGATGCAACGCGGGCCAAGACGGTCAAGGGCGTCGTCGATGTCGTGCAGATCCCGCAAGGGGTTGCCGTGCTGGCGACCGATACCTGGAGCGCCAAGAAAGGCCGCGATGCGCTGCAGGTGAGCTGGGACGAGAGCGCTGCCTTCAAGCTGGGTAGCGACGAGATTCTGGCCCGCTACAAGGAAATGGCCAAAAAACCGGGGTTGACCGCAAGAAAGGACGGCGATGCCGGCGCCGCGCTCGGCAAGGCCGCCAAGGTGGTCAAGGCGAGCTACGACTTCCCCTTCCTGGCGCATGCCGCGATGGAGCCGATGAATTGCGTCATCCGCCTGAACAGCGACGGGTGCGAGGTCTGGAACGGCGAGCAACTGCACACCGGCGACCAGTACGCGCTGGCCAATCTCTTCGGCCTGAAGCCGGAGCAGGTCAATATCCACATGCTGTACGCCGGCGGCAGCTTCGGCCGGCGCGCCTGCAAGGATTCCGATTACGTGCTGGAGGCAGCCCAGATCGTCAAGGCGATTGGCGGCAAGGCGCCGGTCAAGCTGGTCTGGCTGCGCGAGGACGACATGCGGGCCGGCTACTACCGGCCGCTCTACCACCACGCGCTGGAAGCGGGGCTGGATGGCGACGGCAACATCGTCGGCTGGCAGCATCGCCTGGTCGGCCAGTCGATCATCACCGGCTCGCCTTTCGAGAAAATGATGGTCAAGGACGGGGTCGATGCGACTTCGGTCGAAGGGGCGTCCAATCTGCCCTATGCCATTCCCAACCTGACGGTCGATCTGCATACGCCGACCGATATCGGCGTGCCGGTGCTGTGGTGGCGCTCGGTCGGTTCGTCGCATACGGCGTTTTCGACTGAGGCCTTCCTTGATGAAGTGGCCGCCGCCGCCGGCAAGGACCCCTACGAACTGCGCATGAGCCTGCTCAAGGCCCACCCCCGGCACGCCGGCGTCCTCAAGCTGGCCGCCGAGAAGGCAGGCTGGGGCAGCCCGTTGAAGGCAGGCAAGGCTGGCGAGCGGCGCGGGCGCGGTATCGCGGTGCATGAATCGTTCCGCAGCGTGGTCGCCCAGGTCGCCGAGGTGACGGTGGGGCGCGACGGCAGCCTCAAGGTCGACCGTGTTGTCTGCGCCGTCGATTGCGGCACGGCGATCAACCCGGACAACATCCGCTCGCAGGTCGAGGGCGGCATCGGCTTCGCGCTGTCGGCGGTGCTGCATGGCGAAATCACGCTCAAGGACGGCAAGGTCGAGCAGGGTAATTTCGATGGCTACGCGCCCCTGCGCATCAACGAAATGCCGGCTGTCGAAGTCCATATCGTGCCCTCGGCCGAGGCGCCGACCGGCATCGGCGAACCCGGCGTGCCGCCCTTGGCACCGGCCGTCGCCAATGCGATTGCCGCCGCTACCGGCAAGTACCAGCATCGACTGCCGCTGCGCAGCAGCGATCTGGTCGCCTGAGGAGAAGCCCATGGATAACCTGGATACGCAGGTTCTGGCCGCGGCCCAACGCTGGGCGGCGGCCGGCCATCGCTTCGCGCTGGTCACCGTGGCCCGCACCTGGGGCTCGGCGCCGCGCCCGCCGGGTGCCTGGATGGCGCTGCGCGACGATGGACTGGTGCAGGGCTCGGTCTCCGGCGGTTGCATCGAGGATGACCTGATCTACCGGATGCGGGCCGGCGAGTTCAGCGGCAGCGGCATGCAGCTGGTCCGCTACGGCGTGACGCAGGACGAGGCGCACCGCTTCGGGCTGCCCTGCGGCGGCACGCTGGAGCTGGTCATCGAAGAGGCGCCCGATCTCGGCGCGCTGGCCCAGATGGCCGAACGCATCGCGGCCGGGCAACTGGTCCAGCGCCGCCTGCTGCTGGCCCAAGGCCGTGTCGAGATTGATGGCGGGCGAGCCGGCAATGCGCTCTCCTGGGACGGCGAAACGCTGCTCACCCAGCACGGCCCGGCCTGGCGCCTGCTGCTGGTCGGGGCCGGGCAGATTTCCCGCTTCCTGGCGCCGATGGCGCAGGCCCTCGGCTACCAGGTCTTCATCTGCGATCCGCGCGAGGAATACGCCCGAGAGTGGGATGTGCCGGGGACAACGCTGCTGGGCGGCATGCCGGACGACGTGGTGCTCGAACTGCGGCTCGACCCGCACAGCGCCGTGGTGGCGCTGACGCACGACCCCAAGCTGGACGACATGATGCTGCTCGAAGCCCTGAAGTCGCCGGCCTTTTACGTCGGGGCGCTCGGTTCGGCGGTCAACAACGCCAAGCGCCGGGAACGGTTGCGCGAGTATTTCGACCTCTCGCAAGCTGAGCTTGATCGCCTGCATGGCCCGGTCGGCCTGCCGATCGGCAGCCGGACGCCGCCTGAAATTGCCGTGTCGATCCTGGCCGAGATGACGGCGGTCAAGAATGCCGTGAATCCGCGGACCGTGGGCATGGCGATGGAAGCCGATCCCTACGCCTGCCGGGTCGGCTGAGCGATGACGGCGGCCGGCAAGATCGTTGGTGTGCTGCTCGCCGCCGGGCTGGGCCGGCGCTTCGGCAGCGACAAGCGCCTGCAGCCGCTTGCTGACGGCACGCCGCTGGCGCTGGCGGCGGCGCGCAGCTTGCGGGCCGGCTGCGACGAAGTGCTGGCCGTGTTGCGGCCGGGCGATGCGGCGCTGGCCGCCTTGCTGATAGCCGCCGATTGCCGGGTGATTTATTGCGCCGAGGCCGAGCTGGGCATGGGCCATAGCCTGGCGGCGGGAGTTCGGGCCAGCCCGCAAGCCGCCGGCTGGCTGATCGCGCTGGCCGATATGCCGGCCATCGCGCCGGCCAGCCATGCCGCGGTGGCCGAGGCCTTGCGCCGTGGGGCGAGCATCGCCGTGCCGACTTTTACCGGCCGGCGCGGCCATCCGGTTGGTTTTTCGGAACGCTGGCGGGACGAACTGGACGGTTTGCACGGTGATCAGGGGGCGCGCCAGTTGTTGCTGGGGGCGCCAGCCGAAATCGAGTTCGTTCCGCTCGACGATCCGGGCATCCTGGCCGATATCGACACGCCGGCCGATCTGGCGGCCATGCCTGCGGTCGACCGGGAAAAAATGGCAAAAATCAGCCCCCGTCCGGCCTGACGTCGGGCCTGGCCTCGGCTATGATTCGGGAATTGCAACAGGAACACCAATCATGAATCCGAACCCGCTGACCGACGCCGATCTCGACCGCCTCGAACAATTGCTCGAAGACGATGTTTTCCAGGAAGACTCGATGCGCCTGGACGAAATCCAGGCCATCCTTTGCGCCATCGTCAGCGGCCCGGAGCCGGTCCTGCCGTCGGTCTGGCTGCCGGATGTGTTGGGCAAGGGCATGGAGAACGCCAGCCATCCGGTCGTCGCCGAGTGCATGGAACTGCTGATGCGCCTCAACAACGATATCGCTGCCGCACTGCTGGCCGATGAAACGGTGGCCCCGGTGCTCTATCCGCTCGATGAAAGCGGCGAGGAATACGATTACGCGGCCTGGGCCGACTCCTATGTCTATGGCGCCGGTCTGGCCGGCGACTGGTTCGAACTGGCCGGCAAGCACGCCGAGGATCTGTCCGAGCTGCTCGAACCGATGTTCATGCTCAACGGCATGCTCAAGGAAGACGTCGAAAAGAGCGGCGAGCGCTGGTTCGCGCCGGCCGAGGAAGCGCGCCTGGTCGCCGATATTCAGGAAAACCTGCCGGTCATCATCCAGACCCTGTACAACTTCTGGCGCAACAAGCGCAGTGGCGGCACGGTTCGTCACGAAGAACCGAAGTCCGGCCGCAACGACCCGTGCCCCTGCGGCAGCGGTCGCAAGTTCAAGCAGTGCTGCGGCTCGCCCGAAAAGCTGAACTGATTTTTACCGGGGCCGGACCGGCTCCGGCGTTACGAGCCTTCCCATGAAACTCTACCTGGCCGGACCCGACGTCTTTCGCCCCGATGCCATGGCCTGGGCCGACGCGGCCCGCCAGTTGTGCGCGCAGTTTGGCCATACGGCGCTGATTCCGCTCGATGGCGTTGAAACGACGGCGCCTGGCATCTACCACGCCAATATCGAGCTGATCCGCACTGCTGACGCGGTGCTCGCCAATCTCAACCCGTTCCGTGGCTGCGAGCCGGATTCCGGTACCTGCGTCGAGGTCGGCTTCGCGCTGGCCCTCGACAAGCCGGTGATCGGCTATCTGGCCGAGCACGAGAACACGGTCGAGCGCGTTGTCCGCCTCGAAGGCGGGCCGCTGGAAAATCGGGCCGGGCGACCGGTCGACCGCCAGGGTCTGCATGTCGAGGACTTCGGTCTGCCGCTCAATTTGATGCTGGCAGTGCCGGCGCAGATTGTCGTCGGCGGCCTGGCCGAGGCCCTGGCGCATTTGCCGGAAGGGCTGCGCGGCTAAAGGAGGCCGGCCAGCTACTGGCCGCGGCCTGGGCAGTTAGTGTAGTGCTTCCGAATTTCTGAAACCTTCGAAGAACGACCCGGTCATTCCCGCGCAGGCGGGAATCCAGGCGATCTATGGATCCCCGCCTACGCGGGGATGACGGCAGCCGCTCAGACAGCACTGAGATTTTTGAAGCAGACCGCTAGAGCAACTCGGTATCCTCATGAGCATAGGCCGGCGCGCAGCAGCACAGGATGTGCAGTGCTTCGGCGCCGGTGTTCTCGACGCAGTGCGGCGTGCCCGGCGCAATCGCGATGCTGTCGCCGGCGGCGATGGCAAAGCGTTGCCCGCCGAGCGTCATCAGCCCCTGGCCGCGCGTCACGTGGTAAATCTCTTCGGTCACATGATGCCGATGCAGTTCGGTGCGGGCGCCGATGGCGACGACAGCTTCGGCCAGGCTCTGCTGGCGAACCGCGTGCTGGCCCGGGTGCAGCAGTTCGCGGATCTCCGAGCCATCCTTGGTGATGTAAGGCGCGATTTCAGCCAGCGTTGTCTTTTGCATTACTGCTTGTTCCACGGCTGGACCGGCACCGTCGAGATCGAATTGGCCGGGGCGCCTTCAATCACCTTGCGGCTGATTGCCAGATAGATCAGCACCTTGCGCTTTTCGTCGTAGGAGCGGTGGATCGAGGTTTCCTTGAACATCAGCGAGGTGTCTTCGCTGAAGACGATCTCGTCCTTGCGCAGCTTTTCCGGCAGCGTGATCGGGCCGGTCTGCCGGCAGGCCAGCGAGAATTGCGACGGGTCTTCGGCCAGCCCGAAGCTGCCCTTGACGCCGCCGGTCTTGGCCTGGCTGACGTGGCAGGTGACGCCGGGGATTTTCGGGTCGTCGAAGGCATAGACGCAGACGCGGTGGTTGGCACCAACCAGCTTCCAGGCGGTCGTCACGCAGCTGATTTCCTCGGCCATGACGGGCAGGGCGAGGCCGGCGAGGAGCAGAGGGAGAAGGCGTTTCATCGGTTTACTCCGGTGAGGCGGTGCGTTGGACAGCGAGCGGCGTCATCTTGCCGACGTATTTGGCCAGGATCTTGTAAGTGTCGCGGTCGAAGGGCGGGCGGCCGGCCGCGAGCAGGGCGTCGATTTCCTCGTCGCGGCGCACCGTGCCGAGGTAACGCCAGCCGTCGAGCAGATGCGCTGCGTCGCCTTCGCGAATCAGCGCCGGGCCGGGGAAAGGCCAGGAAACCAGCTTCTGTTGGGTCAGCGCCGATAGCAGGCGGACCGTGTGCCGGGCCAGGTTTTCCTTGCCGCAACAGGCGCCTTTGCAGGATTTGCTCGCATAGCCGGCGCAGGGGTGGCCGGGGGCATGCTTTTCCAGCCCGAGCAGGCTGCGGCACAGCTTTTCGCTGTCGGCCAGCGCCCGCAGTCGGGAATGGGCTTCCTTGGCATTGCGGAACAGGCCGTAGCAGGCTGTGCGCAGGCTGAAATCGAGGTCGCGCGCCGGCAGCAGTTGCGGCCGCAGCCAACCGTCACCTTCGTCGATCAGCATCCAGGTACAGGTTTCGTCGGGCTGCTCCGGCCGCTGCTGGTGACCGGGCCGCAGTTGCCGGACCAGGCGCGCTTCGGTGAGCAGGGCGCCGATTTCGCCGCTCGTCTCGACCCAGTCGATGCGACTGACCTGTTGCGCCAGCCGGGCCTCCTTGGCCGACGGACGCTTGTGCTTGAAGTGGGCGAGGACGCCCTTGCGCAGGTCGGTGGCCGGACCGATATGCAGCGGCAGGCCGTCGGCATCGTAAAACAGGTAGACGCCCGCCGTTTCCGGCAGTTCGTCTATCAGGCGGGCATCGAGCTGGGGCGGCAGGCTGAGCTTGCCGTTCTGTGCCTGGATGGCGGTCTCGATCGCCTCGGGGCTGCGGTCGACGTGGATTTTTTGCCAGAATTGGTGGATCAGCTGGGCAT
>Ga0316604_10003845_pt1 | contig 10302 bp, 9 predicted proteins | sample OWC_soil_day20_C_FD_207650 | JGI IMG/M metagenome (GOLD analysis project Ga0316604, IMG submission 207650) | Wetland soil microbial communities from Old Woman Creek delta, Ohio, United States - OWC_soil_day20_CT | ecosystem: Environmental > Terrestrial > Soil > Wetlands | place: USA: Ohio...
CTGCGCCGATCATTGCACAATGTTACGCATCATCTCCCTGAACCTCAATGGCATCCGCTCCGCCTGGAGCAAAAATGTGCTGCCCTGGGCCGCCGCCCAGCAGGCCGACATCATCTGCTTGCAGGAGCTGAAAGCGCAGTTGCCCGACCTTTCTCCGGAAATGCATGCGCCGGACGGCATGCAGGCTTTTTATCACTGTGCCGAAAAGAAGGGTTACAGCGGCGTCGGCATCTGGAGCCGGCGGCAACCCGATCGCGTCATCGAAGGTTTCGATGGCGGCGAGTTCGATGGCGAAGGGCGCTACATCCGCGCCGATTTCGGCAATCTGTCGGTGATCTCGCTTTACCTGCCGTCCGGTTCCTCGTCGCCGGAGCGCCAGGAGGCCAAATTCCGCTTTCTTGATGTCTTCTTCCCGCAAATGCTGGCCTTGCGCGCCGAAGGGCGGGAAATTGTGCTGTGCGGCGACTGGAATATTGCGCACAAGGAAATCGACCTGAAAAACTGGAAGTCGAATCAGAAGAATTCCGGCTTCCTGCCGGAAGAGCGGGCCTGGCTGAGCAAGGTGTTCGACGAACTGGGCTGGGTCGATGTCTATCGCCGGCTTTACCCGGAGGCGACTGGCGACGCATATACCTGGTGGAGCAACCGCGGCCAGGCCTGGGCCAAGAATGTCGGTTGGCGGATCGATTACCAGATTGCCACGCCCGGCATCGCGGCCACGGCGCAGCGGGCCGAAATCTACAAAGCCGAACGTTTCTCCGATCATGCGCCGTTGATCATCGATTATGATTTTGCCCAGGCCCTTCATGCGAATTGATTTCGGCGCGCGGACGGGCTAACCTGTACTCCTTGCTTATCTGTCACCAACGAGGTTGAAAATGTCCCAAGATCTGACTGCTGCCAACAAGGAAAAGCTGGTTTCCGACATGAAGGTTGTTATCTCCGACGCTGAAGAAATCCTGCGTGCGACCGCTGGTGCAGCCGGTGAAAAGGTCGGTGAACTGCGTACCAAGATTGAAGTTCGCCTGCGTGATGCCAAGGAACGTCTGGCCGATGCCGAAGCTGCGTTGGTCGACAAGACCAAGGCCGCGGCGCGGGCAACCGACGATTTCGTGCATGATCAGCCGTGGAAAGCGGTTGGCGTTGCCGCTGCCCTCGGTCTGGCGCTTGGCGTGCTGATCGGCCGTCGCTGAACGCATGACACAGCAAGCAGGCGGTGAAGCTGGCCGCGCAGGTCTCTTTGCCGCCTTGAAGGGCATGATCGCGACGCTGATCGCGATCGGGAAGACGCGCGCCGAACTGCTGGTGACCGAGCTGGAGGAGGAGAAACTCCGCCTCATGGCCTTGTGGTCAAAAGCAATCGGCGCCGCTTTCATGCTCGCCCTCGGCGTCGTCATGGCTGTGTTCTGCATTGCATTGGCCTTCTGGGAACAGCGGGTGCTGGTCTTTGGCCTCTTTGCCGCGCTGTTTATCGGGGGCGGCTTGTTGCTTATCGGCTCGATCAAGAAGCAGGCGCAGCAACCGAGCAAGCTGTTCCGGGCCAGTTTGACGGAACTTGAGGCCGACATGGCCGAATTGCGCCGCTACGCCAAAAAACCGGAATGAACCAGAAACTGCTGTTGCTGGCGACCCGGCATGGTGCCCTGAAAGCTCGTATCGACGAGCAGCGCCGCACGCTGCGGCAGCAGGTGGCACCACTGGAGGCAGCGCTGGCCCGCGGTGATGCCGTGATGCAGGGCGTTGATTGGCTGAAGCATCATCCGCTTGCCATTGGTGTGGCGGTTGCGGCTGTCGTGGTGGCTCGTCCGCGTGGCGCATGGCGCTGGGCAAAGCGCGGGCTGTTCGTCTGGCGTGGCTGGCAGGCGATTCGGAATTCGCTGGCCGGGATGCGTTGACCGTGGGAAGCAGCGAGCGGGCAGAGATTGCCATTCCTGCCTGGTGGCAGCAGATACTCTCTTCACAGCGGCGCGAAGCGCGCCGTATCCTGGCCGAACTGGTCGCGACGCGCGGGCTGATGCCCTTGCTGATGAAGGCGCGTAATGGCGGCCAATGGACGCCGGCCGAGAAAGAAGAAATTCTCGGCCATTTGCGCCGGATGGCGCACCTTTCTCCTTATCTGATCGCCTTGCTGTTGCCCGGCTCGATGCTTTTCCTGCCGGCTTACGCCTGGTGGCTTGACCGGCGCCGCCTCAACCGGGGTGACTGAGCGCTGCGGCGGGTCTGTGCCAAGGGGCGACTTTGACAAGCAGCAGCATGCCCGGCACGGCGAGGATGGCGCATAGCCAGAAAAAGTTGAGCCAGCCCAGCGATTCGACCAGCCAGCCGGCCGAAGCGTTGATGAAAGTGCGCGGGACGGCGGCCAGGCTGGTGAACAAGGCCATTTGCGTCGCCGTATAGGCCGGGTGCGTCGAGCGGGCAATGAAGGCGACGAAGGCGGCGGTGCCCAAACCGACGCCGAGTGCTTCCAGACCGATGACAAAGGCCAGGGCGAAGCGTTCGCTGGCGCCAATGCTGTCGTAATGCCCTTGCGCGGCCAGCCAGGCAAAACCGAAAATCGAGACCAACTGGACGACGCCAAACAGCCACAAGGCCCGGTTGATGCCCAGGCGAACCATCCACAGCCCCCCGAGCAGGGCGCCGATGACTGCGGGCCAGAGGCCGGCGTGCTTGGCGATCAGGCCGATGTCGGTCTTGGTGAAGCCCATGTCGAGGTAGAACGGGGTGGCCAGTGCGGTGCACAGGCTGTCGCCGAGCTTGTAGAGAAAGATGAAGCCGAGCACCAGTGCGGCGCCGCGCCAGCCCTGCCGGCCGATGAACTCATGGAAGGGTTCGGTCACCGCCTGGCGAAGGGTTTTCGGCGCCCCCGTGATGCGTGGTTCGCTGACCAGCCAGGCCATGGCCATGCCGGGCAGCATGAAGGCGCCGGTGATCCAGAAGACCTCGTTCCACGGCAGGCGGTCGGCCAGGATCAGGGACAGGGAGCCGGGAATCAGGCCGGCGATCCGGTAGGCGTTGACGTGCACCGCGTTGCCGAGGCCAAGTTCGTGGTCGTCGAGAATCTCCCGGCGGAAGGCGTCGACCGCAATGTCCTGCGTCCCGGACAGGAAGGCGAGCAGCGCGGCCAGCCAGAGGATGGGCCAGATGTTTTCCTTCGGGTTGAGGCCGCCGAGGAAGCCGATGGCGAACAACAGGCCGACTTGCGTGACCAGCATCCAGCCCCGTCGCCGGCCGAAACCGGGCACGCTGAAACGATCGAGCAGCGGTGACCAGAGGAATTTCCAGGTGTAGGGAAACTGGATCAGGGCAAAGAAGCCGATCGTTTTCAGGTCGACGCCTTCGCTGCGCAGCCAGGCCGGCAGCAGGTTGAGCAGCAGGTAGAGCGGCAGGCCGGAACTGAAGCCGGTGAAGATGCAGATCAGCATCTTCCGGGTGAGCAGGGCGCCGAGCCAGGCGGGCATCAGCGGGCGCGTGTCAGGCGGTAAACCGCCAAGCTGCCGAGGAAATTGACTTCGCGATTGTCGGTGTTGGCGACGATATTGCCTTGTTCGTCGAGGACATGGCGCTCACGGATGATCAGCCCCATTTTTTCGCAGAGGGCTTCGAAATCGAGCAGCGTGAAAAAACGGACGTTGGGCGAGTCGTACCACTGGTAAGGCAGGTCTTCGGAAACCGGCATGCGGCCATCGAGCACCGAGCGCAGGTTCTTCCAGTAGGCGAAATTGGGGAAGGAAACGACTGCTTCGCGGCCGACGCGCAGCATTTCGAGCAGGATGCCTTCGGTGTGACGGACCGTTTGCAAGGTGCGTGACAGCACGACATGATCGAAGGCCTGGTCGGCGAATTCGTCGAGGCCGCGTTCGAGGTTGCCCTGGATGACATTGATGCCATTTTTGATCGCGGCGAGAATGTTGCTGTCGTCGATTTCGACGCCCCAGCCTTGTACACCGCGCGTTTCGATCAGATGCTTGAGCAGCGTGCCGTCGCCGCAGCCAAGGTCGAGGACGCGATGGCCGGGCTCGATCCAGGCGGCGATCAGGTCAAAATCGGGGCGCCCCAGGGTATGCGTCATAGCTTGATATTCCGCAGGTAGGCATCGACCACGCCATGGTAATGGGCGTCGTCCATCAGGAAGGAGTCGTGGCCAAAATTGAGGTCGATTTCGGCATAGGAGACGTTGCGTCCGTTGGCGAGCAGGGCGGCGACAATTTCCTTGGAACGGGCCGGCGTGAAGCGCCAGTCGGTGGTAAACGAAGCGATCAGGAAATTGGCCCGGGTGCGGGCCATGGTCGCCGTCAGGTCGCCACCGTCCTCGCGTGACGGATCGAAATAATCGAGCGCCTTGGTCATCAGCAGGTAGGTGTTGGCGTCGAAATAGCCGGCAAATTTGTCGCCCTGGTAGCGCAAGTAGGATTCGACCTCGAATTCGACGTCGAAACCGAAGGAAAAGGCGCTGTTGCGCAATTCGCGGCCGAATTTCTCGCCCATCTGGTCATCGGACAGATAGGTGATGTGGCCGAGCATGCGGGCCAGGCGCAGGCCGCGTACCGGCCGGGTATTGTGTTCGTAGTAGTTGCCGCCGTGGAAATCCGGGTCGGTCAGGATGGCCTGGCGGGCGACGTCGTTGAAGGCGATGTTCTGCGCCGACAGCTTGGGGGCGGCGGCGATCACGATGGCGTTGCGCACCCGCTCCGGGTAGGTGATGCTCCAGCGCAGTGCCTGCATGCCGCCCAGGCTGCCGCCCATGACCGCAGCCCAGCTGTCGATGCCGAGCAAATCGGCCAGCCGGGCCTGGGCATGGACCCAGTCGTTAACCGCTACGATCGGGAAATCGGCGCCCCACGGTTTGCCGGTGGCCGGATTGAGCGAGGACGGGCCGGTCGAGCCATGGCAGCCGCCCAGGTTGTTGAGGCCGACGATGAAGAATCGGTCGGTATCGAGCGGTCGACCAGGGCCGACGATGTTGTCCCACCAGCCGATGTTGTCCGGCTGCTCGGCGTAGTGCCCGGCAATGTGGTGGTGGCCCGACAAGGCATGGCAAACGAGAATGGCATTCGACTTCGCCGCGTTGAGCGAGCCGTAGGTTTCATAGACCAGATCGTAGGCGGGCAGAACCCCGCCACTGCGCAAATGCAGTGGCTGGTCGAAGTGGGCGCGCTGTGACTTGACGGCGCCGACGGATTGTCCTGGCATGCTGTTCCTGAAAACAAAAAACCCAGTGGCGTTGAAGAAGGCTTCCTAAACGCGAACTGGGTGGTTCCCGTTTTAGCTGTATTTATGTGGCGCCCGCAATCAGAGCTCAAATCGGCGCGGCTGATGTCTTTCCAGCGTGTCGGTGACAATACCGAGCGGACCGGGAAAAGTCAATTAAACAGGGCCGCCCTGCGTAGCGCGGTAGCTTTGTGAAGTTTTGTTAATATGTGAAAAAAACCAATCAACTGGAAAAACGTGGCGAGCAACCTACTGGATCAACGGCGACACCAACGCATTCGTTTCGGGAACCCTCCACCTGTCCGGATTGGCTATGCCGGTTCGATCGGCCACGGCGTCATCGAAAATCTCTCGCTGTCGGGGCTGATGCTGCGCACCGATCTCGGCCTCGATATCGGCCATACGGCCGGTTGCGAATTTTCGCTGTTCGGTTCGCCGATCATCGATGTCCCCGCCGCCGTGGTCAGTCGGGTTGGCGATCTGTTTGGTGCCCGCTTTCAGACCGGCCCGATCAATCAGGTGATGATCGACGATGCGATTACCGGTGCCCTGGCGCAAGGTCAGGCGTCAATCCTTTCGGTGCACGAGCTTTCCGGGCGCAAGGTGATGCGCATTACCGGCGGCTTGAACGGCACCCTGCGCAGCGACTTCATGCATGCCCTGACCCGGGTGGGGATCGAGGAAATCGATCTGGCCGGGGTGACGATGGTCGATCAGGCGGGACTGGCGCTCTGCCTGGTTGCCACCCGGCGTCATGCCGTCAAGATCGGGGCGCAGGCCGAATGTTTTGCCGATGCCTGGAAGATTGCCCTAGCTGCTCCTTTTGACGTCGAAGGCCTATGAGAAATCGTTTGTTGGGCCGTTCGATCAAGAGCTGGCCGAAGCCGCTGGCAGTCTGTATCACCAGCCTGGGTGTGGCCGGCTCGGCGGTGGCGGTCGATGAAAGCATCTATTTCAGCGAACTGCCGGTGGTCGCTTCGGTCAGTCGCTTGCCGCAGAAACTGTCCGAGGCGCCGGGTGCGGTCACGGTGATCGATCGCGACATGATTCGCGCCTCCGGTGTCCGCAATTTCGCAGATTTGCTGCGCCTGGTGCCGGGCTTTCAGGTTACACCGCCCAATCAGGACAGTTCGGTGGTGGCCTATCACGGCCTGAGCAACGAGGAATACACCCCGCGCGTGCAGGTGCTGATCGACGGTCGCTCCCAGTATTCGCCACTCTTCAAGTCTGGCGTCAATTGGAACCTGTTGCCAGTGGTGCTGGAAAATATCGAGCGCATCGAGGTGGTGCGCGGTTCCAACACGGTTTCCTATGGCTCGAACGCCTTTCTCGGTGTTGTGAACATCATTACTCAGGATGCTTCGCAGACACAGGGCTGGATGGTTGCGGCCAATCACGGCAATGCCTCGATCCGCGACGAAACCTTACGCTGGGGGGGGCGGGCGGGGCCGGTCGATGTCCGGATGACTTATCGCCAGCTCTCGGATGACGGTTTTCGAAATATGTACGATGGCGGACTGGGCTGGTTCGATCCGCATGACAGCCGACACTCGAAAGTCTTCGATCTGCGGATTGATGCGCCGTTGACCGATCGTGATGAATTGCAGGTGTCGATCAGCCACGCCTCGGATATCTCACAGTATGGCCGGCCGCAGAGCCAGAGCGACCCCTTCCGCGATCTCAGCCAGAGCAGTACCTCGCTCAGCACCGAATGGCGACGGGCGCTGGGTGCCGGCGAGGAAACCAAGCTGCGCTACTCGCACGTCGAGGACTGGGCCTCCGGCGCCTATCAGGAAGCCGTTTCCTATCGCAAGCCGAATGGCAAGCAGGTCTCCTACTACTATCCAAATAACCCAGGTGGTGAGTCGACGGTCGATGAACTCGAATTTCAGCACCTGTTCTCGCCGTGGCAGAAAACTCGCCTGGCCTGGGGGCTGGTCGCCAAGGCCAGTGCGGTCTCGTCCTACTATCAATTCACGACGGCCGACTGGCAACGTCGTACCTCCTATCGTGCCTTCGGTAACATGGAGTGGCGCCCGGCAGATGACTGGTTGTTCAATCTCGGGGCGAGCCTTGAGCACGACTCGGTGGTCGGCGAGATCTTCGATCCCCGGTTCAGCGTCAGCTATCACGTGGCCAAGGATCACACCCTGCGTTTCATCGCTTCGCGGGCTCATCGCACGCCAAGTCTGTACGAGGCTTACGGGAATACCCAGAAGACCCCGGCCGGTGCGACATCACCGCTTGACCGCACCTATCTCGCTGTGCCGGGTCTGCAGTCCGAACGCATCGATACGCTGGAAGTCGGCTACCTTGGGGAGTTGAAACCGGCCAGGGCCAGCCTGGATATTCGCGCTTTCCATGAACGGATCCCCGACCGCATCCAGATCCTGCCTTACGCCCTGCCGGCATCGGCAGCCGAAGATCGCGACGACTTGGGGACGCGGAACAGCACCAGTAATAACACCAACTTTCCTTACGGTCGGGCCGACGGTGCCTTCAACATTGAAAGCGTGGTCATCCAGGGTTACGAATATCAGTTGCGCTGGCAGCCGTTCGAGACAACCCGCCTGCTCTACAACCACGCCTACATTCGTACCTATGCCAACCTGACCGACGAGTCGGTCGTTGCCGACACGGCCGGCGGGAACGTCAACAAGATTTCCCGGCAAACGACCGAGTCGGCACCGCGCAATTCGCAGTCGGCGATGCTGGTCCAGCGCCTGCCCTACGATATCGAGGCCTCGCTGATGTACTACAAGAGCGGCTGGATGCGCTGGTTGCGGAATTCCTATACCAGCCCCTACGAGCGGGTCGATTGGCGCCTGGCCAAGGCCTTCCAGGTCGGTGCGATCAAGGCGGAAGTGGCCTATACGGCGCAGATGGCCAATCACTCGATGGAAGGGCGGCGCAATACCCGGGTCGCCAACGAGATGCACTGGCTTTCGCTGCGCCTCGATTTCTGACTTTCTGACTCGCCCCGGGGGGCGGTTGGCTAGCCGGCCGAGCGGATCACCGCCCCTTCCAGCCAGACCTCGAACGGTTCGCAGGGGGCGACGGCGAGGCCCTGGGCGTAGCTGATGCCGAGTTCTTCCAGTTGGCTGAGGGTGGCGGGGTCGTCGACGTTCTCGGCGATCGAATAGATGCCGAGGTCGGCGGTGATTTCCTGAACTGCCCGCAACAGTGCGGTAGACGCCCGGTTGCCGCCCAGATCGCGGGTCAGGCTGCGGCTGAGCTTGACGCAGCTCGGCGAAATCGCCCGCAGGTGGTTGAAGGACGACAGTCCGCCGCCAAAATCGTCGAGGCCGACCTGGCAGCCGAGGGCGCGCACCTGGCGGGAAAACTCCATCGCCTGGCTGCTCTGGTGCGTCGTCACATCCTCCGAGAAGATCAGGCAGAGGCCGTTGCCGGACAGATTCTTGCTGGCCAGGAGGCGGGCGATCAGGTCGATCACCGAACGCCGGCTCAATGAATTCCGTGACAGCGGGACCAGGCAGTGCAATTCCTTGTTGTTGCGGCGCGCCCGGTCAAGAGCGGCGATTGCGGTTTCGATGAAGCGCTGGTCGATGATGCCGGCGAGATCGTAGCGTTCGGCGGCATCGATCAGGGCCGACAGGGCAATCGGCGCCTGGCCGGGTTCGTTCAGGCGGGCGCTCAGTTCGACGCAGTGGCCGTTCATCGTTTCGCTCCGCAGCGCGTGCACCGGCAGGGCTTCGATCAGCAGGCGGTCTTCGGCCAGGGCGCTGCCCAGACGAGCCGCCCAGTTGTTGCTTTCCTGGCGGCGTTCCGGGGTACTGGTGGCTTCCTGTTCGCAGACCTGGTTGCGGCCGCTTTCTTTGGCGCGGTAGCAGGCGGCGTCGCCGGCGGCGAGCACTTCGTTGATGTTGCGGACGCGCCGGCTGACCGGCGTCAGGCCGATACTGGCGCCGATCGAGAAGACCTTGTCCTGCCAGATGAAGCGATAGGCGCCGGCCAGGCCGCAGATGTCCTCGGCAACCTGGCGGGCGCGGTTGCCGCTGCAGTTGGCCAGGATGATGCCGAATTCGTCGCCGCCGAGGCGGGCCAGCGTGTCTTCCTCACGCAGCCGGCCCTGGAACAGTTGCGAGATCTGGCGCAGCAATTCGTCGCCGGCCAGGTGGCCGCAGGTGTCGTTGACCGGCTTGAAGCGGTCGAGGTCGATGAACAGCACGCTGAATTCCTCGCCGCCGGCCTGGACGCTGGACAGCGCCTTCTCCAGCCGGTGTTCGAATTCGCGCCGGTTGAGCAGGCCGGTCAGCGAATCGTGGCGTGCCTGGAAGGCGAGTTGGGCGGTGGCTTCCTCGATCCGGCTCTGCATCGAGCGATGGACATCCTCGATGTGGTTGGCCATTTCGTTGAAGCCCTGCTCGAGAATGCCGAATTCGGCGCTGGAATGGTTCGGTACCCGGGTGTCGAAGCGGCCTGAGGACATTTCGCGAACGGCCTGGGCGAGGCGCTTGATCGGCCGGGCCAGGCTGTCGGCCATGGCGATGGCCAGCGCCGCGATCAGGATCAGGCCGATGAGGACGATGAGCAGGCCGCGCAGCAGCAGGTCGCGCTGCTGGTTGATCAGTTCCGACTTGTCGAATTCGACGAAAACGTGCCCGATGATTTCCTGCGGAGCCGGTGTGTTGCTGGTCGAGACCGGTTCGAACAGCGTGTCGGCTTCGTTCAGCGAGCGGAGGACCGGCGCCCCAAAGGCGATCCAGCGCTCGCTCTCGGTGACCAGGGCAGGCTCGTTCAGGGACTGGCGCAGGGCTTCGCTGGCCAGCGAGACGCGGCCGCTGACGGCGATTGCCCGGCCCTTCGGATTGACGATGACGGCGGCCTTGACGCCGGATTCCTGGACGGTGGTCTGGGCCAGCCCGTGCAGGCTTTCCAGTTGGCCGGAAATGATCCCGTATTCGCTGATCTGGGCGAGGTAGCGGACGGTGGCCAGGGCTTTGGTGCGCAGCTCGCCCTCCAGGGTCCGGATACCGCTCAGGGTGAAATAGGAGACCAGGGTGATGGCGATCACTGCGCTGGGCAGCAGTGACAGCAGCAGCAGGCGCTGGCGCAGGTTGAGGCGGCTCATCG
>Ga0316604_10003848_pt1 | contig 10298 bp, 8 predicted proteins | sample OWC_soil_day20_C_FD_207650 | JGI IMG/M metagenome (GOLD analysis project Ga0316604, IMG submission 207650) | Wetland soil microbial communities from Old Woman Creek delta, Ohio, United States - OWC_soil_day20_CT | ecosystem: Environmental > Terrestrial > Soil > Wetlands | place: USA: Ohio...
TTCAATTGGGCAGCGGCGGAGCTTCTCTGGCAGCAGCCCGATTCATCAGGGAAAAAATGCTCGCGCAAAAAATAACCGGCAGCTTCGGTGTGGGTGGAATCACTACTCCCTTTGTGGATATGCTGGAGGAAGGATTGTTTAAGTGTCTGTTTGATGTGCAGGATTTTGACCAACCCTCCATCCAGTCGATCAAACGCAATCCAAACCATCTGGAGATGTCGGCCTCTTATTATGCCAATCCGCACAATCGTGGACCGATTGTCAATATGTTGGATGTTGTCATCTTGAGCGCAACTGAGGTTGACGTAGACTTCAACGTCAATGTGATAACGGACTCCAACGGCGTTATCATGGGTGCCTCTGGCGGACACTCCGATGCAGCAGCCGGAGCTTCGCTTGCCATTGTGGTAGCTCCTTTGCTACGTGGACGTTTGCCAATGGTGCTGAAAAAAGTCAATACGGTTGTAACGCCGGGTGAATCAGTGGATGTAGTAGTAACTGAACGCGGCGTGGCCGTCAACCCGCTCCGGCAGGATCTAAAGGACAATCTCAGAAATTCCGGTGTACCCATAATGGAGATCGAAGAACTACGGCAACTGGCCGTTAATCTGGCGGGTGAACCGGATTCAATCCCTCTTAGCGATGAAGTCGTCGGGTTGGTGGAATACCGCGACGGCACAATCATCGACACTATTCGCAGGCCCTTGTAAAAGAACTGCAGGAATCTTGTCACTGCGCATAGAAAAGCTTTGTCAGCGGAGGTGTGGCAGTGGCCAGAATTCAGGGAAAGCGTCGAATACCCTTACAATATAAAATCATGCTTCTGGCGGCCGGATTGATAGCTCTGGTGCTGATTCTTGTCGGTTCTTTGGTAGTTCACAATGTGATACGCCAGGTGGAGGATGAGGTTGGCACCCGAGCTATGGATATCGGCCGTTTGGTCGCTCAGGACCCAGTTGTTCAGGCAGCAATAACAGCGGAATATCCCTCGGCGGTTTTACAGCCCTATGCCGAACGCTGGCGCCACATTACCGGCGCAGCTTTTATCGTAATCGCCAATATGGATCAAATCCGTTTGTCTCATACTCTTCCTGAAAAAGTCGGAACACCAATGGCCGATTTGTATCGGGAACCGGTATTACATGGTCAGGAGTATCTGTATGTCGGCAGAGGAAGTCTGGAACCTTCATTAAGAGCCAATGTTCCGGTATGGAGCCCTTCAGGTCATGTACAGATAGGATTAATTTCAGTTGGTTTTTATCTTTCAGAAATGTACCAGAAGGCTTTCAACGAAGTGAAAGAGTTTGTCTTTGTTTTACTGGCAGCGCTGTTGTGCGGGTTGCTTGGCGCAGTATGGCTGGCCCGCAATGTAAAAAAAGCCATCTTCGGTCTGGAACCCTACGAAATTGCGCGACTGCTGCAAGAACATGTTGCCACGCTCGAGGCAATCAAGGAAGGTGTGGTCACTGTCGATGCCGGCGGAATCGTACGGCTGATGAATAGCGAAGCCGGTGTAATTCTCGGGGTTCAACCGGAAGAATCCATCGGTAAACCGGTTGCCGAAATGATACCTTTCGATGAAGATGATGCGCCGGTGACGGCGCTCTCAGCTCTCTACAATCGCGAGTATCTGGTAAACGGCATTACGATTTTGGCGCATAGTGTGCCAGTCAGACTCGAAGGCGAAGACATCGGTGCCGTCATCACCTTCCGTGACCGTACGGAAGCCTGCCGTCTCGCTGAAGAACTCAGTGGCGTACACCGTTTTATTGATGGCCTTAGGGCCCAATCCCATGAATACAAGAACAAACTACATGCTATTGCCGGATTGATTCAACTGGGGCGCAACGAGGAAGCCGTTGACTTTATTACTGACAGCAACGGCCTGGTGCAGGAAATCTTCGATCGACTGCAAACCAGAATTCAGGACCCAGTGACCTTTGCACTACTTGTAGGAAAAAGCAGCCGAGCCCGCGAGCTTGGAATCGATTATCAAATTGACCCTTTAAGCTTCCTTGATCATGCTCAACTCCCCTGCACGGGCGGAGACATGGTATTAATTCTCGGCAACCTTATCGAAAACGCTATGGATGCGGTAGCTCCGCTGCAGGACAAAAAGATTAGCGTGGGCGTTTATGATACAGGCAATGAAGTGATAGTCAAGGTGTGGAATTCCGGGCCGGGAATCAGCCCTGAACTGGGTGAACGCATTTATGAACGCGGGGTCACGACAAAGCACGGAGCACGCGGCTACGGTTTGGCGTTGGTAGCGGTAAAGTTGCGAGATCTGGGCGGCAGCATCCATTTCAACAACCTACCCCAAGCCGGAGTTGAGTTCATAGTGACAATTCCGTTAAGTGACAAGCAAGAGGAGCCAACATGAGAAATTTTCGTGTATTAATTGTAGAAGATGACCCGATGGTTGCCGATATAAACAAAAAATTCACGGAGGCCGTACCTGGTTTTGTTGTTGCCGGAACCGCACGCAATGGACGTGACGCTCTCCTTCTATTGGAAAAAGAAAAACCCGACCTGCTCATTCTGGATGTGTATATGCCCGAAGTAGATGGCATCAGTGTATTGTCTCTGCTGCGAAAAAGCGAAATTCCTGTTGATGTAATCATGGTCACAGCGGCCGGAGACACAGACACAGTCGCCCGTATCATGCGTCAAGGCGTTATTGACTATATCGTAAAGCCTTTTAAATTTGAACGATATCGGGCCTCCTTGGAATCATACCTTGAATTCCGCAAAAAACTCAGCCATAAATCGTCTTTAAGTCAGACTGATCTGGATGCCATGCTCTCGGTCAAAGCTGAATCGCAACAAGATACTCCAAAAAACCTCCATGTTCAAACAATGAATTCCATTGTTGATTTTATGTTGACTCATCCTGATGCCCTTTCCGCCGATGAGGTGGCCGCTGGTACAGGCGTATCGAGAGTGACAGCACGTCGTTACCTAGAATATCTGGTAACACAGGGCAGATTACAAATGTTGTTGGATTATGTTACCGTCGGAAGACCAACTCACCGTTTTAAAGCAAAATAATTAGCGTATTATAAATACTATACAAATTATAATTTGTTATATATCATTTTTAAAATCATCCATACATAAAAAGCCTCCGTTTATTTTGGAACGGAGGCTTTTTATGTATAAATCACCTTGCATTAATAAATTGCTTTCGATTCAGTCAACACTCCAACGTAGTTCCACAAAATGCAGGGGTGAATTTCTCGCCGAACACTTGGGACAATCTGGCCATGACGGCAAATCCGGTGCAATGGTTGGAAGCAATAAAGTCCGGATTGAACCATTCGAGCGCAGCCATGGTGGCATTTTTTTGCGGTTCAGCGGTTGGCCCCAGATGGGTTCCGCCGAGGAGTCCGTGCACTTTGATCGACCCGGTCACTTTCAACCCATGGTTCACCATATTGATAATTCCCGAATGCGCACACCCTCCGAGTACTACCAGCCCCTTGCTGCAACGAACATAGATTGCCATGTCGTCTGTCAGCGGATCAGGAACCTGAGGGTCGCAACAATCGCATTCGCAGCCTTCTTCTGGAATGACCAGGCGTGTATCCCCCTCTTCATAGGAGGTTTCGCGGGGAACCGGGCCACTGATCCAGAGATTCGGTACCAACTCCAATGGTTCTTCCACGTTCCTGAAATCCGCGCCTAAGCGTGCCAAGTATTCTTTGTTAAAAGGTATACCGACGTAACGGCAATTGCCTCCCGCCACAGAATATCGGGGCTTGAAAATGTCCGGATGGCTGAATACGGGTATTTTTTTGTCTGCCATCAGTAGCAAAGAAGCCAATCCGCCCGTATGATCATAGTGTCCATGACTCAGTACAATAGCATCCAGTTCTTTAGGATGAACGCCCAATAGTCCCAGATTGTACACCACAATATCAGATGGTCCTGCGTCAAACAAAATACGATTCGTCCCTGTTTCAACCAATACTGACAGCCCGTGTTCCCCGCGAAATGGAGCTTTTGCTCCCGGAGGAACATTATTGTCCACAACGACAGTAAATTTCAACGGATTCATCCCCTTTCCAACGGTATTTAATTTGCCCTGGCAGCGGAAAAATCCTGCCAATTTTTGCGTTTTGTCAAACAAACTTTATGTTGATTTTTTTCCGCAGTACTAAGAAAGAAAACACCTACGGAACAAACCGCAGGTGTTTTCTCCCATCCCGTGAACTTTTGATCTTACTCGCACTTCATAAACTAGCGTTGGACGCGACCGGAGCCATCGCCCGCCATCAGTGCTTTTACTTCGGCCAGAGAGACATGATTATGATCGCCTTCGATGCTGTGTTTTAAGCATGAGTTTGCTACCGCAAACTCCAAGATATCCTGTGGCGTCATGTTGTTGAGCATCGCGTAAATCAAACCGCCTGCAAAGGAATCTCCGCCGCCAACTCGATCCACGATGTGCACCGGATATTCGCGGGAAAAGTAATGAGTCCCGTTCACAAACAACATGGCGGCCCAGGTATTGTCTGAAGCCGAAATACTGCCGCGCAGAGTAATGGCGACCGCTTTGAAATCAAATCTTTCGGTCAACTGCTTGGCAACGTCCTTGTATCCTTCATGGCTGAGGGACGCACTCGTAACATCGGTGCTGTGCGCCTTGATCCCGAAGACTTTCTCCGCGTCTTCCTCGTTGGCGATGCAGACATCGACAAACGGCATAAACTGTGCCATCGTTTTGCCGGCCTGTTCGCTTGTCCAGAGGTTCTTGCGGAAATTCAAATCGCAGCTAACCGTCAGACCTGCTGCCTTGGCCGCCTCACAGGCATCCAGAACGCATTCGGCGACGTTTTCGCCGAGAGCAGGCGTAATCCCGGTAAAGTGAAACCATGTAGCTCCGTCGAAGATTTTTTTCCAATCAAAGTCTGCTCTTTTTACTGTAGAAATCGACGAAAGCTTGCGGTCGTACACCACTTTGGAGGGACGCTGGGAAGCGCCCTTTTCCAGAAAGTAAATACCAAGACGCTCGCCGCCGCGAAGCATCCAGTGGGTATCGACGCCATATCGGCGCATTTCGTTAACTGCAGACTGGCCGATGGGATTCTCCGGCACCCGGGTCACAAGACCCGCATCAATGCCGAAATTTGCCAGAGCCACACACACGTTGGCCTCGCCGCCACCATAAACCACTTCCAAAGAAGCTGCCTGCTCAAAACGCAGATAACCTGGGGGCGCCAATCTCAGCATTATTTCACCAAAACATACTACTTTTGACATTTATTATTTGCTCCTCCTATAATGCCCGCGCTTGGCGGACTTTTTCGACAAACTGTCTGCCAATGTCGGTAATGGACTGATAGTCGCCTTTCTTGGCTCCCGCAGTCAAATTTCCGCCTACGCCGACTGCCACACAGCCAGCCTTGATCCATTCGGACACGTTGTCCAGACTGACGCCACCTGTTGGCATTAACGGCGCTTGTGGCAACGGGCCTTTGACGGCTTTCACGAATGTTGGCCCCAAGGTTTCGCCAGGGAACACCTTGACGATATCGGCGCCGGCTTCCATTGCCTCAATAATTTCTTTGATTGTCTGCGCTCCCGGCATGCAGGGAACCTGGTAACGGTTGCACAATTTCACAGTCTCCACATTCAACGCCGGGCAGACAATATACTGAGCGCCCGCCAGAATCGCCATACGTGCAGTTTCGGGGTCTAGCACGGTGCCTGCGCCCAAAATCAGTTCGCCCGACTTGTAGGTAGCGGCCAATTCCTTGATCACGTCCGCAGCCCCCGGCACGGTAAACGTGATCTCTATCGCAGCGACTCCCCCCTTGATACAGGCATCGGCAATTTTCTTCGCCTGATCGGCATTATCAGCCCGCACTACAGCAACAACACCTGAATCCAACAATTGACCCAGCAATTTCAGTTTTGGAATCATATTTTCTCCTCCTTTACAGATAAACCGGTTTTGTAAATGTATGTTTCTACACGCGGCAAAATAACTCCTGCCGCTATTCACAAAAACTATATAAAAAAATCGTCAATTTTTCTAGCCAATCTCTCCACAAGAGCGACGAATGATAAGTGTGGGCTCATAGTACTCCAGGGTCGGCGCTCCATCCTTCAGGTTGTTTTGTATTCGCTGCACCAACCTTTCTGTGGCACGGCGTCCCATTTCATAACAGGGTTGGGCTACAACAGTAATCGGTGTAGGAAGATACGGAGCCCATTCCCAGTCATCAAACCCCAGCACAGCCATATCCTGCGGAATCCTGATTCCCCGGTTCGCTAGCAGCCGCACCAGCGACATCGTCATCAAATCATTGACCCCGAACAGAGCCGTCGGCTTCGGGCCCGGTCCCTGCAGCAATTGGTCAAGTCTGTCAGATAATATAGCTTCTTCATTGGAGGTTTCCACCAACCATTCCTCTCGAAGAGGCAATTCATATTGCCGCATGAATTCACGGTACGCTTGCGCCCTATCGCGCCTTGGCGTCACCGGAACCTCACTATACGGCAACACAAAAAAAGCAATATTTCGATGTCCGTTTGCTACCAGATGACGAATTCCCATCTCGATCCCGGCTCGATTATCGACCGTTATGGTATCGACCTCGAGTTCCGGCACATGGCGTGAAAACAAAACAACTGACGTACCGTTTCGTTTTAGCTCCTGCAATGCCTCATTATTTCGTCCGGTAGTGCTGATGATGATGCCATCGATTTGTTTCGAAGCCAAGGTGTGAATGTACGCCAGTTCCTGCTGGGGATCATCATCCGCATTGCATAAGACCAGATTAAAGCCGGATTCCTTGCAGTAATCTTCTGCGCCTCGAATGGTATTGGTCATAAAAGGATTTAATATACTGGAAACGACCGCCGCAATGGTATGAGTTTTCTTTTGTTTGAGACTTCGAGCCAGCGCATTGGGACGGTAATCCATATCGGCAATGACTTGTTTAATCCTTTGGCGAGTCTCAAAACTCATGAACTCGTATCTGCCGTTGAGATACTGGGAAACCGTGCTCTTGGAAATCTTCGCTGCTCGGGCTACATCATTGATTGTCACTGCCACTGTGGCTGCACCTTCTTTATTATTTGCATTCTACTTCTTATTATTTTTTTCGCTATATCTCAAAGGATTCATTTCCTGCCGCTTCGCTGTCAACGATCCAGATCGTCTGCCTAGCCGCTCTTGCTTTTCCAGCCGGATAATTTAGCGCCATCGCCTCGTCATGCAGTACGGTTTCAAGCACCGCTTTTTTATCTGCGCCTGTTACAAGAAACAGGATTGTATCCGATGCATTTAACAAAGGAAAGGTCATCGTGATTCTTTGCCTGACGCCGACCGGAGCATCGGCTACCGCCATCCAACGCTTTGACTCTGTTACCGCGGGACTGCCCGGAAACAAGGACGCCGTATGACCGTCAACTCCCAGTCCCAATATGGCCAAATCAAGCCTTGCACCATAGGGAACGAGCAGTTTTCTCAGTTGCTCTTCATAGTCTGCAGCCGCTTTGGCAGGGTCCATTCCTTCCGTAGGAATGCGATGCACTTTTGCTTCATCTACCGGAACTTTGGACAGCATCACCTTCCATGCCAGCGCATAGTTACTGTCAGTATGATCCGGCGGCACCCAACGTTCATCCGCCCAGAACCAATGCACCTGCGCCCAGGGGAAGCGTTTCCGCCATGTCGAGTGAGCCAGGCGCTGGTATACGGCAACCGGAGTACGGCCGCCGGACAACGCGACAAATGCCATCCCATTAGCAGTTACAGCAGCTTCCACGATACGAGTGATTTCCCACGCCGCTTCATCTACCCAGGTGTGACTATCCGGATAAACCTTTACAATCGTCGCCATGATCGACCATCCTTCTCCAGCAGGTCTTCAAGCGCCTTGGGACCGCATTCTCCCGCCGGATAAAACTGTAGGGGCGAAAGGCCCTTCGGATCCTGCCAAGATTCAATCACCGGCGTCAATATTGACCAAGCGAGATCTACTTCTTCTTTTTGGACAAACAACGTCTGGTCACTGGCCATGCAATCCAACAACAGCCGTTCGTAGGCATCGGGCGAAGCTTCTTTGCAAACATCGCGATAATCAAAATCCATGGACAATGCGCTCATGCAGTTTTTCGCGCCGGGGCGTTTTGCCTCCAATGTCAGCCCCATACCCTCAGCCGGTTGGATTTTCAGTACCAGGGTATTGGCTGCCAGTTGTTCCGGCGTCATAGGTCCAAACATAGAGTGCGGAACTCGGCGAAAAACAATGGCGATCTCACTGACCCGCCGCTTCCAGCGCTTGCCGGAACGAAGATAAAACGGTACCCCTTCCCATCGCCAATTGTCTATCATCACCTTCAACGCAGCTGTCGTCTCCACCTCGGAATCCGCCTTGATGCCGGTTTCTTCCCGATAACCGCGAACCGGCTGGCCATCTACCTCTCCGGCGGTATACTGACCTCTTACCGCGCATTCTGCAATACTCTCGTGGTTAAAAGGACGGATCGCCCGCAGAACTTTTAGCTTTTCATCCCGATAGCGGTCGGCGGTAAACGCCGCTGGCGGCTCCATAGCCACCAACGCCAGCATTTGCAACATGTGGTTCTGAAACATATCTTTCAGAGCCCCCGCCTGTTCATAGTAATTCGCCCGTGAACCAACGCCTTCGGCCTCGCCTACGGTAATTTGCACATGGTCGATAAACTGGCGGTTCCATACCGATTCAAACACAAGATTGGCGAACCGGAGCACCAAAATATTCTGCACCGTTTCCTTGCCCAGATAATGGTCGATCCGATAGATCTGAGACTCCTGCCAATACTGAGACAACGATTCCGTTAATGCAGTAGCGCTTGCTTGGTCATGCCCGAAAGGTTTCTCCACCACCAAATGTGCCCATTGCCTGCCTTTCGCAGACTCCTGAGACAATCCTGCGCGACCGAGTCCTTCAGTAATCGGCAGAATAAGGCTGGGCGGCGTAGACAGATAAAAGATGCGCCTTCCCCCTGTTTCCTGAGAATCTTCCAGTTCCTTTAGCTTCGCTGATAGAACCGGATAAGCTTCGGGAGATGCGTAATCAAATCCTATATAAAAAAAGCGCTGCAAAAAGCCTTCCAAATGTTCAACATATGAGCCTTCCATCGACATAGCCTTGCGAAAAATATCACGAAAGTCATCCTGTGACAATTGTGCCCGGGCACACCCCAACACAAAAAAATGTTCCGGCAGCAACGATCGACGATACAATTGGAAAAGCGCCGGGACCAGTTTGCGTCGCGTCAGATCGCCGGAAGCGCCAAAAATGACGATTCCACAGTCTTCGGCTGCTACTTCCAGACAATAGTCCGCCCGACTGTCATCGAAGTGAACTATTTCTCTTGAATCCATGCAGCACATCCCCTTTCCTGCGTTGCCGTGCGCGTATCTATATCATTATTGATTTCGCTGTCCATACTTTTTTTCCTTTGCAAAGCAGGAATTTGGCACGATAGAATTTAATTATTAGTCGAATAGGTATTTCCTATCGCAATTATACGTAAGAGGGGTTGTTGGATTTTGTCTTGGTTTTGGATTTTGGTCGCCGGGCTCTCCTTCGGAGTAGGAGCCGTCTTGTTGGTCCAGGCAGGGAATCCTGGAAATTATGGTTTTTGCGCGGCCTGTCATCTGCGTGACATCGCCGGTGCGCTGGGCATTCACAAAGCAGGATTGCTGCAATATGCACGCCCGGAAATTTTCGGGTGGATTATTGGCGCTTTTGCCATGTCAAAAGTTAGCGGTGAATTTCGGCCTCGTGGCGGTTCTTCTCCCGCAGTTCGGTTTTTGCTTGGTGCATTGATGATGCTGGGAGCTCTCGTGTTTCTCGGTTGCCCGCTACGTGCGCTGTTGCGCCTGGCTGGCGGCGATCTCAATGGTTTGACCGCGCTTGCCGGTTTCCTTGCCGGTATCGGCACCGGGATTATTTTCTTAAAAAAGGGGTTCAGCCTCGGCCGCGCCCGCACAATCTCCGGTTCTGTCTCCTTTGCCGGCTACCTGCCTGTCGTTGTCTCGGTTGTTTTAGCGGCGTCCGTTGCAGCAGGAGCAGGCTTTCTTTATTATTCCACCAAGGGCCCCGGTTCCCAACACGCTCCGATTGTGATGAGCCTGATTGCCGGACTGATCACCGGCGCCATCGCCCTAAAAACGCGTATGTGCCTTAGCGGCGGCTTCCGCGACTTTTTCTTGGTGCGAGATACCTTTTTGCTTAAAATTTATGGTCTGATTTTTCTCAGCGCCATGGTTGCCAATCTTTTCTTTGGCACGT